>BNJS01003726.1_pt1 | contig 304385 bp, 364 predicted proteins | sample 8540461 | NCBI WGS metagenome assembly BNJS01 (sample SAMD00202454, study PRJDB9452) | human saliva metagenome | isolation source: human saliva | place: Japan
GACATTTTTACGCAATTATTTATAGAATAAACAATAGTTGTTTCTGGATGATTTTTCTTGTGTAATCAATGACATCCTATAAACTTCCCTTCTATTATTAGATAAAAAAATAGTATATCACAAAAAAACAACCTCATCAAAATAAAAAAACAAAAATCTACCAAACCATTTTTTTATATTCTATAATGAAAAAAATAAAAAAATGCCTAAAAAAATAAAAAAAATAGTATTGACAAATAGATTTTTTTATATGCTATAATAGTTCTTGTAAGTCAGATAAGTGAATTTTACCAAGCAGATTTGCGAAAACAAATAATTGAATTGCTAAAACTCGCATCCCTTACGGTTCGGTCAACCTAACTGACCACGCTCTATTGTTTCTTCAGTAAGGACTATCAACCCTGAAGTTATGTGGAGACAAAAGACACTACGCGCCCAGACAGCACAAGAAAACTTGAACGGTTGCTGTCACAACTAGGGGCTTCCGATTCCCCTAGTTTTTCTCTTTGATAAATAGCAGGGATAGCGGAACTGGCAGACGCACAGGACTTAAAATTCTGCGAAGATTCCCTTCGTGTGGGTTCGATTCCCACTCTCTGCATTTTTCCTTCTTTGATTCAATAGCTCAACTGGAGAGAGCATACGCCTTCTAAGCGTAGGGTTGCAGGTTCGAGTCCTGCTTGAATCATTATAGCTTTAGGCGAAAGCCTACATCATTATCTTCCTGATGACACATAGGGGAGTGTAGTTTCTCGGACAATGACAAAGCGTCGTTCAAGAAATCAAAAATGATGAACTTGTAACTATTTTCCTGCTCGAATCAGATGAACTAGGGCGACAATAATGTTGACGAAGCGTAGCTAACTTCTAAATTATTGTGAAGGGATGGTGGCTAGAACGGATGATGTGTGGAGGAGCTTTTTGCGTTAGGTTCGAAACTAGCAAGAAAAGTGATGGGCACGTTCTGGATAGTTACAAAACGCTATATTTAGACTTAGTAGCTCAGTTGGTAGAGCGCCTTACATCGGTAGATACAGGAATTAGTCACCTGTTGTAAAAAAAACAATGACATTAGTTGCTATCGAACTAAATAAACAGACGCGTAGGGAAGTCGCAGGTTCAAATCCTGTCTAAGTCGTACATAGGTTGATTTTAGAATCTATTCTATGTTATACTTATATTATTCAGGGGTCGCTTGGATTCGACAGGCGATTGGACTTCTTAACCTCGCACCGAGTGGTGACGTAATCACCAAAATTAAATATAACTGCAAATACTTTTGCTCCTGCTCGCGTAGCTGCCTAAGCTTTTAGCTTAGTAGTTATTCTAGCAAAAACACAAAAAGTCACAAAGACGAGCTGACTTTTGTAAGTGCCGTTACAATCATTGGCTATAAAAATTCGGTAATCGCTAGTAGGGGCATCTCATCCCTCTAGTTAAATTCGAGATATAACTTTAGGATTTGTGCATTTACCTAAAGTCGAATACTTAAATGTAGCAGTGCGCAATAAGGTTGATTGGAAAGGTTGTTTGGACGTGGGTTCGACTCCCACCGACTCCATTTTCTCTAAGATGATTTAGAGGATTTATTTAGAAATTTGAGAGGATTTTTGAAATGAAGACTTATAAATTAAAAAAATATTTGATAAGTGTTCAATCAGCAAAAAAATCAAAACTCCTATCCACTTTATGTCACTTGATTCTAATTCAGCATCGGTAATAATAGAAATGCCAACAAAAATCGCAGTATCTACAACCTTACCTGAAGAAAAAGATGTATTAAGCTTAGTGGGAGAATCTAAAAATTACATCGCCCACTTCTCTCTAACTATCAATATCGAAAGGTCAGTCGAAGGGCGTAAAGTTACAAGAATTTTTCCAGCAGGTGTTAGCAAATGCTATGCAGAAGATGCTTACACATTTGAATTTGAAAAAGAATTTTTTTAGCGAGTATTTTTAGAAAGTGGGCTTGACATGGTGGAGGAAATTTTTCAAATCAATAGAGCCTGACTTTATGAAAGAACTTGGGAAGGCTTGGTAAAACTGTTATGTATGAATTACTCTTAGAAGACTTGCTTAAAGAACTTGAAGGTAATGGGATAGACACCTCTAAATTGAATATAATAGAAGATACAGAAGAAATAGAAACAACTGTATAAAATTATTTTGCATCGTTGGTCAAGTGGTTAAGACACTACCTTTTCACGGTAGTGACATAGGTTCGATTCCTATACGGTGCATGGGTATCTAGTAAAGGATTCCGTTAATCTGGACTATTCTTTATGATAATGGAAGAGCTAAACTCATAACGTAAATGGTTGTTTAAAGCTCGGATTCTTCGGTCAATATTCAATTTGATTAGTTGCAAATAATCGAATTTGAGACAGTTGAATCTAAATGATGAGTTCAAATCTCTCGATACCTATGAAGTGTTATTTTTGCAGACTATATCTTAACTGAGCGTTTTATGTAGTAACGACTACCAAACACCTGTTAGCATATTTGTCTACGAGGAAAAGGAATTATCTAAAACTTTGAGATTAGTCGATTCCACTTCCTTGTCATTTGTGGAATGACGATTAAAGAACCGCCGTAACAAGAATAAAGCGCTAATTACTTGTTGAGGTTTCTGCACCTTGGATAAACGCAGAGTAAGACTTGATAGCTCAGTTTGGTAGCAGCAACGAGCTTTTAACTCGTGGGTCGCAGGTTCGAGTCCTGCTCAGGTCATGCCGAAAAGATTGCTTTGAAGTGATTCATTGCAACTTAGGCTCGCTCATTGTAAAAGGTGGGTGAGTCGTTAAAGCCTTTCGCCATAGAAGTACAGTTTCTAGGTGATAAAAACCATGAACAATATCCGCCTGACTGTACTCGACGGATGTTCAAAAACTTGTTGGTTGTAAGGTTCTCCAACATAAGATGCCAGAAGTGTTGAGGGTATCATTTTATTACTATGAATTATGGAGAATTACTCAAGAGGCTGAAGAGGACGGTTTGCTAAATCGTTAGGCGGTCAAACGTGCGTAGGTTCGAATCCCTCATTCTCCGTTTCTTATTCCACCATAGCTCAGTTGGTAGAGCGCATGACTGTTAATCATGATGTCGTAGGTTCGAGACCTGCTGGTGGAGTTCGTTTTGTGCCACAACGGCGTGCAATGCTTGAAAGAGGGTTGCTAAAGTTCTTAGAGCAAGTCTCTTGCTCTTCGTATTTTATTATCGGAAAGTAGCGCAGTTTGGTAGCGCACTTGCTTTGGGAGTAAGGGGTCGCAGGTTCGAATCCTGTCTTTCCGATACCAAACGTAATGTCACATGCTTTCATGTACGTTGCTTTTGGACAAATTAAGGCAGAGTAGTAGCAGTTGGTAGCTCGCAAGGTTCATACCCTTGAGGTCGCAGGTTCGAGTCCTGTCTCTGCAATCACCAATGTAGTAGCGACATATTGGTTCGAGCAAGTCTGAAGTAAAACAAGCGTTTGAAGGACTTGCGGTTTTATTTTAACAAACATCCGCGTAAGCCCCCACCTCTTAGGTGGTTGGGATACAATCAGTTAGAAAGGGAAAAGAAGTTGAATTAGAAATGAAAAGGCAAAAGGCTTATAAATTTCGTCTCCTTCCTAATCTTGAACAGAGGATTTTCTTTGAGAAAACTTTTGGGTGTTCACGCTTCATCTGGAATCAGATGTTGGCAGATAGGATTGCTCATTATGAGGAGACAGGTAAAACTTTAAACAATACCCCTGCTCAGTACAAGAGCCAATTCCCTTGGTTAAAAGAAGTGGATAGTTTAGCTCTAGCTAACGTCCAGCTAAACTTGAACAAAGCGTATAAATCTTTCTTTCGGTCAGGATTCGGTTTTCCACGATTCAAATCCAAGAAAACAGCTCAATCTTATCAAACCAATAGTCAAAAAGGGTTGATTTCTATCCTAAATGGGAAGGTTAAACTTCCAAAAATTGGCTGGGTAAAGGTGAAAATTCACCGCCAAGTGAAAGGTTTGATTAAGAGCGCCACCGTTTCTAAGACTGCGACAGGTAAGTATTTCATCTCTATCCTCTGTGAAGAAGAGATTGCCCTACTTCCTAAAACTGATTCAAACCTTGGAATTGATTTAGGCTTAGAAAACTTTGCTATTCTCTCAACTGGAGAGAAAATTGAAAATCCTAGGTTCTTAGTTTCCTTATCTAAGAAGTTAGCAAGGGAACAAAAACTCTTGGCAAGAAAGGAACTTCTTGCCAAGAAAAAAGGTGTCAAACTATCTGAGTCTTCTAACTATCAGAAACAGAAGATGAAAGTAGCTCGACTTCATGAGAAGATTGCCAACCAAAGAAAAGACTTTCTTCATCAACTCAGTGCAAACCTCATCAAGAACCACGATGTGATTTGTATCGAGGATTTAGCGAGTCGCAATCTTATGAAGAACCATCACCTAGCTAGAGCTATCGGAGATACCTCTTGGTCTGAATTTGTCCGCCAACTTCACTACAAGGCAGATTGGTATGGCAAGAAGATTGTGACCGTCAGTCGTTGGTTTCCTTCTTCCCAACTCTGCTCAAACTGTGGTCTTAGTTCAGGCAAAAAGCCACTATCTATTCGAGAATGGACTTGTGAGAGTTGCGGTACTTATCATGACCGTGACATCAATGCTAGTCTCAATATCCTCAAAGAAGGCTTGAGCCTAGCCTAATAATATAGAACCGTAGGAACTACGGAGATAGCTTGGTCTATTTGTGTAACCTCTGGAGGCTAGACACCTATCCTCTAAGTCAGCACACTACCCAAGAAACTCCTCCTTCTTAATAAAAATGTAGGGAGGGGTAGTTCACTCATGATGTCACAGGTGCAAGTATTGTTGGTAGAGTTATGGAGGATTACCTATTACACTATTAGCAGGTGTTTTTTACAAAAATCTAAGTAATAAAATTTAAGGATTAACTAAAATGGTAGAAGAATTAAAACCTTTTCGCATCAATTTTAAAAACAAAGACCAAACGATTTTCATGGTACAAGACCAAATATTAAAGATTTTCTTCAGAAATGATTTTGGTTGGCTATCTGTACCTGATGAAATGTATAATCGCACATGGTCTTATATCAAGCGTAAAGGGGTTACATACATTCCTGAATCTGAGCTTTTAGTTTTATCTAAACAGTTTACGAACGGTTCAGACTTGTTAATTGCAAAATAAAAAACAGGAAAGAACATCTGCTTTTTAGTGGGTGTTTTTTTATTTATAAAAAAATATTTATAGATATTTGATTTAGTTTTGTCAATTTGATATACTAGAACTAAGGTCTAACTAAATATTAAGTACAATATTTTGCTAGGTCAAATATAAAAAAAGAGGTTTACACTCATGACAAAAGTTACTGGTCACGGCTCTATTCGAAAATTTAAGAATGGTGCAGCAGGCGTTCTTGCCCTTTCGACTTTGTTTTTAGGAGTTAGTCAAGTTAGTGCGAACGAAACGCAACCAACCCCTCAAACAGAGACATCGGCAACCAAAACAACCACTCCTCCTGAAGAGAAAAATCTTCCTGAAATGCCTCCTGAAGAAAAGAATCTTCCTGAAGCAGATAATACTCCTGCAACTACTCCTGCAACAGATAATACAGAAGTCTTAAAAGAGACTGGTGTTGAGAAAAAAGAAAGCGTTGATGTTTCAAAAGAAACACCAAAAGAAGCAAAAAAAGATGTTGCAAAACAGGAAAAACAATCAGAACAACCACTAACTGTTGACTCAGCAATCAAAGAGTTGAAGGATGCTGGGCTAGAAGTTGTAGTTGGAAAAGAAATTGTCACTACTTCTCCTCAAGAAACTACAAAAGCTCTTGAAAACTTAAAACAACAAGTCACAAAAGCTTTGGATACGAAAAAAGAGCTAGACATGGCTTTCCTTGATTTAGAAGAAAAAGCTAAAAAAGCAGGTATTTTGACAAAAGAAGGAAAGACACTCACTTTTTGATACTGCTAAAGAAGCTAAAGAACAGTTAGAAAAACAAGCTAAAGAAGTTAATCAACTAATTGAAACTCTTGATAAAGAACATGAAAAATTGCTCAACGTAGCTAAAGAAGCTCAAAAGGCTGGTATCGCAATCGCTGTGACTCCTGCTTTAAAAGCAGATTCAGTTGAAGATGCTACTGCTGCTATTTCAAAACAAATTGACAAACTAAATGCCTTAATCAAATCTGTTGAAGAAAATAAAGCTTTGATTAACTCTGTAACAACCAAAGCTAAAAGAAGCTGGCGTTGCCCTTGAAGGTGAAGTTGTCATTGATTCAAGAATTGGCGAAGAAAATCAATTAACAGAAAAAACTAAAAACGCTCTGAAGGGATTAGAAGTTGCTACAAACGTTCAAAAATCTACTAAAGAAGAGTTAGCTAAACTAATTGAAGAAGCGCGTGCAAAAGGATTAGACATTTCTATCTCTGGTGAGAAGAAAGTTTTAGTTTCTAAAGTATCAGAAGAACTGGATGCAGTTAAAGCAAAAATTAACGAAGGTCTAGCAAACGATACTAAAAAAATGAACGATTACAAATTAGCTGTTCAAAATGCTAAAAATGCGAATCGTTTATTAGAAGGTTCTACTGCTACTAAAGAAGGAAATGTTTACAAACAAACTCTTTCTATCCAATCAGAAGGAACTGGTGGTGCAGTTAATATCAACGCTTCAGGAAGTGCAGAAATTGTTTCTCTTGAATTGCTTGACCCTAATGGTTCTAAAGTTGAATCAGTTAAAACTCTAGCTGACCTAAATGCTTATAAGTCTTTTGACAAAAAAGGAACTTACACTTTAAATTATACATTTAAAGCAAAAGATAACACTGCTGGTTCGGTAGCATCTAAAGCAACTACAAATGGTGTTGAAGGTGTGGTTGGTTCAGCTAACGGAACAATTACTTTAACAACTAAAGCTCCCCTAGTTACAAACAAAGAAAACTTAATTGACCCTCTTACTACAACCCACGTCGTTGACTACTCAAGTTCCTATGCAGGGAAATTGAAAAAAATCATTGATGTTGAGTCGCAAGATTATTGAAGCTAACACAAATCCTGCAAGCAGGCACATTTTTTTGTAACATATCCTCAAAAATTATGCGACTACTTATGCTGCAAACATGGCTGATGAAGTTGGTGTTAATGGGGTAGCCTCTAAACTTCTAACAAAAGAAGAGGCTCTTACATTGATTGATAGATTACTTAAATCAATGCCCCTTCTGAAAAAGACCCTACTTATACAAATTACCCAGCTTACTTCCAAGGTGTCGCTGATGCGTTTGGAGAGTTCCGTTATAAAGACCCTAAAGTTAAAGCTGACGAATTTGGTCGTGCCATGAAGCCTTATGAAGACATCATTGAAGACCTCACAAAACCAACAGACACTATTTCTGTAATCCAATACACAGACGGATGGATGAGTGGTGGAACAAACGGTAAATTAGATGGTGGAACGCCTGAAGACATTGACGTTACTTTCGCTGAATGGGCGAAGAAACGAGCTAAAACTTTCATGTCTGTTATTAACCGCAATCAAGTGACGGACGAAGACACTAACTCTATGCGTTCTATCGAACAAATGAAATCTGTTGGACACCCTAATATCTACGATATGACAGGAAAAGACCAAGAAGTTGCTGAAAAAGAAATTATTAAGCAATTCATGGAAACTGCAACAGTAAAAACTAAGACAACTAAAGGTGAAAACCAATTAGTCAAAGTCACTATCGGAGGAAACGGTGTGACTGTCACTAAAGCAGTTCTTAAAGGGGCAACTACTAAAGAACTTGCTATCAAAGATGGCAAAGTTGACTTCTCTGAGAAACTTGCTGATGGTTCTTGGACAGTTGAATTTGAAGCAACAGGAAACGGTAAACTAACAGCAGTTGTTTCTGTTGACGGAAAAGAAATTGGTAAGAAAGACGTTGAAATTAAATCAACTGAAGGCGTTAAAGGTTCTAGCGCAAGCAAGACTGACAATATTAACGCAGTTGTCTTCCCTAAACTTCCTACATTCACTCCTGTAACAGTTGAAAATATTGTAGTTCTTGCTAAAGGTGTCCGTCTAGGCGAAGTTGAAACAACCGTTCATCCTGTAACAGTTGAAAAAGAACTAAATCCAGTTACTTTCAAAGAAACAGTATCTCCTGTCAAAACTGTTACTCCTCAAGATAAGAAAGTCTTGCCAAACACTGGAGAATCAAATAATTCTCTTGTTCAAGCAGCAGGTTTGGGTCTTGGAGTTGTTGGATTGCTTGGTTTAGCTGGAGCAACTAAAAAGAAAGAAGACCAATAAAAAAATAAATTCAAGTCTATTGACGTAGCAAAAGAAGTTGTGGTATAATACTATTGTTCAAAAGTTTGATACAGCCTAGTGAACAGATAAAGAATATATTACAAACTAAAAACATCATCTGCACTTTGTGGATGATGTTTTTATTATTGACTTATTTACTTTATTATGCTACAATATGACTAGAAGTTCTAATTCTGGAGATACCGAGCCTTACTGGTAGTTTTTTAATTTTTTTGGGTTGTTTAAACAACCTAGCCTTGCCAAATAGTAGGTCGTCCCTAATTTCGAGGGGGATGCAGTTGGCTAAACTTGTTCAATAAAGAAAACTCGAAATTTCTTTGCCGAGCGAATGTTGTGGATGGCGTTCACAATAGACTGCACTTAGCAATGCGGTCAACCTGCCGATTTAGCTCAGTTGGAAGAGCAAAGTTTCAAGAAGGTTTTAGAAGATAACTAGCATAAGTAAAGAGTCTTAATACAATCTAAAGACAAGATACGGAAAGATTGTGAAATTAAGTCATCTACGTTAGTGTTTGAAAAAATCTTTATTGTTTTGAAATAAAGAGGATTTTCAGACTATTTAACTAGCTTACCGTACAGCTACTTTAATTGAAATATTAAAGAAAAGGAATAGAGTAACTATTTATAGTTATTTCTTTACGGTCTGAAACGTACATGGGTTCGAGTCCTGTAATCGGCATTGGTAGAGGTCTACGTTTCCGCCTTTACCAAAATAATCTTAGTCCATTACCTCTGGATTTTTATTTTTAGGTGTACCAACTTGAATAAGGTTGGTGCATCATCGCTGGTGATGAATTTCTAATGTGAGTAAAGCAAGGTTTTAGACATTGCTTGAAGTTATCTCTTAGACTTCACTAGCATATTTTAGGCTCTTCGTATAATGGCATTATAGCGGTCTCCAAAACCGTTGACACTGGTTCGATTCCAGTAGAGTCTGTCAGCCATCTTGGGATGGAGATGGTTGGAAATATGAATAATCTCATATTTATTTCTCATGTAAAGGGATGTCGATTGTAAAAGGTTGGCATCTCATAGCTTACTTGCAAGGGTTTAGCGTATGTACCCTTGCGAGTGAGTGATTATGTGCTTCAAAAGGAACTCCTTTCAGGAGGAAGCACTACTTCTCCTTGAGAAGTTATTTGATAGGACGAAGTTGCAATTAGAAAAGAAAAAGACAGGTTTGAGCTATTCTCCGTGAACTCAATATCCGCAGCTAGGTTAGCATAGCTGTTTGAAATCTAATTGTAGCTTTTCTCAAGGTGCTAACCTCCCTTGTGCTGTTGGCGAATAGCTCAGTTGGCAGAGCTTTTGATAATTACTTCAACAACCTCTGCATGAATCCTCCACCTCTTAGGTAGCTGGGAATTAAAAATTATTTTTTTAATTAGAAAACTTTTTTTGATGGAAGTTTTTCTTCTTTTTATGATAAACTTAATTCAGTTATAAAAAAATAGAAAGAGAGGTTTATAAATGGATTTAGACACTAATGCTCATTCAGTCTTTTCTCTTCATTATCATCTGATTTTAGTTACCAAGTATCGAAAACCAGTTCTTGATGATGAAATTTCTGAGAGAGCGAGAACTTTATTTGAGGCGATTGCTCCTAATTACAAGATTGAGGTCTTAGAGTGGAATCATGACCAAGACCACGTTCACATTTTTTTCAAAAGCTCAACCAAAAAAACAGAACTGAGTAAGTTTATCAATGCCTACAAGTCTGCAAGTAGTCGAGTTTTGAAGAAAGAGTTCCCTTCTATGAGAAGACACCTCTGGCAAGATATGTTCTGGTCTCGCTCCTTCTGCCTCTTATCAAGTGGAGGTGCGCCCATCGAAGTGATTGAACAGTATATTAAAGAACAAGGACAAAAAGATGATAAAACAAAAGCCTTATAAATTCCGTCTTTATCCTAATCTTGAACAAAGAGTTTTCTTTGAGAAGACCTTTGGTTGCTCACGTTTCATCTGGAATCAGATGTTGGCAGACAAGATTTCTCATTACGAGGAGACAGGTGAACTTTTAAAGAACACTCCTGCTCAATATAAGAGTCAATTCCCTTGGTTAAAAGAAGTGGATAGCCTAGCCTTGTGTAATGTTCAATTAAATCTAAGTGCTGCCTATAAAAATTTCTTCCGTTCAGGATTTGGCTTCCCTAACTTCAAACCGAAGAAAACAGCTCAATCCTATAAAACTAATAACAAAAACGGAACGATTGCTCTCCTAGATGGGAAGGTTAAACTCCCAAAAGTTGGTTGGGTAAAAGTGAAGCTTCACCGTCAAATTAAAGGCATGATTAAGAGTGCGACGATTTCAAAGACAGCAACAGGCAAGTATTTCATCTCTATCCTTTGCGAAGAAGAGATTCTACCCCTGCCTAAGACTGATTCTAATTTAGGAATTGATTTAGGGCTAGAGAATTTCGCCATTCTCTCAACTGGAGAGAAGGTTGAAAATCCTAGATTCTTAGTTTCTTTGTCCGAGAAGTTAGCCAAAGAACAAAAGGTTTTGTCTAGACGAAAACTTCTTGCCAAAAAGAAAGGTGTTAAACTCTCTGAGTCCTCTAACTATCAAAAGCAGAAGTTAAAAGTAGCTCGACTTCATGAGAAGATTGCCAATCAAAGAAAAGACTTCCTACATCAACTCAGTACCCATCTCATCAAGAACCACGATGTGATTTGTGTTGAGGATTTAGCGAGTCGCAATCTCATGAAGAACCATTGCCTAGCAAGAGCCATTGGCGATGCCTCGTGGTATGAATTTATCCATCAGCTTCGCTACAAGGCAGACTGGTATGGGAAGAAGATTGTGACCATCAGCCGTTGGTTTCCGTCTTCTCAGCTCTGTTCTTCTTGTGGTGTAAACTCAGGAAAGAAAGCTCTTTCGATTCGTGAGTGGACCTGTGAGAGTTGTGGGACTCACCATGACCGTGACATCAATGCTAGTCTCAACATCCTTAAAGAAGGCTTGAGCCTAGCCTAATCTATTATTTGAACCGTAGGAGCTACGGAGATAGCTTGGTCCACTTGTGTAACCTCTAGAGGTTAGTCATCTATCCTCTAAGTCAGCACATTACCCAAGAAGTTCCTTCCTCTTAATATGTAGGAAGGGGCAGCTCACAGGGTCGCAGGTTCGAGTCCTGCTTCGTCGATTATTTTTTTTTTAGAAGAATTAAAATAAGAGAATCACGAAAAAAAGAGAGAGTGAAAACTCTCTCTTTTTTATGGATTAGATGCGTAATTTTGAACAAGACTAACATTATTTACTAGCTCAAAAACTTCCTTGTAATAATGATGTAGTCGGAAACGACGGTTTAAGTTAAAAGCTACTTGTCTGTCCACAATCAGAACGTGAAAAACAGGCAAATGCAACTTAGGCATCTTGTTCGGACCAGCTTTTTCAATAATGTTCATCAGCGCTCCAAATCTTTCTTTAAATTCAGATTCGACGTTTTCTTTCAGCTCAAGCATTTCATCTATCGAGCCAATAGCCTCAATAGAGGCTTCATTTCTTAAATCAAAAGCCTCTACTAACAAAGCTAGTTGTGGGAACATAAAGTCTCCTTTCTTTTTATGTTATTGAGTATTCTATATGAAACAACTCTTTCAAATAAGTATTTCGTTTCGAACCTTCTGTTGCTACTGCTTTTTTATAAGCCATTTCTGAACCTAAAAGAATCAGCTTTTGTTTAGCACGCGTTACCCCTGTATAGACTAAGTTTCTTTGTAGCATTTTATAAGCCTGATTTGTAATAGGCATGATAACCACAGGGAACTCACTTCCTTGAGATTTGTGGATAGAAATCGCATAAGCCAAAGTAATTCTATCCCAATCACTACGAGCATAAGAGACTTCAACGCCTGAGAAATCAATGACGATTTCATCCTGCTTTGATTCAGAATCTTTTGCTGGAATCAAATCTGTGATATAACCAACATCTCCGTTAGAAACCCCTTTGTTAATGTCATTTACAAGGTGAAGAATCTTATCTCCAATTCTAAAGCAAGAGTTCTCTGAGTAACTAAATTCAAGAGCATAAGGTTTACGAGGATTCAGACATTCCTGCATAATTTTATTGAGATTGACAATTCCAGCTTCTCCTCTATACATAGGTGCAAGAATCTGTATATCAGATGGAGAAAATCCTTTTTCAATGGCGACTTTGAAGATTTGAGGGATTGCAGTAGCAATCTCACTAGCATCGCCTTCGATATAAGAATAGTCACTTTTTTTGATTTTTAAAAATCACTAGGCAAACGTCCATCATTCAAAGATGTTGCAAGAGAAATGATAGATGAATCATTCCCTTGTCTAAAAGTTGTTTGAAGACGAATACTTGGGATTTCATCAATTTCTAGGAAATCTCCTAGAACTCTTCCTGCGCCAACGGAAGGTAATTGGTCTTTATCTCCAACAATCAATACTTGCGTTCTAGAAGATAGGTTGGTAAACAATTGTTTTTCCAAGCCACGCATCAACCATCGAAAAACTCATCAATAATGACAAAATCACATTCTAAGTAATCCTGTTCAAGATTAGAATCTTCATCATCTTTGGTCAAGCCTAAAGCACTGTGGATTGTAGAAGCTGACAAGCCTGTTGCCTCTCCCATTCTTCGAGCAGCTTTCCCAGTTGGAGCTAATAATTTAACAATGTCTTTTTCATTCTTCAACTTAACTCTTCTGATTTTTCTCATAGGTTTTTAAGATTCCGTTGATAACAGTTGTTTTTTTCCAGTACCAGGACCGCCAGTTAGTACGAAGAACTTGCTGCTGACAGCTTCTTTAATAGCTTGACGCTGGATAAGGTCATAAGAGAAACCTACTTCTTCTTCCACTCCATCAATGATTGAATCAATGTCTATGTTAGGATTGATATAACCTTCTGAGTCCATGATGCGAATCACATTTTCAGCAATCGCAAGTTCATTCTTGTAGCTAGAGTACAAAAAGATTTTTATTGTTGCTAGGGTTGGCTTCATCAACAGTGCAGTAAAAAGATTTATTCTCAATAAATTCTTCTAATAAATCCACTAATAATTCTGTTGTAATCAAGTCTTTTTCTTCAGGTCTTGATTTAATCAACAACTCATAAGTGTCAGGAATGAGCTTTCTAGCCAACATATAGGTATCCCCAGTTTCGCTAGAATAAGAAGATAAGACTTGTCTAAACCCCTGCTTCTACACGGAATGGAGAATCCCCTTTGATACCGATGGCTTTTGCGAGAATATCTGCGTTCGCAAATCCGAATCCTCTAACACTTTTCGTTGTTACATAAGGATTTTCCTTTATAACATCTAATGTATCGCCTTCGTATTTTTTAAGTAGTTTAGTCGCCATAGGAAGGGTTAAACCATAGCTGACGATTTCAGAGATTGTCTTTTGGTTTTTGATAATCTTCTTTTAGGACACGAATAAAATTGTCATAAATCTTTTGCGTTAGTCCAGAAATAGTTAATAACTTACTTGGGTTATCTAAGATTTTATCAATAGTGTCATCACCATAAATTTCAACAATTTTTATAGCTTTCTTAGTGCCAATCCCTTTGAATTGCTTACTTGAGAAATAATCAATTAAGCTCTTTTTTTATCTAACTTATCTAATTCATAGAAAGATACTTTTAATTGTTCCCCACGTTTACCATTTGCAACAATTTCCCCTTTGAAGATATAAGAACTATCTTCTTGTAAGTCAGGCATATTACCAGTAACAACAATAGTATCATCATTATAATTAGAGTCTGTGTCTTTTATTTCTACACTTGCAATATAAAACATGCTATCAGGATTGTGAAAAATAATTTTTCGACAACCCCTTTTACATAAACTTCAGTCATATTTTTTCCTTTTATTTGTAATCTAAGACAAACTCTTCAGGGTGCTTCTTAGCAGCATGAACAATTTTTTTCACGTCATTTGCATATAAGCCAGAATTGTGGATTCCATTCAATTCAACAACAACTGGTCTTTTATGCTTACAGTCAAAACCAATATCTAAAACATAGGTTTGTGAACGAAGACTATTTCCGTTTTTTAGCATCTCAATCACTTCTTTAGCTTTTTCTTCTAAATCTTTTTTTATAGATTCATATACATGGTCGTTCTTTAGTTCATGAAGAGGAGTGTAAAACCAATTTACTATACTACTACTCACAATTTTACCATTTATAACAAAAAAACGAGTCTCAGCAATCAAATTCAACCCTTCTTGGACACTTAGTTGATTCGAGTGTTGAGTTTCAATCATAAAAGGGTCATTGAAGAACCACTCTTTTACATCATCCAAAGTATTTAGGCGCGTGACAGGGTAAAGTTTCCCTTCTCCAAGCCACTTTAAAAAAAGATAGAACTATGTTTTTCCTAACATTTTTTTCGAGAGACTTCCAGAATATCATCAAAAATCAGCTTTTTGCAAGCTGAATTTCTCTCCCTAAAAGCCTCTTTTCAATTCTGGAAACACCAAATCATCATTCAAATTCTTATTTTTTTCTCATATCTAGAAGGAGAAAGACTTGGAATCCTGCCAATGTAAGGCAACGCTTTGAGTTCGTCAGGGATATTGAAAAAACCTCTCTCCCTGCAAGAGATATAAACATTAGAAAATTGAGCTAAAGTCTCTTTTTAAAAAGCAAAAGCATCTTCAATCCATTCCTCAACCTCATCCTTTTTTTAAGAGAAGTCTCCGAATTTTTCAAAAAAAGCTGTCCCAGAACAAACCTAGACCTAAAATTCTAGATAGTAAAACAGGCTCGTTAGAAAACCTATCTTTCAAAATAGCATCTGTTGGTCTAAAAACGTCACTTACTCCAAAAATGCAGTCATACTCAGAGAAAAGAAGGTTGTTTTTCTACCAAAAATTTTTCACTTTCAACTCATCTTTTTGTAAAAAAATCCTAATTTCACCAAATCTACATGATTTTTCCATTTTTTTATTCCATCCATTTTTTTCGTTTTTTTGTTTATAATAGAATTATACCATAAAAAAACAAAGAAAAAGTCAATATAATTTATGGATAACAAAAGATATTTAAAGGGTTTTTTTAAAAAGTGTTTTTTTAAAATATTTTTTTACCGAAATACTAGACAAAAAAAGGAAAAAAATATGATAGAATTATATCATAAAACTAATAAAAATAAAAGGAGAGTTTACTCATAAATGTCAAAACTACTTAAATTCATCACGCCAACTTCAGCTTTTACAACCCTCAGCCTGTTAGTATTAAAAGGACTAGGCTTCATTAGTTTATCTGTATTCACATTTGGATTTGCCCTTTTAGGACAATTCCTATTCTTATCTATGGTTGTTTCTTGTCTTGCTTTTATTGGCTTTGGATTCTTAATTTTACAGCCATTTAGCTCAAGAAAATAAAGGAAGGTAAAGCATGACTCAAAACCAACTCAAAACTCAAATTATCCGTAAAGACGGAAAAGACTGCTTAGTAGAAGTAAACACCCAATCCTTTTCAATTGGGAAGGTACAATTTGTGTTTGCTAAATACAACCCTAAAAATCCTAAAGGTAGTCGAATGACTGACAGGATTACTATTTTCCTAAGTTTCTCAGCAGCATTAGAGTTTGCTCAATCTATCCTTGATGGTCGCCTAAGCAAACAATTAGTTGAAGCTAACAATAAATTCAAACAAACTAACAAACCTTGGGATAAAAACGTTTCTATCTCTATGGGAGGAACACCAAATCCTAAACACCGAACTGATGGGAAAGCTGAATCAAGAACGTTGAGTGCGCAATTAGGAACAAACAACCCTATTGCTTTAATTGCCTCAAGTGGACCAGGAACGGTTAATGACAAAGGACTAATCGTCCCAGAAAAACCAGAACACTCTGTGTTTATTACCTTGTCTGCAAGCGACATTCGTGAAATGGCAATGATGATTAAAGCTCACATTGAAGCTTATATTCAAATGGAACATATCAAGAAAATGTGGTCTTATGAACCTGTTATGAACCAACAAAATCAACAACAGGGACAGGGGCAAGGGAGTTATACGCAACAACCTCAAGGTCAACAACAAAGCTATCAACAACCAAACTTCCAAGGACAGCAAAACCAAGGTAACTATGTTACACAACAACCATCTCTTCCTCAGAATTTCCAACAACAGTATCAGCAACAACAACAAGGCTTTCAAGGACAACAAGTTCCGTTCCCTGACCCTTCGACTGACAATTTGCCTTTCTAAAATAAAAAAAGAAAAGACGTTTCAAACGTCTTTTTTTTATTGTTATAAGTTATGAGTTAGAACGCTTTGTAGCACTTCACCTGCTTTTAACCTCATTCGTAAATCTTCCAAACTTTCATGAATAGAATGGATAGATGAGTGAACAACATTTTCTTTAACAGGATACATAAATTTAATGACTTCTTGCTCACGATTCTTGAATTTTACTTCAATGGTGCTTTCAGGTCGCTCCTTTGAATAAATGGTGACTAGAATATCATCTGTTTTCAATGCTACTGTAAGCCTTGCTAAAACAGAGGCGCTTTCTAGTTCTTTTGCTTGTCTTGAATTAATCAATGCGTTCTCCTTTATAAATTTTCATGATTGTTTGTACGACAATGTTTGATTTCTCGGACATCTTTTGCCAGACATTATAGAGAACAGAGTCTAGTGCAGATAAATCATCTGCACTCAATTCTTTTTTGTGTTCCCACAAGAAATCAGACAGTTCCGTAGCATAGTCATGAATAAACTGCCATTTTCAAATCTAGCTTTTTCTAATTCAGAAGTTTCGATATTGCAACAATCATGCTCTAAACTATGAACTACGTCATTTAGCTGAGAATATTTTTGATTATTTTTTGCAATCAATTCTTTTAATTCTTCATACATAGTTTTCCCTTTCTATTCAAGTCTAATATACGAATCAGATTCTTGATAGGTATTCCTACATCCATCTAAGAATCGAGTAATTCTAGTTTTAAATACTCCAGTGTAAAAAACAGCAGTTCTAGGACAAACAAGATACAGACGTTTCTCAGCTCTTGTGATAGCAACATAGAAGCAACGAAGTTCTTCTTGAATTTCTTCATCGCTATCATCTACTTCACCCATCTCCCATATAGGAATTTGAGGGAATAATCCATCAACACATCCTAGAACAAAGACTGTATCAAACTCCAATCCTTTTGCTGAATGAATGGTGGTAAGAACTACTTTTTTAACATCCTTATCATCTTCAACTCGTGCTTGTTCTAAGATAAGAGCATCTAAAAACTCAGTAATAGAATGATATTGTTGGGCAATTAAGAACAACTGTTGAATATTAGCTCGTTCGCTTTCTAGTTCTTCGTATTTTTCAGTCCTTGTTGCTTCATCTGTTTTCATCAATTTAATTGCTCTAGCACAAGTGTCTGAATAAAAAGCTTCAAATAGAGCAAATTTTGTTTCTACATCTTCGTTTGGAATTGTTTTTGCAGTTTCAAAAACTTGATGCAATCGACGCAATTCTTCTGCAAACTTAAATCCTGTATATTTATTGTTAATAATTGGATTATCTACAATCCCTAACAATTCACAGATGTTAGAGGCATAAGTGTCACCAATTCCGTGATGGAGGCGTAACAAACGGAACAAAGAAATTTCATCCATAGGATTTGAAGCAAAACGGAAGTAGGCAATCATATCCAAAATTCCTCTTAATTCCAAGAATTTCTGTCCACCACGTTTTTCGTAAGCAACTTGGTGTTGATTCAACAAGTGTTCCACACCAAATAAATCTCTTGACTTACGAGCAATCACACAAATTTTATCTGCTGGTACGCCTATTGAGATAAGGTCTAAGATACCATTTGCAACCTCAATATTAGCAGCTTCATCTGTATCAGGACGCATAAGGACTGGTTTATATCCAGTGCTGAATTGTCCATTCATTGTCTTGGAGAAACCTTCTGTCGCAAAGTTTTCATAGGAAAGATTTGCAAGAGCAAGAATTTCTTTAGAAGAACGATAGTTTTCAACCAATTCAACCTCTTTACAATCATCAAAAAGGTCTGGGAAGTTAATGATGTTTTGAACGTTTGCGCCACGGAACTTATAAATAGATTGCGCATCATCACCTACAACTGCAATGTTGGTACAATCTTTCCTCAAAAGTTGTAAAATCCTAGATTGCAAATTATTGGTATCTTGATACTCATCTACCATGATGTAACGATAAGTTTCTTCAATCCTTTCACGAACTGGTTCGCACTCTTCTAATAATTGACAGAAACGAAGCATTAAATCATCATAGTCAAGAAGTCCTTTTTCAAACTTGTATTCTTGATAATCTTCATACAAATCCTCAAGCAAACGCTGTTGATTTTGATATTTCAAAAATCCTTTTTTGCTCAACACTTCCCCAATAGACATATCCAAGTTGATAGAGGCTGAAAAGATTGCAGATACTTTTTTATTGTTAGGAAACCCTCTGACTTTATACTTGTCTTTAGCTAAACTTCTTGTAAAACCAATTGCATCAGTAGCTTGCGACGGTGTTAGAATATCAAACCCTCGTCTAAGCTTGATAGCCTCTCCGTATCGACGAAGCATTAAGGCACAAAAAGAATGGTAGGTACAAGCTGTTACACCTTCAGCTTTTTCTCCACAATACTTTTTAACTCGCTCCATCATCTCATCTGCCGCTTTATTGGTAAATGTAAGAAGCAAAATTTGTTTAGGTTCAATTCCTTGGTCAATCATATAAGCGACACGAGAGGTCATTGTATGAGTCTTCCCTGCTCCTGCTCCTGCCAAAACTAGCATTGGACCATCAAGAGTAGTTGCTGCTTCTTTTTGTCCTTGGTTTAATTTACTTAAAATTTCTTCGCTCATGCTATACCCCTTGCCCTGCTTCTTCTTTTGCTCCTGAACGTAAGAGATTTTGGATATACTCTTCAGGAGTGTTTTGAATCAATTCAGATAACTTGTTTGTTTTGAAATATTCCAAATTAACAACTTTTTGGACATCTAATGTAGAAAAGTCGTAATCACTTGTAATTACATATTCATTTGGAGAAGTTAATTCAATATCAATAGTGAAACCACTAAGTCCTGTAACTTCTTTTACATCTGCCGATTCAAAGAATGATTCTTTGAGCAGTTTTTGAGACTCTTCTAAACCGACTTCTTCTATCGCACTTTTAAGACCCTCACTTGTAGGAATTGTGTTTTTAACTACTAAACTCAAGAAAGTGGAATTTTTGTAAGTTACAGTCTGCTTTTGGGAGACTCCGTTTTCATCTTTTTCAAAGACGAAAGTTTTAGTAAAAACTTCATTTTCTTTGGCTTTTTCCAAGATGTCTTTATTTTCTTTTTGGAATTGTTCAATTTTTTGAGCAACTTCCTCTTTAGAAGCCTGCTCTTTTTTAGAACAAGCTCCCAAAAGAAGTGTTGAACAAAGGAGAGTTACGACTAGCATATTTTTCTTCATAATTAAACCTGATTACTTTCTGTCAATTTGTATTTTTCATGAGCATTAGAGATTTCTCCTAACTGCTGTAAGAACGGTAATGGAGCTTTCTTCAATTTCTCTTTAGGAACGCAATGAGATAAAGCTGATTCAGACGCACGAGCCATATCAATCAACCAAAAATCATCTCCATTTTGCATAATATCAATAGACCATTGCCCTTTAAGTCTGCAATTCGGAAGGAGTTTTTCAACTTCAGACAAGACTTTTTCCTTATTGTCTTCATATCTTTTTGTTAAGATAGCTTCGTGAGCTGTATAAACTACATAGTCATGACGTTTTTGAGACGGAGCTGAAGAACCAACATCAAGGAAGTTCTCCTTCATAATGTTAGCATCCCAATATGGACTGATTCCGAGGATTTCATTCGTATCAAAATCCACAAAGACTCGGTACTCTGTGTGAAGAGGTAATCCATTATAGATAGTAGGATTATTTCTACATCATCAACAAACTCGCGAACAACCCACTCGTTATTGCTAGAAACTCCATACATGCAAACATTATTCAAAGGAGCAGCCATTTGTGAAGCTTGATGTTGTATATACCAAAGGTAAGAACCCAATTCTTTAACTTCTTGACCAGCGGTCACTTTAGCGTTCCTGAAATCAAACTTAGACGAGAATGTTCCAGTTTTGATGAAATAATCTTTAGTATCATCTAAATCGAAAACTTTATGGATGTACCTGTTGATAATTTCAATTGTTACTGGGGACAAACCTTGATATTCAAAAACGCGAGTGCTTTGAAGTAAAGTTAATGGAACTCTCAAAATTTTAGTTTTAGGAATTTTAAAAAATCCATTTTCTTTAGCAACTCTTGCAATCTCAGGAAGCCACTTAGACATCGAATTAGGGTCGTAACTTAACATGTCGTAAGTTAAAGTATCTAAATCAAGAATGTCTAATCCTTGTCTAAACAAGTGATAATAGTGAATATTACCTGTTTCCAAGTATTTTCGATAGGTCTCTAATAATGTATCGCTAGGAGAAGCGTCAATATCTACCTTACACAAATACCCAGTCAATTGAATATCGCCAAGTTTTAGCAATTCTTTAGCATCTGTCGCTTTATAATATTGAACAGGGCTAGGAAGCCCTAAAACTCCAGCAACTTCTGAATCCCAAACTTGAGATTGAGATAACAATTCTTTTACAATTGTCTCAACAACCTCATCTAATCCCTCAGATACCTCTAAAAACTTAGGCTGTGCTTCAATAGCTTTTGCAGCATTTTGTTGGAATAAATTTTTACTTTCGTCCCCTTTTTCATATTCTTCATAAATATCTTGAAAAACTTTCATTTGTTCAGGATTATTTTTTAGTAGTTCTGCTACAACATCTAGTTGCTTTTTTTCGATAAGCTTTTTTCTTCACCATTAAATCAGAAAATTGAGTTTTATCTTCAAACAATCCATTTAAAAAAAGGTAATTTCACCATTTTTTTCTCCTTTTTATTTTTTTATTTTTTTAGCTTGACTTTATTATACCATATATGGTAAAATATGTCAAGACGAAACGCTGTTATAAAGGCGTTAATAAACATTTTTATATTTTGAAAAGAAAGAGGTTTTGCAAAAATGCCACATAAAGAAAAGCACTTAAAAACACTAGTTCGAAAAATGCTCAAAAATAGACATTCACCATCCAGAACGAGTAAACACCATCAACCAACAAATCAACCATGTTGCAAGAAAAGAAATTAGGTTGTTACCAGAAGATTCTAAGTCCACTCACCAAAAATTGATTGAGTTGACAGATGAGATTGCAATTCTAGCCGAAAGTGCAATCAAAAGCAACCCTCTAGCAAGGATGCGTGTCAGCATGCAATTTACTAAAAAACAAGAAGAACTAGAAGGTTTATACCAGCAAATGTTCAAAAAATAAGAAAAAGAGCTAAATTAGCTCTTTTTCTTATTTTACAGCAGATGTTTTTGGAAGCTGTTTATTCTGAGGTTTTTCACCTTTTTCATTTTTAGTTTTTTCAGTTTTCTCAACTTCTTTTTTCACTTCTTTTTCAGCTTTATCAAGATAAGCATCTTCTTTAGCTTTTTCTTCTGCTCCAGTAGGTGTGTCAATTTGTTTTTTAACGTAATTTTCGTCAATTACATTACCTTTTTCATCTTTCACCACTTCAGCAACATCTTGTTTAGGTTCTGCTTTCTTTGCATTTGCTTCGTTAGCAGCAGCTTCCCATGCGTCGCTGTGAGCAGCTTCAGTTTTTGCATCTGGCTCATTTGCAGATACAACAGCGTAAGTGGCAACTCAATAGTAAGGGCAGCGAGTGCTAAGACTCGAGTAATTTAACTTTTTTTCATAATGAAAAAAAGTCCTTTCTATTTTTTTATTTAATCGTATTTTATCATTTTTACTACAAAAAGTCAAAGGAAAATATATAAATATATTTTTTACAAGTTTACTCGCTTCCATTCAGGTTTTTTTCGATTTTTGTAAGTGATTTCGCCTCCACAAACCGAGCCTTCAAAAATAGGTATGTTTTTTTGAACAACACCTGTATATTCTTTTTCCGTGAATGGTTAGAGGAACTTCGTCACCTACGTTATGAGGCAACTTTTTTTCCCCAAATAATCTGTGTGGACAATAACATCCTTTGTTTCATCTGTATCAATAACGGTCATTAGAACGCTCCTTTTTTACTTTGATAGTTGAATTTTACCAATATTTAGGGAAAAAATCAATAAATTCTCCCAAAAAACACTATATTTAGGATTTTTTTGTAAAAAACTGTTGACAGGTATTATTTACTATGTTATAATCATCGTAAATAGCAATAAAAAATTCAAAAGTAAAGACCTATCCGATGAAAGGCGCAGGATTCTGTGTCTGAATGAGGGAACTCGGCAAACATAGATTTGTCATATTGCTTTCATTGATTGCAATAAGGATTAACAACTTGAGTATAGGGAATACCTATTCATAAATTCTTGCTATTTATAGCCCGATGTAAAACTGGCTCTTGGATGAATAACAATCGGCACGATAGTGCTTCAATAAATAGTCCAATTATTCGTATTTTGCCGAAGGTTGATAATGTGCATCAACCTGACAAAGCAGGACTGTCCCAATTAGTACCGCTTCAGCACTAAAGTGGTCATGGGACTAAAACAACGTATTAGTTGGCACTAATAGTGATGTCCGCCCTGTTAGCATCAAAAATTTTTACCCATTGAGGGCTTCTAGCTAATTTTCGGATTAGTAAGAACCCCTCTTTTTATTTTTTTATTTTTTTATAATTTATTTCAAAAAAATAATAAATAAATCGCAAAGAAATAATAAAAAAAGTATTGACAAATAGAATTTTTATATGTTACAATAATCTTGTAAATAATAAAAAAGGAGGTTTGCTACATGGCAAACAAACAAGATTTAATCGCTAAAGTCGCTGAAAAGACTTCTCTCACTAAGAAAGATTCTGCTGCTGCTGTTGACGCAGTATTCGGAACTGTTTCTGACTTCCTTGCTCAAGGTGAAAAAGTACAACTAATTGGTTTTGGTAACTTTGAAGTTCGTAAACGTGCTGCTCGTAAAGGTCGCAACCCACAAACTGGTAAAGAAATCAAAATCGCTGCTACTAAAGTTCCTGCGTTTAAAGCTGGTAAAGCTTTGAAAGACGCTGTAAAATAACCACTAAAAAATAAAAAAAAGAATACACACACAATAACATTACTTTAGCAGATAAATCCTCTATTAAGAGCATTTATCTGTTATTGTGTTCCGCTAGTTAAACGGACATAACAAATCTCTCCTAAAGATTAGTTGCAGGTTCGACTCCTGCGTGGAACATAGCAGACATGCTTTCTTTTTCTATGAAGGTTTTCACAAAGCATGTTTGTGAATAAAACTTTTTCCAAACGCTTGATAACAAAGTGCCTATAACAAGTGTTTGTTTGCAACTTTAGAAACTAAAGTTGTATCTCCTTAATGGTTGAGTTGGCACATACCAAACATCAGATGGGAAAATAAGTTGGAAATAAGCATGCCAAGTAGGATTTCAGTGGTGTGAAATCCGAATGTGCGAGAGGTTCTCAACGACTCAAGAGTAATTCTGTGTTTATGAAAGATTTATTTTTACTGTCTGAGACTGGAGAGTGCGATTATCGCCTCTCTTTTTTGTTTTATTATGTAGGGAAATGAAAGAATAAGGATAATAAAAAAAGAGGGAAAACCCTCTTTTATTTTTTTAATTGCTTCTTAACTTTATGTGGTTTTTTAGCAATGTAGTAAGCATCTAACATTTTCTTCAACCACCTGCGTTGTTGCTCAAATTGTTTTAAGTTTTGCTTTTGAGTTGTAACTTGGTATCTGCGTAACAACCATAATTCAAATTTATCACGTTCATTAAATACCCTGTTGACACCTTGGGTTTTAACAATGGCTGTAAACTGATTATCAGATGTTGTTTCTGCTAGAGAGAATTTAACTTTCCCATTGTCAATGGTAGCTCCTGTTTGAACCCCATCTAGAATTTGTGAGATAAACATGCAGTTTTCCAACCCTTCTATTTGAGGGTATTCCAATTTTTTGTTTCGCCATGTGATGTGGTTGCGTTTTTCTAGCTCTGCAATTCGTTCTGCTCGTTTACGGTCAAATTCTCTATATTTAGAAAAATCTTTTTTTGATTGAAATTTTTTCTTATTTTCTGGTTTTTTTTCTTCTTTCATGTTTTAAAGCTCCTCTTCTTCTAAATCAACAAGACATTTAGCAGTCTTAGGGTCGTAATATAATTCTCCATTGTGAGTGTCTGCCCAAATTAAGTTAGTAATGTACTTAGAAAAAGACATTCTTTTATCCCAGTCTTTTCGATGTTCAAACATCTTTTGTTCCATAGCGTCAATCGCTTCTTCAGCAATTTTATATGTGCGAAGAGCAGTTGTAACACCAGGATTGTGAGCAGGTCTCCCTTTTCCTTTTTTAGCATCAGAAGATTCTTTTGTTTCTAAAGGTTTGAAATTTTCTTCTTTTTTTGGCTCAATCGGAGTTTCAACTTCTTGAGTAATTTGTGGTTCTTCTTGAGGAGTTTCACTTACCTCAACACTCACGAAATTTAATTCATCTTTTTTGTTTGTGCTTCCATCGACAATATCTCTATCTCTGCTTTGTTTATAAGCACGAAAAGCATTCATATTTGCCATCATTGTTCCCTTTCTATTTCATTTTTTATTCATTTTCTAATGATTTTTTACAAGCAGCAATTGCTATTTTTGCATAGATTTCTTTTAAATTTTCAACAAAATTTATCATGCTACTCTTTTCTTCTTCTGAAGATTTTTGATAGTATGCAAAAATATTTTCTCCAATTAACTTACTTTTTCTTATTTCAACTTTTTCAGGAACTAAGCCAATATATCCATCTAAAGTCTCAACTTCTTTAATGAACTTTCTTGCAACTATCTGCATTTGATTTGCATTAAACGGAACTATATTTGGTAAAATCGCAATGTCTAAATCAGTGATGCTTTCTTTACTTCTAAAAGGAATGGTATTTGGTTTTAGAATTTTTTCTACAAGGTCTAAAAGAGAATAAATAGCTGTAAAAGAGTCCATGTCAGGACTAACTACATTAACGACAACATGACTACCGACTAACAGATTACCAGTAACTTTACTTTCATCGTTATGAGTGTCAATAACAATAAAGTCGTACTCTTTATCAAGAAATTCTTTTTCGTAATCTAGCCATGTTACAAACTCCATGTAATTAGTTGATGCTTCAGCAATTTTAACACCTTCATCAGTAAAGGATGGACTGCCAACAATAACATCAATGTTTTCATTGTTTGTATGATAGATTTCATATTTGCCAGTTTTAAAGATGTCTGCGATGGTTAATTTTCCTTTCACTCCAAAGGTGTTGGAAGCATTGCATGAACGGTCTCCGTCAATAAAGAGAACTTTTTTCTTTAAAACATCTGCACAATAGCCTGCAAAGTTAAAAGCGTGGGTTGTTTTCCCAGTTCCACCTTTATCTACATAAAAGCTAATAACTTTAATATAACTTTTCGACTTTTCTAAAAAGTCTTTCAAATCCTCAATTTTTACATTCAACATTTTATAATCCTTTCTGTTTATGGTATTTAACTATTTATATAAATAACTATTTATGTAAATACATAAATACCTAAATATGTTTCATGTACCTTTATAATACCACATTTTTTTGTGTTTTTTTGTCAATGCTTATTAACGTAAATATGTATTTATGTATTTATGTAAATATGTAAATAACTAAATATATAAATACATAAATATTGTAAAAACAAACGAAAAAAAGCGAGAAAAAAATAAAAAAATCTGCTGATTTTTTTATGATTTGTGGCATACTAAAAAAATATAAAAAAAGAAAGGGTAATATTTTGAAAAAAATCAATAAAACTTAGCTTACTTGCTACTACTATTTTGGCAACAGGTTTTTTAATGGCTGGTCATGTAGAATCTGCCAATCCATTTCATTCAATAATTCCAACTGTTCATGCTCAAGAAAACGAGTCTGAAGCTTTGATTGCTAGAATTGAAAATCTGCCTCCGATTGAAGATTTAACAGAAAAACACGCTGAAGAAGTTAAAGCTTTAATGACAGTTTATTCTAAGTTAAAAATGTCAGACCGAATTTTAGTTACAAACTACGGAGTCTTAAAGAAAGATTTTGATGCTTTAGTAAAGAAAGGATTTCTAACAAACGAGGATAATACTCTTATCCAAGAACAAGAAATCCAAAAGAAAAAGCAGGCAAGTAAAGAATTGTCTGGCTCTGCTGTATCCCAAGAAAAAGAGTTTACCTTCCAAGCCGATGGCGAAAAAGGGACAACTATCATTATTCGTTACACTGCTGATGCTGATGGAGATGGAAAAGGGGATGCTCCAAATCGTATTGTTTTAACTGGTCCAGATGGGACGACTTATCCTGTTTCAAATACGTCTATTTCTATGAGCGATGGTGAAAAGCTAAAAGTAGATTTGACATGGACAGACCTCTATTTACAGATGGACTTCTCAAAAGCTTCAGCAGGGAAATGGACGCTTGAAACTTCTCAAGCAGTTACCTTCTCTTCAAAACCTTTTTCTGGTGTAGCTTCAAATGTTGTTTCTGAGGATGATAAAAAAACAGCTCCTACAACAGAAGAAAAACCAAAGAAAAAAGGGAATAAGCTAGTAGGACTACTCTTCTTCTTAGGTGTTATCGTCGGTGGTTTCTTTGGCGTTAGAAAAATTATCTCTGTTGTTAAGGGTGGAACAGATGACCCTAGAGCAGATGAGAGTTTGCTAGACAAAGATAATGGTCCTAAGCGTTTAAGTGATGAAGAACAGCTTGCCTTAATGAGAGCTGAATTGAAGCAACAAAGGTCAGAATCAGAACAAGATGCTCAAAATGGACAGTTTGGTGAAAAGATTGATAACTTCCATCAACGAGATTTGAATTTTATGCCAGACATCACTCGTCCAAAACGAGGTCCGATTTCTTATGACGATGATGTTCCAGAAGACCCAACGCCAAAACCAAATCAAGAAGAAAAAGCTGATGCAGGTTTTAACATGGAATATGAAGAGGACACAGGTATTTTAAGAAAAGAAGACCAACCTGAACATCAAAAAGAACCTGCTTTAGACCAAACAGCAAGTATGATGAATGAATTTGAATAACAAAAAAGGCTATAAGTTATAGCCTTTTTTGTTATTAGATTGCTAAATCGTCGAATTTGATTTGAGGTTTGATAGGGTCATAATTCAACAACTCAAAATCTTCAAATCGAATATCGTAAAAATTAGTACCAGATGGGCATTTTAATTGCAGTTTCGGACATTTCTTACTCAATTCATCTTCGTTTGTAAAAGAATCGGTTACGCGTTCTTTAACAAGTGCATTGATAAGAGTTAATTTATCATCGAAAGAATTATCTTGTTCTTTAACCCAATTAGGATTGTTCTGTAACAACTTTTTAGTTAATTCTTGTGAAATTTCATCCAAGTAAGAAGTTTCTAGTGCATCATAACGATTTAACAATTCCTCAGCTTGTTCCAATTGATTGTCGTAGATATGAAGGTTGTTTACGAAGTAGTTGAATTTACCAACTTTCCAATCAAAATGACAAGCAAGCATTAACTGCAATGCTACATATTGGATAGCGTTGATGTGGTGAGCAACCAACATATCATTAGAGCGCTGAACTAAGGTGCAGTCAAGCACAGTTTCTCCATTTACAGTCCTTACATCAAACATGGTTAAGAAGGCGCAAGGGTATAACCCTTCAGTTTCTTCAAAACTTTCATAGTCCCATAAGTTAATGACATTTCTCCTGTTCCAAGGGTTCTCTTCTAGTTGTTTAATGATTTTGTCGATAATATTGTGTTTTTTCACAACATATCCATAACGATTTCCGATGCTGTTAGCATCACCGTTATTGGCACTTTCCCCATCAACCTTCCAAGCGTTCCAATAATTCACTCCATACTTTTCTTGCAAAACATCAAGTGAGTTAGTTTGGTCTTGATAAATCCAAAGGATTTCCTTAATAGCGCTTTTCCACGCAATAGGGCGTAGTGTTGTGATTGGAAACTCCCCTTTTGATAAATCATAAGAACTGAAATATCCGTTTATATAGAAAGAGTTAGCTTTTTGACCATTTTTATACACTGGTCGTGCTTCTTTTGACAATTGTTGTTCTTCTAAGATGCGCTTAATAGTTGCATAGAAGTTACGGTCTGCTTGTGTTAATTTTACATTTGACATTAGTTTTTCCTTTTTTTATTGACTATTATTAGTATGCCATATATTTGATGGAAAAAAATGCCTTTTTCTATTTTTTTGTGTTTTTTTATTCGAACAAAGATTTTTTTCTTGATTTTTTTATTTTTTTATTTTTGAAATTTATGGCATACTAGTAATATCAGTAAAATTTTTAAAAAAAGAAAGGAAATTAAAATGGCTGAAAAAAAGAAAAATCAACAAGAACAAATCTTGTCACAAACCAAGTCATTCTATGACAAAGTTGTTGGAAGTTCAGAACTTGCAAAAGGAGTTGAAAGTGCTGTAACCAACTTCAAAGAAGTTGCAACTGATGCAGTTATGGGTGTTACAAAAGGCGCTATCGACATCACTAAGGTTGCTGGAACAGGCGCTACAATTCCTGGTGTTGCTGTTGAAAAGACAGGGGACTTTGTAGGAGGTGTTATGAAAGCGCCTGGTGAGGGACTTAAAAAGGCTACTAACCTTGTAGGGAATATCGCAAACGCACCTGGTGCGCTTGTCCAAGGTGCAGGAGATTTCATTGGAAAAGGGGTCGAAGCTACTGGTCAAGTTCTTGGAGCTGGAACTGAAGCTTTGCTTGGAAAAACTGCTGGAGATTTCGTAAAAGGTAGTTATAAACTTGGTGGTGATTTAGTCAAAGGTGCAACAGGAATTGTTGGTGGCGTTATGAAAGCTCCAGGTGAGCTTATTAAAGGCGTAGGAAACTTCACAGGTGAAGTATTGAAACTTCCTGGAAATCTTTTCCAAGGAGCAACTAAGATTCTTGGAGGTGTGTTGAAAGCTCCAGGTGAGATTCTTCAAGGAATTGCAAAAGGAACAGAAAACTTAGTCTTTAAGACAAAAAATGGTGTTCCGACATTAAATGGCGCAGAAATTGCACTAAAAGGTCCACAAATGTCTTCTAAAGACTTGATAAGAGCGCTTGGAACAGGTGAAATGCTCGAACAAGCCAAAAAAGCCCAAGAATTAGGGCTTAACGGAGGTCTTGGTGGTGCATTCCCAGTGTTCATTTACGGAAACGAATTGAACAAAATGGATAACTTCGCCAAAAACATGAGTACGCTTGCTAATGGAAAAGAAGGTCCTGACAAACCATTTTCTAGCATTTTGACAAAACCTAAGTCAGAACGTGCGGCTGCTGTTAAAGAAGCTACTGTCCAATTGCGTTCAGACCTTCATAAGATTAAAGACCGTCTTGAAAAAGACCCAGGTTCATTCACTCTTCAGCAACAAACTGAAATGAAACTTATCATGAAGGGTATTGAGCAACAAGGTGGTATCGACAAATATATGGCGAAGAACTTTGACCTTCCTGAAAACTATCAAAACAAAGAAAAAGTCAACGATATGGTTAAAGATGCCCAAACACACTCTGATAAAGGGCGTGACGGCATGAAGAAACAAATTGAGAGCGTTGAAAAAGATACTTCTGAACAAAGCAAGGAAAATAAAGAGAAGTTTGGCGGAGATTCTAAAGAATCTAAACCTCTCACTCCTCAAGAAAAACTTGAAGATATGAAGAAGAGCGCTCAAGAAAGTACCGACAAAGCTAAGAGTGGCATGAAGAAACAAATCGAAAGTATCCAAAAAGATACTAAAGATAAAACAAATGCCCTCAAAGACAAACAAGCTCCTAGTCTTGGAGACAAAGATGTTAAGCCTGTAATCAGCGGAAATACACCAACGATGCAAGCTCCAACTAAGTCTATCAACGGTATCGGACGGTAAAACAAAAAAGAAAGTTTCGACAAGAAGCTTTCTTTTTTTATATACAAAAACACCTCTGGATGTTATTTCGAGAGTTCATCAGAGGCGTAAAAAATGTAAAAATCGGAGGAGTTAGTGTTTTCACACCAACTAAAAACGAAAATGTATAAAGGAATTTATAATCAAAAAGATTTCTTATTTGACTATAATAGAATTATATCACAGCTTATGAAATAAGTCAAGATTTTTTTAGGAAAAAAATAAAAAAATAAAAAAAATAAAAAGAGTACCTTTTCTGCAATTAAATTTATTGACAAAAGTGATAACTTGTGACAACATATAGTCATGATGTAAAATACATGATGCTGGAATAAAGATAAATGATAACTTATAGAAAGGAGGGGGGGAAGATGAAAGCTTATAAGACAGAAATACACCCAACGCAAGCTCAGATTGAATTGATTCACAAGACCTTTGGATGTACTCGCTACATTTATAATCAATATGTCTATGAGAATCTAGAAAACCTCGCATCAGGAAACGATTTTATTTCTGCCTTTAGCTATTCTAAAAGGATGAACCATGCCCCTGATACTCCTTCTTGGTTGAAAGAAGTTCCAAGCAAGGCAATCAAACAAGCTTTAATCTATGCAGACCGTGCCTTTCGAGATTACTTCTCTAAGCGTAATGGGAAGCCTAAATTTAAAAAGAAAGGGAAGGATGAGAGCTTCTATCTTATTGGCACGATTAAAGTGGAGCGCCATCGAATTTTTGTTCCTAAGTTGAAGTGGGTTCGCTTGAAGGAGTTTGGGTATATCCCTAAGAATATCAGTTCTGTAACGATTTCTATGAAAAATGGGAGATATTATATCTCTTGTTTAAGTAAAGAAGAGAAAGATGAGCGTATTCCTTTATCGGATTACGCTATGGGGATTGATTTTGGACTGAAAGACCAATTCATCACAGAAGATAAAACCATTCCTTCCATCAACCGTTCTTTACGCATCAAGAAACTAGAACAGCGTTTACGAAGAGAACAAAGACGTTTATCTCGTAAAGCTGAAGCTAATATGGTTGATAAGGTTTATTACAAAAGTGGAGTGAAGAAAGGTCAGCTTAAATCTTTCCGATGGTCAAAACCTTTATCTGAGTGTCGGAATATCCAGAAACAAAAGAGGAAGGTTGCTAAAATTCATGAGCGCTTGACTCGGATTCGAACAGATTACAATCGAAAAGCTTTACTTTCTTTAGTGTTAGAACGAAAACCAAGTTCTATCACTATTGAAAACTTATCGGTTCGTAATCTCATGAAGAATCGACACTTGAGTAAAGCCATCATGAAAGCTCAGTGGCATCAATCTCGTCTTTATCTGGAAAACCTATGTAAAAAGTTAGGTATTGAGCTGAGGTTGGCAGATAGGTTTTACCCTTCTAGCAAGCTTTGTTCAGCTTGTAGCTTTAAGTATCAAGACTTGAAGCTAACCGAACGATTTTGGACTTGTTCTAACTGTGGTAGTGAGCATGATAGAGATAGAAATGCAGCTATCAATTTGGGACGATGCCAAACTTATACTGTTTTAACCGCAGTTTAAATTGGTTACTACCGTGGGTTACACGGAAAGTTACGCTTGTGGACTGTTATAGCAAATGGGAGTAGTCTTTTTCTTCAAGAGATGAGGACAAAACCAGACAGGATGAAGCAAGAAGAATTTCTAATAATTTTATTAGAAAGGGTCACAAAATGTACGTTTGGGTATATTTTTGTGTAACAGTATAGGAAAAAAACTCTTTTTTTAAAAACTTATTTTTTTAGTATAGGAAAAAAACTCTTTTTTTAAAAACTTATTTTTTTAGTATAGAAAAAAACTCTTTTCAAAAAAACTTATTTTTTTGAAAAATTTCTAGGTTATTCAGTTGTTTTTTTATTTTTCTCATTTTTTTAGGGACTAATATAGGTATATACGTCTATTGTCCCCTATCTAAGAGAGTTCATCTCTTATTTACTTATTATTTATAAAACTATTCTACTAATAGAGAATCAGGAAAAGGTAATTCAGAATAATATTCTTTATACTTAGTTAGCAACAATTGATTATAGAAGAACGGAATTGTTCGCACATGTTTTATCTTATCTATGTTTTTTTAGAAATAATTGTTGAAACCAAATGTTTAAAAGCAGGTATTGATTCGTTTATAATATCCAGCGATATATTCTTCTTCTGCCTTTTTTTACTTGATAAATAGTGAATAAGAGAGTATTCGTTGATAATATTGTAAATAGAATCATTTTTTTAATAAGAGTTGAATAATTTCATCCGCATAATTCCTCAACTTCCTCAAACTATGAAGAGTCCTGTGCTTAGAAATAGAATGGATAATTTGATAAAACTCTTCTACAATCCTTTGATTGATTTTTTTAGAGTTTGTTGTTAATCTTTTTGAGCTAAAGATTTTTGATAGTCCAGAAGATAACTTCTTCATTAGAATCAATTTCGTGAAGTCTTCATAAACAAAATCGTAAATAGCTTTTTTTGAGAACTTTTTAAGCTCGTGTTTTAGAAGTTCTTTTTTTCTTTCTTCAGTTTTAGAAAATTTTTCTTGCTTTAATTTTTTTGATAGAGGCTTGTTGCATAACGGTAAACTGTTGATAAAGCAATTCCTGTCAAGGCAGCAATCTCTTTATAAGAATATCCCTCTTTTTTTAACTCATACACTTTAACAACTTTAGCTTCTAAAGAATACTTGTTCTTCAAAGAAACTCCTGCACGTTTAGCTTGTTGGGATGTTTTCTTTAAGAAACTTTGTTCTTTATCTGTTAAATCTAAAAAGTTAATGATTGTTTGATTGCTTAAATTTGTGCTATCTCCTCGTTCCAGAAGTTTAGCTCGTCTTTTTAAAACTCCTTTGGTAAGAGAGCGAACTTCTGAGAAATTCAAAGGCAACTTCTTTTTAAATGGTCAGCATTAAAAAGTAACAACCTTACTTAGCAACTCAACAATTGAAGGCTCTTCCCCTTCGTTTTTGGTGCTTTTAAGACATCAGCAATGCTGTTAGCAATTTGAGTTAAGAAGTTGTGTCGGCTACCCACTAACGTTTCGTTAGATTTTTTAAAATGGATTAAGTCTGTTAGATTCGCTAGTCTAGTCTTTGCAAATAGCAAGCAATCTTCTTTTGAATACTGTCCATTTGTTTTAAAAGTAGTTGTTTGATATTGATTTCCAAAGAAATCTTCTTTGTAGTTTTCTTTACAGTAATCTACTAAATCTCTTAGATGAATCGCTGTTTTTAAAGGGTGTTCTTGCAATAAGATGTAAGCTGCGGATAAGCCTGTTTTTGGATTTAAACTACCAGGGACTCTACGAGTTTGATAGAAATTTCGTTCAAAAGCTTTGTCTATATGGAAGGATACCTCTTGAGGTAAAGGAGTATCATTTTCAGAAGAAAAACGAGTTAATTCAATCTCCAAACTCCTTCTTAACCACAAAATTACATCTAAGACAAATTTTTTCTGTTCTTCTCTTTCTTCTTCTTTGAGCTTATTAAAGTAAAAAGGAGTTTCTAAAGCGTAAACAAATTGGAAGCCTCTACCTGTAAATCGAATACTTGTAGGCTCTAAATCTTTAGGAAGTTTTTCGTGAAACAATAGGGCAAATTGAGCAACGCTGTTAGCATAAAAGGCTTTACTTCTGTTTTCGTTTAAGACCTGATTATTAGAAGATGAAATGAGAGTAGAAATCAACTCTTTATCAGCGTCACTATCAAAATCGACGGTGAGAGATAAAATTCCATCACAATCATCATTGTAGCCCTTCCCTTTCAGGTAGGCGTGCAATGGCTTTTGATACAATTCTCCGTATTCTGCTACAAACTCAGGCTTTTTGTATTCACACCTAACTTGAGTTTCAAAGATAGAAGTAGATTCATTTTTCTTTAATTGCTCAACAATATCTTCCACATTAGCAAAATTAAAGGAGTGACTATTATTTTCATCAATCATTAAACAAGGCTTGATGTTTCTGTCATAAGCAAATTCTTTCTTTTGACCTTTTGTGTTAATGAGTTCAAAAACTTTTTCCCTAGCCAGTTTTTCGTCAACCTCAGCCAGAGATTTGATAGTTGTTGACCAGTTTTCTTGAAGATAATAAGACAAACTGATTTGTTTCCCTTTAGAGCTGGTTAATAAATGAAAGAGCTTATCTAAACGTTCAACTCCCTTTAACCCCCTTAACTGTTCTTCAAATAATCCGTATTGACCTAACAAGGTTTTGCCCCCTTTCTTTCAAATTAGATAAATAACTATTTATGTAAATATGTATGTAGTTATTTATGTATTTAACTATTTAGTAAATTTTTTTGAATATTTTTTTATTGACTATTGTATATTTCTTTGATATAATTATTGTTATAAAAGCATAACAAAAAGCACTTCAAAAAAAGCATTTTTGTAAAAATCATTTCAAAAAAATATTTTGAAAAAAATCATTACAAAAAGTATTTTTGAAAAATATTAGTACAACAAAGAGTACAACAAAGACAAAGCTTTTTGTTTTTTTGATTAAGATGTTGGCGCATCTTAATAGTTTGAGTAACGGAATTTTAGATAAGCTGCAAACTTGAAAAAAATTCCAAATATAAAAAAATAATTAAAATAGTCGTTGAACGACTCTTTTTTTGTCTTACAACACAACTCATTATATCATAAAAAAAGTGATAAAAAGAGGAAGATGCTTTTTAGAAAAAAAATATTTTTATCGGTATTTATGTATTTACTTATTTACTTATTTACATATTTACATAAATACATAAATGAGTAAATATCAAAAAAAACAGCTAATAAGATAACCTTATTAGCCGTTTTTGTTTTTTCTTCAAAAAAATTCGTAAACTAAAAATAGATTGTTCTAATCTTGAATAGAATAATTCTTTCGAAACGTAAGGATTGTCACTATAAATATATTGAAGTAACTCAGTATTTTTTTCTTTCCACGACTCGGCTGAAGATTCTTTCGCATTTTTTCTCCAAACCGACAAGCATCTCTCAGCAAGTTCTTTCTGCTCTCCAACTGCATTTGCGAAGACTTGTTTTTCAAAAGGTTTGTCAAGTCTTTCTTTGTAATCTTCGTTGAAGAATTGGGCTTTTTGGATTGTTCGTAGATATTTGATAACAGTTGCAGTTTTTACCAAAACTTTTTGTTGGATTTCAATAGGAGAAAAATCTCCACGAGTGTTTAAATAGGCGAAAACTCTAAAAATAGATTCTTCTTTATTGCCAGCAGAAACATTCCCTAAACGTTGTAAATCTTGAACGCTCATTTTTCTTCCTTTCTTTTAATAATCCCAGACATCGTTTGAACCGCAATAAGGACAAGGAGGAGTAGATGCTCCTTCACTTTCTGCGAGGAAATATTCCCCACAATTGTTGCAACGATATTCGACTTCCATAATTTATTTCCTTTCTTAATTAAAAATAGTATATTTATGTATTTATGTAAATATGTAAATAAGTAAATAACTAAATAGGTTCAAATGGTCATCACAAATATTAAAAATCTAACAATTTGTCTCATCTGATTCTTAATGCTCCACAAGAATCAATAATTCTTGCTTTCACTAAAGGTCTCCTACAAGACCCCTTAGACCCTCTCTTAGAACAATCTAAGATATAGGCTTACATGTATTGTGAAATTAAGCTTTTATTAGAGATAGATTCCCAACGTTTCAGACTTCTTGTATGGAAAGAAACCACTTCTCTATTCAAAATCTTACCTAAAGATAAAAGCCCTTTTACCAAAATATTATAAGAGCCGTTGACATCTGCGTTCAACATCCTACCATCTTTCGACTGATATAACCCTCGACTAATTCGCTTTCCTGAGAATTGAGGTTTAGCTTGAACATCTTTGTAAACAGGAATTTCGTCCTCGTCTAAAAAACTAGCTTTAGAGGTGTAAGACTCTTCTTGTTCAATAACTTCAATCCCTTTTACTAAACACTTATAGGTCAACTGAGAGATAAAGGTATTAAAGGGGATTTGTGTAAAGGATTGATTCGTTTTCTTTCCTAAAGAAACTTCTTGTTTCCAACCTTGGTTTTTGCCAACAAAGACTGTTTCAATCGCCATCTCGTCAAAATAAAGGGAGAGAAAAGACGTGATTTTATGAAGTTCTGACTGAAGCTTCAATTCACGATTTCTCCAAAGACGGTGGATGTGTTGACTAGTCTTTTGATTAGCTGGAAGTTTAGATTTGGCTTTAGCGATTAAACGATTGTACCCCTGATTGACACTCTTTAATTGAGAACCTTTGACGACTAGTGGGTTCACCCCATTTGAGAAGGTAATACTAGCTAAGTTATCAATTCCCAAATCAATAGCAGCGTAATTCCCAGTTTGTTTCAAAGGAGAAATCTCTACCTCATAAATCACTTCAATCACAAAGCTTTTAACTTAGGCACGATGCGGACAGATTTAGGCGTTTTAACTTTAGTTGGGATAACTAAATTAAAATCTTTAGGACATAAAATCAATTCGCCATTCAAACCTCTCTTTTTAGAAATAGTCTGTCTTGTAAACTCTACGACACAACGCCCTTCTGTCTTATGAAGGTAGCGAGGCAACTGAGGTTTACTGGTTACACTTGAATTAGACTTATCGTAAAAACATTTTAAGGTTTGATAATAAGAATGAACGGTAGAACCAAGACTTTTTAAGATGTTGGTTGAAACCTTGGAGGGTAGTGCTAACATATCGTCTTGTTTCTCTTTCCGAAATTGAGAAACCAACTCAACCCATGAAAGCACTGAGGACTTTTCTTCTTGACACTTGTTTCGTTCAAAGATGGATTGACGAATTTGGTACAAGCCTGCATTATAAAGGTTCTTAGCTTTGAAAGTTAAATCGTCACAGATGGGATAAAGTTCATGCCCCTCTTTAACCCAATGACGTTCGACTTGTCTCATGAACTTCTCCTTTTATAAAAAAAATTGAAATAAAAAGATGCAAATTGCGTTAAATACCAAAATGTTTATTTACCAGTTGAACCAAAACCACCAGTTCGCTTGCCACCAGCTTCATCGTTATCAACAATCAAATACTTAGAGAAGACCCCTTGCATGATGCGAGTGCCAACAGATACCGTGATTGGTTCTTTGGTGATGTTGCTAAACTGTCCGTACATCAAACCTTCATTTGAAGGGTTGTTATAGTAGTCGCTATCAATTACGCCAACTGAGTTCATCAAAACAAGACCTTGTTTGATAGGGTTAGAAGAACGGTCATAAAGGAACAAAACCTCATCTTCTTGCATGTAAGCCTTCAGCCCAGTAGGAATCAAGACAATTTCACCTGGCTGGATGGTGACAGTTTCAGCAGCTTTTAAATCATAACCAGCAGCGTGAGCTGTTTCTCGTTTAGGGAGCAAGTAATCTTCTCCTGCATATTTCGACACTAATTCAAATCCACGTTTTTTAGACATGTTTTACCAACTTTCTTTTTTTAATTGATTTTATTATAGCATATTTGATATAAAATGTCAATACTTATTTTGGTATTTATGTAAATATGTAAATAGATAAATACATAAATACCAAAATAAAAATCAGTAAGCACATTCTTCTAACAACTAGAGAAACAGCTTACTGACGGACTTTTTGGATTTTAGTATTTATGTAAATATGTAAATATGTAAATATATAAATAGTTATTTACCTATTTAGTGAATAAAAAAGAGTGATAGAACAAGTAGAAATAGAATGACATAACACAAAAAAATAATCTTCTTAATTTTTTTAGCATTTATGATGATATTGTTGATTTTAGCAGAAACGTCTTTATCTATTAAAACTTGTTGCTTGGCTGTTAAGTTCACTAAGCTATACTTTTGGACGCTGGCTTGTTTGACTGATGCAATTTCTTTAGTAACGATAAAAAGCTTTGCAAGCAGAGCAAAATTGATAATGGTAAAAGCAAGGATTGCTATTTTTATAAAAACGTACATAAAAACCCCTCTTATATGGTAAATATTTGTTGAAAATCTTGTAAAAACCACTGTTTTGTGGTATAATTATAGCGGAAAAATAGACAAAAAGTCAATTGAATAAGAAAGGAGAATATATGGGATACAGCGAAGAGAAAAAATATGTATTGAAAAATAAAGTAGCAAAAATTTTAAAAGAAAAAGATTTACTGCAAAAAGACCTTATAAAAATGACTGGAATTAGCCAAACTCAAATTCAAAGGATTTGTAGCAATCAAACAAATAGTATTAACAAAGCTCATTTCACAAACAATTGCTCGCGCACTTGGAATCGAAGATATGAATGATTTATTTGAAATTGTAGAAGCAACAAAATCGGATAAAGCAGGACGGAATGTTTCACATGAAACATTGCAGGGGGGAAAGTTAATGTTAGAAAAAAACATCGCTCAAGAAAAAGCGATTCAGACTATTCATGGACCAGTCAATGTTATTTCCTGTCCTGGTTCTGGTAAAACGACTACCTTAGTAAGAAGAATCAATAATATTATTAAGCATGGTGTTGACCCCAAAAGAGTGTTAATGATTACTTTTGCGAACTCAGCAGCAAAAGACATGCAAGAACGCTATGTAAAGCTTTATAAAAGCAATCCAGGAGTGACGTTTATGACCATTCACTCACTTTGCTTTTACATTTTAAAAGCTGAACTAGGCTATACTTCAGAGTCTTTAATCAGCGAAACTCAGAAGATGGAATTTTTAGTAAATCAACTAAAAAATAACATCTATGTCACGGACGCATGGGAAATGGCTAAAACGATTGCTACGGAGATGTCTGTGGTTCGTAATAGTTACATACCTTTAAGCAAATACAGTCCGTCAGGATGTGATAAAGAGCTTTTTGTGAGCATATACAACGCCTATGAAGCTGAAAAGCGAAACGGTGGGAAGATAGACTTCGATGATATGTTAGTGAAGTGTGAGGAGTTGTTATCTTCTAATAAGGCGATTGCTGACAAATGGGGAAGCTATTTCGATTATATTCAAGTAGATGAGTATCAGGATACCAACCAAATTCAAAAAGATATTATCTATCATTTGATTAAAAGAACTAGAAATCTTTGTGTCGTTGGGGATGATGACCAATCGTTGTACTCATGGAGGGGTGCAGACCCAACCATTATGATGACTTTCAACAAAGATTTTGAAGATGCTGTTGAAATCAATATGAGTACCAATTATCGTTCAGCTCAAAAAATTGTTGATTATGCAGATACTTTGATTAAGAGGAATAAAGTCCGCTTTGACAAAGATTTTATTTCATTTAGAGGACAAAAAGGAATCGAAGGGGAAGTTGTCTTTCTTGAAGCTAAAGGTAAGTTAGAAGAAATGGCTTTAGTTTCAGAGAAAATTCAGCAGTTGCACGAAGAAGGAATTGACTATAAAGATATGGCTATTCTTTTTCGTACAAACAAGCAAGCTGAAGTTCCTGCCGAGCAATTATCTAGAAAAAACATTCCTTTTAGCTCAACAGAGAAAATAAAGTCTATTTATGAGTCTTATATCTTCAAAGATATTAAAGCTTACATAGAATTATCTCTAGGTAGAGAGAATAAGTATCAAAGCAATCTCTACACTGTTTTGAATCACCCTAATAGATACTTAAACATAAGGTCTTTTAAAGGAGTGCCTTTTAACGAAGAATCTTTTTTAGCAGCAATCGAACCTTTAAAATATTCAAGAGATTCTTGGAGATATACAAACGCAGAAAAAGATATTCAAGTATTGTTTGAGAACTTTGGTTATGGAAAAATCACTCCTCAAACAGCTCCTAAAGAAGTGATGGAACGCTTAGAAAATTCTTCAAAAATTAACTACTTAAAGCATTTGAAGAGTGTTGCTCAGATGAAAAACGAAGATGCTCAAGATGAGCTAGAATTGTTCAACCTTCTAAAAGAAGATGCGTCAAATTTCCACAGTGTTGAAGCATGGTTGAAGCATGCCAACTTTATGGTTTTAAAAACACAGGAATTGAATCGTAAAAAAGTAGATAATGGTGTCAAACTAACAACTATGCACAAATCCAAAGGTTTGGAATGGAAAGTTGTGTTTGCAATTGGAGTAGATGATGGTGTGTTACCTAGTAAATTATCTATCATGGACGGTAATATTGAAGAAGAACGTCGAATTTTATATGTTGCAATGACTCGTGCTGTTGATAAGCTCTTTGTTAGTTTTAACAGTAAAATGTCTATCTTCTTAGAAGAGTTATTGAACGACTATAAAGAAAAAACGAACCCTTCTATCAAGAAGAGATTGCCAGGGGCAAAAGTTCAGCATACAACCTATGGTGAAGGTAAAGTTGTACGCTACACAGATAACGCAATCGAAATCGACTTTAAAGATATGGGAAAAAGAAGTTTGTTGTTTCCAGAGTCTTTTAAAAAAGGATTTTGTAAATATTTATAAATAGAAAAAGGTGTAAACATGAATAAGAATACTGTATTGGACTTGCTTAGGAATAAGAAAGTGTTAGTTGGTGGAGTAGGTCTTTTATCAATCGGAGTTTTGGCAATGTATTTACTGCAAAAGCCACAAGAATTGAGTCAAATCAATGAAGTTAAAACGACTCAAATTAAAGAAAGTCCTAAAAAGATTGAAGATAATAAAAAAGTTACTTTTGACAACTCTGCAACTGTTGCTAGTGATGGGGTTGAAATCGTTCAAGGGGACTACGACATTAACAAGGCTATTGAGTTACCAGATGTATCTAGTTTAGTTGGTCAAGCTAACAATTATCAACCTAATAGAGATGATGCTTTGTTGCAAGCAAGACTTTCAAAGACTGGACGTGAAGTTACAGATAGCAATGCAACAGCGCAATTAGGAGATACAATTATTGTAACTGTTACTGCAAAAGAAGGTGATAAATTCTTAGATGGATTTTCTATCCGAGGTAACAGGGTGACTATTGGAGCAAAACTGATTGATAGGCTATTAGAAGAGCAAATTAAGGGAATGAAACCAACTGAAGAAAAGGTTGTTGACATTACTTACCCAGCAGACTACGACAATCCTTTATTTGCAGGAAAGACGATTAACTTTACGATTATCTCCAGTAAGCTTGTAAGACCTGATGAACCAAGTCAAGAAGAAGTAGATAAAATTTATCAAGCTATGCTTGATAATGCGAATTACTCAAATCAGTTTAATAAACTGAAAGAAATTAAGCTTCAAATTAAAGAGCAGGCTAAAGTAAAATTTTATCCAGCTAAAGTTATCTCTAAATTAGAAGAAGAGTATAAAAAAAATTCTTTCTAGGAGTTAAGTACAAAGATGAAGAAGATTTCTTCCAAAAAGACTGGTTCAAGTAAAAGCGATTATCTAGCAGGACGTTCTGAATATGTATTAGAAAGAATTAAAGATGAGCTAATTTTAGAAGCTCTATCAAAACAAACTGGAATTACAATGGATAGCGAAGAATTTAAAAAAGTATCAAGTGAATACTTCAATGAAGACCAAAAACGTAACCTTTTGTATGAATTGAACATTCAAAAACTAATGAAATAACGAGGAAAAAATATGAAGTCAAAAACAGCTACCTTGGTTAAAAATTTACGAATTGTTGCGTGAAATTGCTACAATGGTAGGCAAACGATTAGAAATTGAATTTGTAGAGAAAGTATAAATGAAAAGAGCGAGGTTTGTTCCTTGCTCTTTTTGACTGTTAGTTTATTTATTAGTCTTGACAAACCAATAGTAATGGAATATGTGGAATGTTGATATATTAGATATACAATATTCCACATATTTTTTTATTTGACTTTCTGATATTATTTATATATAATATGTGATAAGAGGTAAATATGGCTTTTTACAAGAGAAAAATATTAACAAAAATTATTATAAAACTGGAGAAGTTGCTAATTTATTCCAAGTATCGACTAAAAACAATTCAAAAATGGGATAATAAAGGTGTTCTTAAATTTGAACGAAGTCCTACTAATCGAAGAGTACTCCCAAAAAGAAACACTCATTGAATATTTAAAGTCTAAAAAAATATGTTTTATGAAGATGAAACACTTTCTAAAAAGAGATGTTATTTATGCTAGAGTATCAACCTATGGTCAACAAAAAAACAAGGTGATTTAGATAGACAGGTAGATTATATTTTTATCTAACAGAACTGATTTGAAAAAAATGTTTTTGATTCTCAAAGAATTAGGGAGTGGCTTAAATAGCAAAAAGAAAGAAACTTCTAAAAATTGATAGATATGATTTTTGAACGATAAGGTAAATAGAATATTTATAACACATAAAGACAGATTAACTAGATTTGGCTTTGAATATATAGAATCTATTTGCAATCATCATAATGTAGAGATAATTGTAATGCAAACGGAACAAGATAATAAATCAGTTGAACAAGAATTAACAGAAGATATAAAAAGTTTATTGACTTACATTGAATAAGGAGAAGTTATCAAATAATGAGTAATGTATTTACGATAACAACTGAATTAAAATTGAATAAAGAATATAATCAGTTGGCTGGTAAATACATTTCTGATTATATTGAACTATTTAATAAAAATTCAGCGATTAACATTTCATAGGATTAAAAAAATTACTACATAAAAAAATGGTAAAAATCTCTCAAAAAGATAGAAATATTATTCATGCTCAACTAAAAGAAGAATTTAATCTAACTAGTCGAGCTATTGATGCAATATTGAGTAATATATTGGGACGTTATGAATCTATCAAAAGAATTAAAAAGAGTTTGAGCGGAAAAGTTTAGAAAGAAAAAAATTTTTTTCTCTTGAAAAAGAAGTAACTAAATTAAAAAGATGAAAGAGCTTTTACAAAGAATCTCCTTAAATAACAATTTAAAAGATTTTTAACTTTGTTAAATACAAAAAAATCTAAAAAAACAAAAAAATCTATTGGAAACAAAATAGATTAAATACTAAGAAGCAAAAAAATTAAAGAATCTTAAAACAGAGATTGAAACAAGTAAATATAAAGTATGTTTTGGCACAAAAAGAATTATTGCAGAAAAATTATAGCAAATTTGTTAAGAAAAAGAGATAGTGAAATCTATTATTTGGGAAGAGCAGGTGATGCCACTTGTAATAACAATTTTCAAGTGGAATACAGCTCTAAAAATAAATCAATTCTATTTTAGAATTAGAAAAGAAATTGATTTAAAAAAATGATAAATTTGTTTATGGTCAATTTAATTTCAATAATAAAAATTATACTAATTTATTAAAAAAATCTACTTAGAACTAAAGAAAGTGCTTTTAACTTATAGAATTAAGATTAAAGACAGTAAAGTATTGCTTCAAATTATATACAACTTTGAACATAATAAGGATTTATGTGTAACTAGAAATAGTAATGGAGCAGTAGGAGTAGATTTTAATAAAAGTTTTTGTGTCTGTAAGTGAATCAGATAAATACGGTAATTTAATAAACACTTTTAATATAGATTATCAATATAGTAAAGGTAATCAAACAACAAATGATTTTTCAAATTGTAGCAACTCAACTAAAAAGATTATTGCTTAAACACTGGAAAAAGATTTAGTTATTGAAAAACTCAATTTTACTAAAAAAAGAAAGATAATTTAATAAGTAAGAAAGGTAAGAAATATAACGAAATGTTATCAACACTTGCTTATTCTAAATTTGATTCTATCATAACAGCTAAATGTGCTAAAAACAGAATTTTCTTACATAAAGTTAATCCAGCATGGACGAGTTGGATTGCAAAACAAAAATATTGTCCGAAAATGAAATTAAATATACATTCAGGAGCTTCTTATGTTATTGCTCGCAGAGGTATGTTCTTAAAAGATAAAGTAAAATAACATAGTATTTCTACTTAACCAGAATAAGACCAAGCGATTGATGTCTGGCTCTGTGTGGAAATTAAAATAAAATAACTTTTCATTATCTTTGAAGTTGTAAATCCTCCGTGGTGAAGCGGATAAGAGAATGAAATTAAAATGTTCATCTGATTTAAGGTGAAATAGTCATTGTGGTCACGGACGAAAAACAATCTTGAATTATGGAATATACATTATTCTACAATTCTTGTACCACATTCATTTTGATAACATTTTTTAGCGAAGTAAAAGTTCTCTTTGCTTCACTTATTCATTTCTTAGTGAAGCAAAACCTGTTTTGACTTCACTTATTTTTTTGTTATGTGAAGAAGAATTGATTATAACAAATTATATATTACGTTCTAAGTTGTAAAACAATGTAAAAAAGCCATTCATAATGAATGACTTTTTTGTTAGGCTTAATCTTCTTTTTTCTTAGTTGAAAGAAGCATTGTTCCTCCGAGCAAGACTCCAACAAGACTGAGAACAGATTGCGCTTCGTTTGTTTGAGGCAAACGTTTGTTACCTGCGTAAGTCTCTGTTGTAGTAGTTCCAGTAGCATCTTCTTTTGTTGTTACAAAGTTTCCAGTGTAAGTAACATCGAAGCTTTGAACCGCCTCTTGACCAATACGGTTTTCCAAGCGTTTGTAAGAAAGGATTTCTTCAACTTTGTTCACATCATCTTGATGTTTGTTGTAAGCTTCAAGAACAGCCTCATACTGAGCTTTGGCATCCAATTGGTTTTGGAGAAGAGCGTTAAGTTTAGCTTGTTCTGCTTCAAGTGTTTGAAGAGCTAGACGGTGAGCCTCAAGAGCTTTTTCGTACTCTTCTTTTGCGACTTCGTAGTTTTCAGAAGCGTGGGCGAGGCTATCAAGGAGTTTTTCCATCTCTTTGATGCTGTCTTCGATTTTAGCAATCTCTGCACGAACAGCTTCTTCTTGAGCTTTCAAGTCGTCTAGTTGAGCTTGGATAGTTGCGAGAACCTTTTCCTCTTCGGCTTGTTTTGCTTTGAGTGCTTCAAGAGCTTTTTCTTCTTGTGCAAGTTCAGCTTGCGCTTGTTCCAAAGCTTCTTGTTTAGTCTTGACATCAGCAGTTAGGTTCTCAACAGCTACTTTAGCATCTGCCAAGCGTTTTTCTGCAAGTTTTTCAGCTTCAAGAGCTTGGTCATAAGCTTCTTGGGCATCAGGAGTTAAGTCCTTAGCTGCTTCTAGTGTCGCAATCACTTTACGAGTAGCTGTAAGCTCCTTATCAGCTTTCTTGTAAGTAGCCTCGGCAACTTCAAGGTCGGCTTGTGTAGTTTTCGCAAGAGTTTCAGCATCTCCCAAAGCTTTAACGGCATCTGCCAAAGCTTGGCGTTTCACTTGAATGTCAGCATTTAGGTTCTTAACGGCTGTTTCCGCATTTTCCAAGCGAGTTTGAGCAGCCTTGTACTCTACTGTTGCATGGTCGAATTTAGCTTGTGCATCAGGAGTCAAGTCCTTAATGGCAAGAAGTGAAGCAAGAGCGTTTTGAATATTTGAAAGCGTACTTGTTGCTTTAGCGTGTGCTTTTTCTGCGTTAGCTTTCTTAGTTTGAGCAGTCGTGTTAGCTTTTTCAGCATCTTTCAAAGTTTGAATAGCATCTGCCAAAGCTTGGCGTTTCACTGCAAGGTCAGCGTTTAGGTTGTTGACGGCAGTTTCTGCATTTTCCAAACGAGTCTTAGCTGTGTTGTAGGCTAGTTCTGCTTGGTCAAATGTAGCTTGAGCTTCAGGAGTCAACTCTTTAATCGCATTTCCTTTGTAAAGAGCATCTTTTGCGGCATCAAGTGCTTTAGAAGCATTGTTCTTAACAGAAGTTGCTTCTTTGAGAGTCGCTTGTGCATCCTTGTCAGTTTGTTCTGCTTGGCGCAATTCTGACTTAGCTGTGTCGAGAGCTTCACTGTTTGTCTTAATCTCGTTGTTAAGGTAAGTCAAGGCTTTCTCAGCTCTTGCAAGTCGTTTTTCAGCGGCTTGATGTTCTGTCTGTGCAGTATTGAACTTAGCTTGTGCATCAGGAGTTAAGTCCTTAATAGCTTTGGTACGCTTAATGGCATCTTTAATGCTGTTAAGTTTATCAACTGCATTGTTATGTTCAGTCGTTGCTTTTTCAAGACTTTCTTGTGCAACTTTGTTTGCGATAGTTGCTTTAGACAATGCTTTTTCTGCTTCTTTGTGAGTAGCACGTTTATTCTGAATTTCTTTTGTAAGATTTGCATAAGCAGTGCTTGCGTTTGTGTTACGCAATTCAGCTTGGCTTAATTCTGACTTAGCAGTATTAAGAACACGCTCTGCATTAGGTGTCAAATCTTGTGTGTTGAGCAAGTTGTTGAGACGACTTGTTGTAGTTGCAAGATTAGATTTTTGCAGTATCGTCTGCATCTTTAGCAGAAGCTAAACGATTTTGAGCATTGTTGTGAGTGGCAAGAGCAGAAACTTGAGTTTTCTTAGCTTGTGCCAAGTCTTGTTCCATCTTGCTGGTGTCAAATGGAGTTGGAAGTGGTTTTGCGATACCATTATCAAAGTATTCATCCACATACGTTTCTGTTTTTTGACCAGTTTTTTTGGGTCTCGTGAGATAATAGTACGAGCATCTTTTCCTGCAAAACGGACGAAGTGCATGCGCCCAACATTATTTGCAGTATAGCTGATATTGCCTCCAACAGCATTAGGAGTTCCTGGTTTGGTTCGTCCTACCATTCCTTTCATGTGTCCAAAATTGGCATGAATATCATTGGTCATAAAGGCGATTACTGAGTCATAAACCTCACGGTAAAGTTGAGACATAGTGGCTTATGAGTTTTTTCAGTATCAATCGCTTTTTCTAAAGGAGAAGTGCTACTTAATGTATTTGTATAGTTCATTACTTCGCCATTAAAACGAATACCATCTACTCCGTGGTTATTTAAAGCGGTGTCGCTATGTCCGCTATTGTATGGTTTATTTTCTTTAGCATAATTTTGAGTAATCTTCTTAATGCCTTGAATGGACTCTTTGGTGACAACAAAGTTGTGCGTTCCCCAAACTTGGTCTTGGAGATTGTTTGCAAGAAGAACGTAGTAGTGACTCAAAGCTTTGATTTGTTCGTCTGTTGGATTGTCAAGATTTACAACTGTATCATCAATTGGCAGAACAATGTTTTTGTTTGCCCAACCTTTAAAGACAGTTGTTTGTAAGCTATCAGACCATTCGAATTGACGAGTGCCAAAATCATACTTGCCACCCTTGTACCATGCTTGAATAGCGTTGTTCAAAGCGTGTTTATTTGCTTCACTAGCATCATTCAAGTAAGTCTTATAAGCCGCAATGACATTTTGTGGCAATTGAGGAATGGTCAAGTTTTTGATAGCAGCGATTTGTTTCTCAAGGGTATCAACAGCTTTATCTGCTTCTTTCTTAGCGTTTTCAGCATTTTCAGCGGCAGTTGTTGCACTAGACAATTCTTGAGCAGTTGCGCGCTTAGTATCTTCTTGTTGACCTTTTAGAGTCTTCAAGTCTTGGATGTCAGAGCGTTTTTGAGCATCTGTATTTTTCGCAATCTCTAACTTGCGTTCAGCATCCTCTTTTTTAGATTGCTTAGTTGCTAAGTCAGCTTTAGCATCATCATATTCAGTTGTAACACCTTCCAAGCGACTTTCAGATGAGGCAAGACTATCTTTCGCCTCTTCTTCATCATCAGTAGCTTTTTGAAGTTTAGTTGAAGCAAGGTTTGCACCACCTTGAGCTTTAGTCAAAGTAGTTGCAGTCTTAGACTCTTCACCTTCAGCCTGAGCTTTCGCTTCATCTAACAAATCAAGTTGTTCTGCTTTTTGAGCATCTGCACGTTTAGCATCTGCCAAAGTACCAGTCGCACTTGTAAGAGTTGCTTCTTTAGCTTTCAGGTCAGCTTTAGCATCGTTACGCTCTTTTGTAACGCCAGCAACTTTCCCTTTAGAAGCATTTAGAGTTTCTTGAGCTGTCTTTTCAGCTTTTTTCTTATTCTTCAAGTCGTCAGAAGCTTGGTTTGCGGCAGTTTGAGCATCAAGCAGGTCACTTTCTGCTTGTTTCAATGTAGCAGTAGTTTGGTTTAGCTTAGTTGTAGCCTCAGCAATTTTTTCTGCACGTTTAGCATCCGCACGTTTAGCATCGTCCAAGTTTGTAGTCGCATCTTCAAATGTTGATTCTTTAGTTGCTAAGTCAGATGTTGCATCATCACGCTCTTTATAGATAGCTTTTGTGCTAGTTCCGTCAAGAACAGCTTGCGCATTATCTTTGTTTTGTTTAGCAACTCCAAATTTAGAAGAAGCTTCATTTGCTTCATCAGTCGCATCTTGAAGTGTTTTAGCGGTAGAAGCACTTGTACGTTCAGCATCTTCCTCGGATTTTTTTAACCCAGCAATATCCTCTGCCTTTTTAGCATCAGTCTTCTTAGCATCATCTAAAGTTTTAGTAGCATCTTGAAGAGTTGCTTCTTTAGTAGCTAAATCAGATTGTGCATTTTTACGCTCATCTAGGATAGCTGTTGTACCAGTTCCATCCAAAACAGCTTGGGCGTTATCCTTGTTTTGTTGAGCAACATTGCGTTTAGATGTGGCTTCATTGTGAGCTTGCGTTGCATTTGAAAGAGCATCAGTCGCTTGGTCAAAAGTATTCTTTTGCCCTGCTTCAAGCTCTTTTGCATCGCTCAACTTACGAGCTTTTTTCGCATCCGCATCTTGTGATTGTCCAAGAGCTTTCTTCGCATCTTTCATGATAGCTTTTTTAGCTTCTAGGTCTTTCTTGGCATCTTTTTCTTCTTTGATAACCTTGTCAGCGCCAGTTCCATTCAAAACATTTTGAGCGTTCTGAACTTTCTTTTCTGCACCAGCAACTTTTCCAGCTTGCTTTTGAGTCGCATCCGTAGCATCTTTAACAACAGTTTCTTGTGCATTTTTCTTTCCTTGCACTTGGTCTTGTTGTTCTTTCAAAGAATCAATCTTTTCTGTTTGCGTAGTCACTTCTTTCTTAGAAGCGTCAATCGCATTTTTTGTTCCTTCGATTGCTTCAGGAGTTGCAGCTTTTTTCTTTTGTTCAGCTTGTTCAAGAGCTTGTTTAGCAGAGCTTTCTGCCCCTGAAGTTGTAGCTTCTTGTTCTTTAGCCTTTTCAACAACAGGAGTCTGAGTTTCAACCGCTTGGTCAGCTTGGTCTTTAATTTCTTTTGCTTGTCCAACAACTTCTTGAGCTGGAGTCTTAGTTACAAGAGCAGTTCCGTTTGAAACCTCAACACCCTCAACTTGAGTGATGGCTGTTGTAGGAGCAACGTGTTGCTCAGAAGTCTCTGATGTTACATCAGGAGAATCAACAGGAGTTACTGGAGTAGTTGTTTCATTTGCAGAAACAGCCCCAGTTCCCCCAGCGACAGCAGCCGCAAGAGCTGTTAGTGATGCAGTTTTTGTAATTGTATTTTTAGACATATTTTTTTACCTCTGTTTTTTTACTTTCTTAATTTCTTTATTTAAGATACTATAAGTATAACACAAATTTGTGGTATTGTCAATAGTTTTTATAAAAAAACTAACTTTTTTTAAAAAAATAATTAAATTTTGGTAATTTTTTTCGATTGACAAGTCACATAACACTATGATATCCTATGTAGAGATAAAAAAGAAAAAGGAGAACTTTCATTGATAGTAGATAGTATTATCAAATCATTAGTCGAAAAACACCCAGACTTATTAAATTCTTTCGAGGGTGGAAACTGGGAGGACTTTTTAAACGGAGTCTATCCAGATGATGTAGAAATTATTGTATTAAGAAACATTGTTGAATACGCTCACTTCAACGAATACTTACCTAAAGAAGTAGTTTTACTAAAAAAAGAGAACTTTTACACACTAGGGGAGAAATTCCTTGATGGCGAGCAAGGGTATGAAATACCGTTGCTAGAAGGTGAAGAAAAAGTTGCTGATGAAACAGTAGTTCCTAAAAGAAGCAAATCTCCTAAAAACAAGAAAAACAAGAAGAAAAAAAATAAATTGTATTACTTATTGTATTTCTTAATTTTTCTTATCTGTTGTTATTTTTAGGCATCTTTCTTGCTTTAAATGGTTCTACGGCTCAAGAAGCTCCTCAAAAAGATATTTCTCAACTTCCTAGAAAGACTGAGAAAAAAGTAGAAAATCAAAATAAAGGTAGTGAATCGAAAAAAGAAGAAATTGAGAAAAAAGCTGAAACAAGCACTTCTGAAACAAAAAAAGAAGAAGCAGAAAGCAATCCTCAACCAGCTAATTCTCAATCTAGGAACTCATCAAATTCATCAAACAGAAGAAACAGCTCATCTTCAAATCAAGAAGCAGGTTCAACTTCGACTCCAGCACAACCAAGTAATAATACACCAGCGCCAAGCTCAACAGAGAAGCCTGCTGAAGCTCCCACGAAAGAAGAAGCAACTACTGAAAAACCTTCAGTAGAAGAAAAGCCAAGTGAAGAGCCAAAAGAAACTCCTAAAGAAGAGAAGAAGGAAGAGGTAAAAGATGAACCTACTTCTTCTAGTGATAAAAATAAAACCGAAGATGAGAAAAACTCAACGTTAGAAAAAGATAAAAAAGAATAGAGCTACTGATAGGTAGCTCTATTTTATTAGTTGAAGAGTTAATAATGTAAGGATAAAAACTAATGATAAAACCCCAACCGTCCAATCATGTGGTGTAAGCTTTTCTTTTTGCTTAACGATGGAAGAGGTTTGTTGCAAATCCTTTTTTTCCAGACAAAGTAGGTTAAACAAATGCTTAAAACAATCAAAGTGGATAAGAGAGTAAAGTGAAGGACATCCATAAATCAAGCTCATTTCTATTTGTTTTCGTTCCCAGTATATCAAAAAGTAAGAAGAAAATCAATTGACATACATTGAAGTTATGTGTTAAAAATAATTTTATGAAAAAAAGAGAATAAAATAAAGAAACTATTTAAAAAAATAGAGAAACATTAAAGAAAAATTTGTTTTACTTTAGCTATATTATTTTTTTAGTGAGAATTTTAACTCAAATTACGATTCCTTGGGTTAATGTTGGGTATCTAAGAAAAATCTTCTCAAATCCAGCCTTATCTTTTTATACATCTATTAGTGGTGGGGGAATAGAAAACTTCTCAGTGTTTTCTCTCAGCATAGTCCCTTACATTACAGCGTCTATTATTATTCAGTTATTAGCAATTATCTTTCCGTCTCTTGAAGCTTTACAAAGAGAAGGAGAGTTAGGAAGAAACTTTTGTCCAGATATACACAAAATATTAGTTTTGGACTAGCTTTCTTTCAATCCTTGTTTATTGCCCTAGCTTATCGGAAAGCTCACTTCGTAATTGGTGGATGGCTTCCACTCACCACTATCCTTGTATCGTTGATGGCTGGATATTCAATTTTGTTATGGTTGTCTAATTTAATAACAAGAAACGGAATTGGAAATGGATTATCATTGATTTTATTAGTCAATGTTTTATCGAAAATCCCTAATGATATTAGTTCTTTGTATCAAAAATTTATTTCAGGAAAAGATATTTACACAGCTATATTTGCGACAGTTATTATTCTTTCTGTTGTGGTTACGACTATCATACTAACAATTATCGGAAATGAAGCTACAAGAAAAATTCCGATTCAATATGGAGGAAAACTAAGAGGTAGAAAAAACTCTGACAGTTACATTCCTTTAAAAATGAACACAAGTAGCATCATGCCTGTCATCTTTGCGTCCACAATGCTATCTCTCCCAGCCATAGTTGTTTCTTTATCAGGGATTGAACTTACTGGTAAATGGAAAAGTCTATATTTAGCAACGATTCAAGACAACTGGTTTGTTTTATCATCTTGGAAACAAACAATTGGCTATTTCCTTTATCTTGCTTTATTGGTATTCTTTGCTTATTACTACACTGAAATGTCATTCAACCCAGCAGAGATTGCAAATAATTTCAAAAGAAATTCAACAACGATTCCTAATGTGAGACCAGGAAAGGATACGGAAGATTATTTGTTAAACATATCGAAACCTTTGATTTTGATAGGGGTTATCTTCTTAGCTATTATCTGTACGATACCAATGATTGTTTCAGGATTATTTGATGCAAAAATTGCTTTTTCAGGAACTTCGTTAATTATTGTTGTATCTGTATTGACAGAAACTATAAGACAAATAGCTATCTTAGTAGATAGTGAACAAGAATCAATTTTCGGATAGTTTTCCAAGGCTGTTAAAGATGGAATATGATATAATCATAAAATCATAGGTAGGTTCGACTCCTGCACAGCCGATATAAAAATATGAAGGAGAGCTGATATGGCAGAGTTAATGCGTTGGCTTGGTTATTCCAATGACGTAAAAACATTTTTTTTGACAGTAATTGGATGGAGTCTGTTATTTACAGGTCTCATCATTTCAACTATTTTGTTGATTGAGGTGCTAAGTCACAAGGTTGAAAAGTGGGAAAAATTTTCTCAGTTGTTTTTGGAGTTAGTTGCTTTAATCACCATTTTTAGTGGAGGATACTTGACTTATCAAGCTCGTCAAACTCCAGCAATAAAGCTCCATGATAAATTCGAGTTAGTCAAAGTTGAAAATAAAGTTGCTATTTATAAAGACAAAGATACTGGTAAGGTCTTTGAAGCTACATTTGAAGTGGGGAATGAGGAAACTATTATCTCCCCTAAAGAAACAGATAAAAAATTCACAGTCAAAAACGAAGATGTTTTTGAAGAATTATCTATCATGAACTCACCAGTGTAAACATATAAGGAGAAAAAAATTTAATGATTGGATTTGATGTAAGAGGTAAAAGAGGTTTAGCTATCTGTGAAAAACCTAAAATTGTAGAAGCAATCGGAAGTGTTTACAAAAAACATAAAAAAGACATCCCTTACGAATTGGACTTTGTTGCTCAAAGAGGTCATTTGTTAAGACTTCTACATCCAGATGAAGCGAACGAAGAGTATAAAACATGGTCTTGGGATAATCTGCCAATAACAGAACAATCTCTTCATGGATGGCAATATGCAGTTACTCAAGAAGAAGTTAGTAGTAAAGGTAAGAAAAAAGATGAGACTAGAAGATTTCCAACTTCTCAAGAGCGCTTTGATAATATCAAAAAGCGCTTAAATAGTGGCAATTATGACTTCGTTCTTCATATTGGAGACCCTGATAGAGAAGGACAGTTATTGATTGATATTGTTCTTGAAAAATTAGGGAACAAACTACCTGTTATGCGCTACTGGCAAAATGCTTTGACAGAAGAAAAAATCTTACCAACTCTTCAAAATCTTAGAAGTAACGACGAAGATTTTTTCCAAAATACGCTAAAAGCAGGAAAAGCAAGACAACATGCCGATTATTTAGTTGGGATGAACGGTTCACGCGCAACATCTATTAAGATGACATCTCGCGTTCCTGTTGGTCGAGTAAAAACTACTTTGTTGGCAACTATCTGTCGTAGGGAATTAGCAATCCTAAACTTCAAACCTGAGACAGTCTATGGAGTAGAAGCTAATTATATTATTGGGTTCTCAGGAAAATTGTTTAATCAAGCAGATGTTAATGAAACAAATGAGACAGATGCAGAAGATGATAAAGAACAATCTACTGGTTTAGTTTGGTTTAAGACCAAAGAAGAAGCAGAAGAATTTATTTCAACTACTTCTAAAGAAGGGGTTGTTACTCAAAAAACTGAGAAACAAGTACAAACTTTTGCCAATAATTTCTTTAAGCTTTCAACACTTCAGTCTGAATCAGAAAAGCGTTTTGGATATAACACTGATAAAACAAAAGACATTGCACAAAGTTTATATGAAGCTGGTCTTTTGACTTATCCGCGTTCTACTTGTGAATATTTGGATAGTACAGAAACTTTAGATGTTTACTTGAAATCATTAGTTGCAGTTCCACATCTCGTTCCATTTTTAAAACAAGTTAATACTCAAGCTATTCAGCGAGTAAAATCAACTAAAAAATGGATAAACGACAAAGCTGTTAGCAATAGTGGACACTCTGCTATTGTTCCGACTAGTAAAAAAGCTGATATTAGTACGCTTACAGAAGAACAAAAAAATATTTATATCTTAGTTGCAGAGCGTTACTTAGCAGCCTTTCTTCCTCCTTTAGTTCAAAACAAGGTTGATTTAGTAGTTACGATTGACAACACCAAGACCTTTACATCAAAAGGAAAGACTTTGGTGTCAAAAGGATGGACAGAGTTGTATGGGCGAGCTATCAATGATATTGAAGTCCCAGATTTGAAAGAAGGGGATGTAGTTGTTGTTAAAGATTTTGGAGTACCTACAAAAACAAGTCAATGTCCAAAACGCTACACGTCAGGTACGTTGACAGAATGGTGTGAAAACCCAACGAAAGATTTAGACGATAAAAGTCTTAAAAATAAGTTGAAGAACTTGAAAATCGGAACTCCTGCTACTTTGTCAGAAGCGATTAAAACACTTATCTTTGTTGATAAGCAAGTTGCTTTGAAAAAAGAAGGAAAGAACCAAGTTTTATGTCCTACTGAAGCAGGGATGACGATTTATAAGAACCTATCAGCTATCAACTTCTCCTTGCTCGAAGTTGACACAACAGGTAGTTGGGAAATCGCTTTGGAAGAAATTATTGAAGGCAGTCGTAGTTTTGAAGACTTTGAAAAAGAAATTCAAGCTTTTGTTAATGCTATGATTTTAGAAATCAAAAATAGTAATATGACTGCGGTAGCCTCTAATTTCTCTAAAGAAGTTATCAGTAAATGTACTAAGTGTGGTGGAGACATTATCCAAACAGAAAAGAGTTTTTACTGTACTGGCTACAAAGAAAACAACTGTATGTCAGGTGGTTTCAGGAATGTAGGTGGACATTCTATCACTAAAGAGGAGTTTAAACAGCTCCAACAAGGTGAAGATTTAGTTTTCGATGCTGTTTTCCAGAAGAAAGGGACGAAGCGAAAGCAAAAATATAAACAAAGGGTTCGCTTAAATGAACATGGAACAATAGAAACTGTTAAAAATCACTATGTGGTTATGGAAGCCCCCTGCCCAGCTTGTGGGAAGCGATTGTTTGAAGGGGACAATGCTTATATCTGCGAAGGATATAGTGACAAAACTTGTCAATTTTATCTAGGTAAAGTAACAGGGGATGTTGTTCTAAAACAAGAAGATATTGATTTACTTATTAAGGGTGAAGATACTCGCGAAATTAAAAACTTAGTGTATTATGACCAAACTGGTAAGAAGAAATCAACCTACAATGCTGTTTTGTATGTAGATAAGGCAGAAAAACGAATCAAGCAGAAAAAACCAATGGCTCAATCTGGATATGTTTGTCCAGTGTGTATGAAACCATTGATGAAAACAGATAATAAATATATCTGTTCTGGTTTTGAAGACCACTCTTGTAGCTTTGAAATGTATTCATCTATGTATAAAAAAGAAATTCCTGATGAAAAATTAAGGAAGATGTTAGAGCAAGTTCGCTCAGGAGCTATTTCAGGTGGGGAAAAAGCTTTAATTTCTAAAGAAGTAGTCCCAACAGATTTTTCTTGCCCTTATTGCTCAACAGCAATGAAACGTAAAGATACCCAAATCTTCTGTGAAAGTTGTAATTTTGCCTTTTATAGAGATATTGGTGATGAATTGATGACGGATGAAGACATTGAGAATTTGCTGACTGCTGGTAAAACAAATGTCCGAACAGGTTTATTAAGTAAAATAAACGAACCTTACTCAGCTATCAAAGTATTAGATTATGACAGTAGGAAAATCTCTTTGAAATACATCCAAGAAGAAGTTACTACTAGCTACGACTGTCCAATCTGTCAAAATAAAATGACTCAAAATGGAGCGATGATGAATTGCTCGAATCAAGCATGTGGATTTAAGTTATGGACAATTCCTGGTCAAGTTCGCATGAATAAAAAGAGATTGATGATTTCTTTACAAAACACATGACAGAAGAACGTGTTATGAAGAAAAAAGACGGAGGAAGCTTTACAGCAAGAGTTGCAGTTGACTTCGAAAAACGTGAATCTCGATTTGTTTTTAGCAAAACGTAAGAGAGGGGAAACCCCCTCTTTTATATTGACAATACCACTAATTTGTGTTATAATAAGATAGTTTTATAAAGAAAAAACGGAGGATAAAATGGCTCGTTTATCAAGCAGACCTTATAAAGAAGAAGTCGATAAAGTTATGGACTTGTTGGTGAAAGGTTGGCATATTATTTTTTATGACGTAGAGACAACTGGACTTAAAAGTAAGACAAGTAAGATATTATCTTTGTCTGCTATCAAGTACAAATACGAGGATAGCTTATTCAAGGAAATAGATAGGTTAGATGTTTTTATCAACCCTTGCCTTCCAATTCCAGAAGAAGCTTCAAAAGTTAATGGTATTACAAACGAAAAAGTTAAAGACGAAATGGATGAATGGGACACCCATGAAAAAATTATCCGTCCTTTCTTTGGTGATAATCCAATTTTAGCTGGATACAATATCTTAAATTTTGACGATAAATTTATGCAATTATTGTGGTTGCGCTCTTGTGGTGTAGAGCTGAAACCAGAAGCAGAACTAGATGTTCTTCGCATGGTTCAAGAAAAGATGAATTTGAAATCTTCAACGCTAGAAAATGCAGCTAAAGAATTAGGTGCTGACTTTGGATTAAGCTTTCACACATCCATTGATGACGTAATTGCAACTGAACGTGTAGCGGAATTGTTGTTACCGATGTATTACGACGCTGATGAACCAGCAAAATTTAGATTTAAAGTATATGGTTGTCATTACCAATATTATTCTCATAAAAATGAACGTATCTATGTTCATACTTATCCTAAATCATCTACTTACTATGATGTTTATGCAAAATCTTGGCACAGCGATTGTTTAGAAGGTTTTAATTTAAAAGACTTGCAAACAGATGTATTAAGGTTTATGGGTGTCAAAGATGAAAAAGAATTAGTAAAACTAATGCGAGAAAAAAGGGAAGAAGATTCTTCTGAAAATGTTGAGGGATAAGTAAATGATGGCAAAACAAGTTGTGTTGGAAATTCCAAAGACGAAAGAGACTATTTTAGAAGTTTTAGTAAGTAAAACAATGGATTATATTTCTCAGCGAGAAAAAGAAGAGCGATATAGAACTAATGGTAAAGACTATAAAGTGATGGCTGGAGAAAAGACGATTCGCAATTTTATCAATTCAAAATTGGTAGAAAGACAATTGGATGATAATTCTACTTGTATCTTTTTTGTTGGTGAATACAAATACGCTCCAGAATTTTGGAGAGTAGAGTCGGATAGCCAAATTAAAAAAATTATTAACTACATTGTGTTCAAGAATATGTCTGTTTAGAAAGGTTAGTTTATAAAGCGTGAGAAAAAGAAATAAAATAACTTTTAAAAAGAAGAAGATTATAATCATTATGTCGAAGTAGCTAAAGAAATTGACAAGCAAAAAAAGCTGAAGGGAAAAAGTAAGTTTTTCTTTAAATTTTTTTACAATGGTAAACATGACTTCCCAACTGTTTTTCTTGTTAAAGACTAGCGAAATCGAAAAAGAAGATGGAAAAAAATATTTGCCTTATCTAATTTACTATAAAGATGTTTATCAAAGTTCTTTAGATGGGGTTGCTGAAATGAAGGCGTATTTGGAAGAGATTTTTTTACAAAAATATGTAAGAATCATTCCAGATGCTCATTTTGAACCTATAAGGAAAAATTGGTTTGATATTTTTGGAAAAAAATTCATCTTCAAAAAGTTCGTTATGAACAATTTAAAGATTTGTTATCTCATTATAATCCGAATGAATTTGACGAATTTTTATCAGACTTAGATTATTACCCATTCATGAAGTTTTTATGGTGTACTAAAACCATCTTTCAACAACTCAGAAATGCCTCCAAAATTGGTATCTGCCTTGAGCATGATTTGGAAAGTTTATCAAAAAGAAGTTCAGGAAGAAACAGAAAAAAACAATAAAAAGACCTTTTTGGTCTTTTTTTCTTGCTTTTTTATAAAAAAACAGGGAAATTTGTGGCATACTATATTTATATAAAAATTTTATGGGAAGGAATTGTAATGGCTTTTTAAAGTTTCTAACAAAGTTTTCGAAGAAATCTTTGATAAGAGCGATGATTTAAAAGTAATAAAAGACCCTCAACAAGTTGTTGAAAGCTTTTTAAAGCGATTAAATCATTACTTAAAAACACATAAGAAATATCCAGCAGCCGATGCTATTAGAAAATGGTTAGAAAAAGGCGGAAGCATTAGTTCATTTACTTGCCGTGGGGACATGGTAGAACAAATGATTGATGCTTTACGCTCAAATGCAATCCCCTTTATTTTAATTCAGGAAATTACAGGGAATAAGGGTTTTCTGATTCGTAGTAAAGACAATGAAAAACAAAGGAAGATTGCAAACCAATTGCTAAAAAGTTCGGCTCATTATTGTAGGATTACGTCAGGAAAAGAAGCTTCGCAAGTTTACCTCAAAAAACGTATCCCAAATAAGGAAATGATTGCAATTGGAGATATTACAAAAGAACAAATGATTTATCTCACTGAAAGGTGTAATCAAATCTTACCAGGAGAAACTATTGGCGTAGATAAGATGCAAGATGGTACTTATCTATTAACAGTTCATGGACATACAGCTATCATGGGTTCTCCTATGGTGAAGGGGCAAAACTTTGCGTCTTTATTAGCAGAATCAGTCGTTTTGTTTAACGGAAATGTTCAGGCTGAGATGAATGAATTTTCATCTGACACAGCTCATTTTAGAGCATCTAAAGCTAAAGGTTTTCCAGACCAATCAGGTTCAACGAAAGACCCTGTTTGGGTTGTCGGAAATGAAAACAAATTTGTTAAAAGGATAGACCAAGGTTTTGAAGTGGGACATGCTGAAGAAATTGGAGATGAAATCTTTTTAGAAGTAGATACTAAAATTAGTTTTGATGACGCTGACTTTGAGAAAAGATTAAATTCTGCCCTAGCCAATATCACAAAACGAAAGGTTTTATATCGCTTGTCAGATGTTATTGCTCACTTTAAAGATAAAAAAAGAAAGCAAAGAGTCAATCAAATTGCTGGCGAAAAACACTTGATGGAAGAAGTTTCTCGAATTGTTGCTAACAAGGTTAGGGGGGATGCTACTTTTGTCAAGGGGAATAAGTGGGCGAAAAAACTAATTCACTACCAAGCTGAAGCAGGGAAAGTTCTTGTAGGCGTTAAAGATGGTCGTGTCCCTCTTGGTTATCAACGAGACGACATTAAAGAATTGATGGATGTTGCATTTAGATATGGTTTAAACATGCAAGTAATAACTCCTGCAATTGATAAACTACAAAATATCGAAGTCTATGACAGACCTGTTGGACCTCCAAAAGTTCGCAATGTTGAACAGGAAATTGCTAGATTTAGTCAAGACCGCACTCCAGAACCTAATATGCCAACACGCGCAGTTGGGCGAGATGATGGACGTTAGGGGGTGTAGCTATTGAATAAATTACTTGAAAGTAAAGTAAAAGGAATGAGTAAGCTCATCGAAAAATGGATGGACAAGTTCACAAAACGTTGGTACATTATCCTGCCAGCACTTTACTTATTCTTAGTTTTATGGGTTATCCATTATCTTCACATGAAACGTGAAAATCCTACTGGTTCAGGTGTTGAGTGGGTTTCTTCAGGATTTTTCGATATTTTCTTAAATCCTTTTGGTATCTTCCCTCTTCCAAGGGGCTGGTTTGGGCTAACGACGTTAATCACCTTTGCATTTGCGTTTTTCACTATTTTAAATATGATTATACGTTACCTGCAAAGACACTATGACCCTGATACAGTTCAAGGGGATGCGAAGTGGTTGACAGACTTAGATGATTACAATAAAAAGTTCACAGAACCGTTTGGCTCGACAGATAAATCAGGGAAAAATAACATGATTTTTTCTCAAGATTTGTTTATGTCTATGAACAACTCAGCTATCCGAAGAAACATGAATGTGTTTATCATCGGTGGTTCTGGTTCTGGTAAATCATTTAACTTTGTAGGACCAAATCTTCTACAAGCTAACTGCTCTTATGCAATTACTGACCCTTCAGGTGGTCTTTATAAAGAGTATGCTCCATTCCTTGAGTATTACGGATATAAAATTAAATGTTTTAACATCTCTCACATGGAGAAAAGTTCGCATTATAATCCATTTAATTATATCCACTCAGATAAGGATATTGAAATTCTCGTAACAACCTTGATTTCAAATACTAATCCGCCTGACAAACAAGGGGGAGACCCTTTCTGGGAGAAATCAGAAACGGCTTTGCTAAACGCCTTGATTGCTTATTTGCATCACTACACAGAGCCTCAGCAACAGAACTTTTCAAACGTTATGCGTTTGATGCTTGCGGCAGATATTGATGAAAATGACTCGTCTTCTAAATCTCCACTGGATTATATCTTTGATGAGATTGCTGAAACTGACCCAGAATCTTTTGCAGCAAACAGTACGGACTGTTTAAGATGGGTGCTGGTAAGACGTTGAAAGGTATCTTGATTTCGTGTGGTGTGCGTCTGCAAGCTTTCTCTCTTAGTGACGTTGCATTGCTTACAGACACAGACGATATTGCACTAGACCGTATTGGTGATGAAAAAACTGGTTTGTTTATCATCTTGCCAACAGGGGATAAGACCTTCAACTTCTTGGCATCATTGATGTACTCACAACTCTTCCAACGTGTATATGATTATTGTGAGAACACAGCAGAATTTTCTCAGTTGATTGTTGACGGAGAAGGTCAGCTAGTTAAGACTTTTAGAGCTGGTTCTGAAGAAGAATCTCTCGAAAAAGCTGCTGAAGCTCAAGAGTTCTTCCAAAGAGCATGTGAGGGAAGGATTCAGTATAACAGACAATTTGAATGGTGGGAGTTAAGGACTCAAGCTGATGAATTAGTGTTTTACAGAGGAACAGAAGAATTAGCTCTCCGTGCTTTGTATCTATTGAGGCAAGGTGGTGTTAAAGCAAATGCTAGTCAATCAAACCACGGTCAACGCCTTCCAATTCACTTACGTCTGTTGCTGGATGAGTTTGCCAACATTGGTAAAATCCCTGAGTTTGAACAAAAAGTAGCAACCATTCGTAAGTACGAGATTTCGGTATCTATTATCTTGCAATCTTTATCTCAGATGAAGAACTTATATAAAGACAACTGGTCAGAAATTTCAGGTAACTGTGACTGTACGATTTACCTTGGGGGGTGGTGTTGATACAGAAACTACTAAATGGATTTCAGAAGTTCTGGGTAAAGAAACTCGTGCCGTTATGAACGCCTCTTTTGGTAAGTCTGGTTCTATGTCTATTAACAGACAAGGGGTTGAATTATTTGCCGCTTCTCAATTGAGGACGATGGATGAAGGTGACTGTATTGTTCTATTGAAATCTATGTATGCTTACAAAGGTAAGAAATACAAAACAACAGACCATCCTGAATATCCTTTGTTAAAGAGTCTAAAACCTTATTATTTCAATCCTGAAAAAATCGACTACCTGCGTCGTAACGATTCCAATTACGATGATGAATATCTTTATACTCCAGAAGAGGAGCATGGGGAAGTAGAAGACCCAACTAAAGAAGAGCAAGATATTCAAAAGGAATATGAACAAGAAAAAGCTGACCGTGCAGAAGAGCTTCAAAACAATGTCGATGCAGACGGCAATCCAGTTGTCGAAGACGCTAAAAATATCGAAGAACACCCTGAAGAGTTTAACGAAAAAGTTGTTTCTGAAAACGCTGAAGTAGTTGATAATTATAATGATGTCAGCGACTTTGATAATATTACTAATATCGGTATCGAAGTATTTAACGATGAAGTTATCAAATTCTCATCTACTTCAGCAGACAATGCTGATGATGGATTTTATGCTGTTCAATAAAACAAAGTTTTTTTATAAACTTTGTTTTTTTGAGAAATTATTTTTTTATTTTTGAAATTTATGGCATACTAATTAGTATAGAAGGAGGAAACAAAAAAATGAATTTTTCCAAATAGAAATGGTAAAAAGAAATATTCGTGAAAAATAAAGGACTTTTACTTCAAAAAAACAGGACGAACCAAAAATATTATACAAATTACTACAACACAATTGTAGATATTGCTGAAGATTTAGGTTCTTTATCGTTTTATGTCTCCAAAAAAGGAAACCCAAATCTTAAAATGAAAGTAACTTTCACAAAAGATGGGATGTTTATCAACAACGAGTTAGAACCGAAAGATGAATTTAAAGCGAAAACAACGATTCAAAAGAACAAAGAAAACTTTAAACAAAGTTTAGTTGAAAAATTGATGAGCTTGGATTTATTTAAAAAATACGCCCCTGTTCTTCAATTAGCTTTATTATCAGACCAATGCGAATATATTGGTAGAGCTATTTCATTTACATTTTATTATAACGGTCTTAATAACCAATTCCTTTTAATTCCAGGTAGGTCAACAATGACTTATTCCTATCAAAATAAAGAAGTTAGCTTAGATGTTGCACGCGCTGTTATTATCAAATTTTACCCAGAATGTCTTTTACAAGCAAGAAAAGCTGTTGAAAATGCAGTGATTATGCTAGATAAAGAAAATGGGACACATGATAAAAGAGAAACTGAAGAGGCAAAGAAAAAGCTAGGAATTAAACAAACTACCGTTCAAGGTAAAACTATAATTGATGCAGGTTCAGTCTTAAAGAAAGAAGCTGGTCAAGAAGCGAGTGAAGAAGTTAAAATACGCGCTCAACTAGCTAAAGAGAGTATCTTTGGAACGAAAAATAAATTTTCATAATTAGATGATAGAAAGGGGGTTCTAAATTATGGTTCAACAAACAAGAGCTGCTAAACGTGGGATTGAATTGCCCTTTACGACAGTAGAAGGTGGATTGCAGTTTGGTGCGCAAAAAGTAGCAGAACATCTGCAACAAATGCAAGAAGAAGCAATGCAACAAGCTCAAAGTCAGCAACTAGGAGGAGAGGGTCAAGCTCAACAAGCAGCATTTTTCAACCCTCAATTATCTTTAGAAGATGAACCTCCTTTAAACTTTAATGACTTTTTGGAAGAATACCAACAAGAGTTGGAACGAAACTTAGAATTAGCAGAGCAAGCGCAAGAAACTACTGTTCAAAAGACTAATAAAGAAGATGAAGATTTGGACAGGGAGCGAGAAGATGATTTTGATTTGGATAACGATTTAGATGGAGAAGATATTGGCGAAAATGATTTAGATAAAGCTAATTCGCTTTCGACATCTAAACGAAAAAATGACCGAAAGAAAACAAATTCAAAAAATCGCTCAGAGAAAAAATCTAAGAGTCAATCTCTTAAATCTTCTCGCAATCAACAACGCAATAATAGAGATAGAGCTTCTAGCATAGAAGATAAAGTAGCAACTAAAAAAGTAACTCTTTCTTCTCAACAACAACAAAAAGAAGTAGATAAGAATCAGCATACTAAGAAAGTCATAACAGCAAGAAATACTGAAATTATTGCTAAAAACAATTATACAGGGCAAGACATCACTCGAACAACCGAAAAAATGAAAGACCAGCCTGTTGCTGGAGGGAATAAAACTCCAAACAAAGGTAAATCTCCTCTTGCCAAAGGTAGTATTGCTGATAAGATTGCAGAAGCTAAATTGAATGTCCAAGTTAAAGGAATTGTTCAAAGTGCTGCTATGATGACTCACCAAACAGGACGTGCTACTGAATTTAAGATTGGGAAGGATACCTTGCGCTTTGAACGACAAGGACAAGATACTTTGCTATGAAAAATGGTCAGAAAGTACCTATTGATGTTGCCGAAGGAATGTTGAAGCAATTAGGTAAGAATATTGGTCCAAGAAATATGGAACAAATGACACAAATTGTGAAAGTAGCCCAACAAAACCCAGCGGTCAAAACTTTGTCACAGCACAAGAAAGAAACTGCTGAACGTGGACAAACTCAAGAGCAATCTGTTAAAGTGGTTAAAGTCCACAGTCGTTAATCGCAATTATTTTGTGATAGAAAGGAATTAAATTATGGGAGTTTTTATTAAAAACGACTTAGAAAAGTTATTAAAAGAAGCTGAAAATCGAGCTACAAATATCAATACGAATGAAGTGTTGACAACTTATGGTAGTCGAATGAAGCAAGAATTGGCATTGTTGATGTCTCGTGATAAAACTTTCGGACAGCACCTTGAAGGTAAAATTAGTGGGGGTTCACTTATTTTATCTCCACTTAACAGGCTGACTAAGAAAGGTCGTGCTTTTGAAAAGACTATGGATGAGCAAGGAAATGAAGCTTATGAAGAACGTTTCAAGACTGTTTATCACGAATCAAGAAACAGAGAAGAACACGAGCGTCAGCCTGACAACCCTATTTTTGAAAAATATAACCCTAACGCACCTGAATTTATTCAGGATATTGAGTTTACTGACCCTCGTGGTCGATTTGCGACTCATAGGGGTAAGAATGATATTACGATTGATTTAGTAATGACTGGTCGTATCTTTACAGAAGAAATGGATAAATCAGGAAGATTCCAAAGAGTTCTCGCTCCTTTCGGAATATCTGAATTACTCCATGATAATGTCATTACTGGTCAAAGAACGGCTGATGGAAAATCTTATGTCCGAGTGGATGACGTTGATAACTTCCGAACTGAATGGACTAGGAGACTTGAAGAAACTGAACGAATCAACCGTGAAAAGCTAGAGGCTTTAGGTTATGATTTGCTTGAGCGTGGTGATGATGGGTATATGGAGCAAAGGGTGCAAATTGATAATGACCCTCGCTTCATTGAGACTTTCCCTGATTTGTCAGACCTGCCAAAAATTCTTTCTCAAGGTGGCTGGGACGGAAAAGGCGGAGGAAACTATGCACCTGAATATGATGTTGTTATTCATATTAACGGTCAAAAAGTTCAACCTCATGACGTAGATTTGGCGTTTGAACAGTTGACTCGTAAGGGTGCTTACGAAAAACCTGGGTTAGAAGCTGGTCGTGACTTCTTGATTCAACAAGGGGTTCGAGGGGCAGCCTTCCACGCATCTATTTTGCCACAACAAATGGTTTCAAGCGTAGCGAAATCTCCTATGAAAGCAGCTCGTGAAGGAGAACATGTTTTGACAGGAAATGTTTTAAGACAACTAATGGCTGCTTTAAGCCAAGGAATGTCTCGTTAATGAGGCATATATTGCATATCTTACAAAACTAAGATATACTAATAGCTAATAAAAAAGAAGAAAGAGGATTTAAAGATGAGTCCAATTGAAGCACTTAAAGGAATGGTCAAGCTTGGAGGCGGACTGATTGGTGGAACTTTTAAACTTGTTGGAAAAGGTGTCTCATCACTTGTTGGTTTGGTTAGTCCTGGAGGTAAACAATGGCTTGACCAAACAGGTCAAAACTTTGTAGATGGAATTAAAAACTGGGGTGGTAGCATTGCCAATAGTGCTGACCTCGGTAAAATCGGTAACTTGAAGAAGATGCTGATTAACATGTTCACTAAATTTGCATTTGCTTTGCACAAAAAAATGGTGGCACAAGCAAAAGACACTGGTGAAAAAATTGCTGATACCAAGAACGCTATTGCTTCAGGTAAAAATTCACTTGTAAACAGCAAAGTTGATGCTAAACAAGTTAAACAAGGCATGGAAGCTAGTAAAACAGGCAAGAGTGTTGATAATATTCTTAATAAAGCAACCGCTAAATCAAACGCTATCAACAAAACAAACCAAAGTATTGGTTTAGGCAGTGTAGATAAAACGCCTACACTTAGAAGGTAATAGAAAAAAGTATTAAAGGGGTCATAAAATATGAACAGTGAACAAAACGGACAACAAATTGTCCAACAAGGTTTAGGAGCTATCGCAAGTCAAGTTCAACAACAAGAACAACGACGGAAGCAAGCTGTTGAATTTACTAAAAATTATGGTAAACAACAGGCTATTGGTAAAGCTACTAGTAAGATTAAAGAAAAATTCAAGCTAGGAGAACTTGCATTAAACAAAACTCCTAAAGGTATTTTGAAGCAATTATCTAAATTCAATGAAACAAGAGCTAATGCTTTAAATAAGCTGTCTAACTCCTTCTTATTTAAGAAGAACTTTGTTGGGAAATTTTTCAAAGGACAAGCTGACAAATCAATGGCTGTCGCTGGAAAAATCAATGCTCATTTAGGAATTAACTCAGCTCTTAAAAAAGGCACAGCAGAACTTACAAAACAAGTGGCTACTAAGGTAGCTACAAAAGCAGCAACTCAGACAGCATCAGTGGCTCTAGCAGCACCTACTGCTGGTATGAGTGTTGCTGTTGAAAAGGCTGTGACCGTTACAAAAGCTGCGGTAAATGTTGCTAAAAAAGGATTGGATGCTAAAGGTGCAGTGGATGTTGCAAAAGATGTTGCAACTGGGAAAAATAACCCACTGGAAAATAAAGCGAACAACTTGGTGAATGAAAAAACCAACGAAATGATTGCGAAAGTCGCACCTGGTGCTAAACAAATGCAAGGTATTCTTAATAAGTCTAACCAAAAAGAAGATAAAAATAAGGATACAAGCATGGCTATTTTCTCAGGAACTAAAGATTTAGCTACAAAGGTTGCTGGTAAATCTCATGGCTTAGATATTTTGAAATAAAACTAAAAAGGAACAGTTTTGAAGGAACTGTTTCTTTTATTTTGTTTTTTATGGCATACTATAAGTAATAAAATATAGAAAGGAATTAAAATGTCTAAAAAAGTATTATTAGATTCTGATAAGATGACTTGGGAAGAGTATAATCAAGAAGATTTTAGCAGAATGAGAAATCTAGTCGCTGACTACCAAAGATGTCGAACAGATGGTATCCTTCTGTATGATTACCAAGAGCGACTACAAGAAATGATTGATGAAATTATTAGAGACCCACGCAATTATACTCTCGTTCCTAAGTTTTTAAAAGGGGAGTATCATCGTTATAGCACCCCTGAAGAGACATTTTTCTTTTATGACCAATTAAAGAAACAAACTGACCCTATTGACATGAGGAACAAGTTAGAACGAATGATGGAAAAGCCACCTGCTGAAGTCACGCGCTCTGAGCAGGAAGCTTTTCACCACTTTGTTTTAATCAAAGGTCTTCCTCAAGTCGATGGTCCAGAAAGTATCCAGCCAGATGTTTTTTTCCACGTTCACGATAAGGTGTTTAGGGGACATAGAGCTATTCGAGAAATGGACGCAGAAAAAGCTAAGTTTAATGGTCAAGTTCCTGAATCATTTGAAAGAGCTTATCAGCAAAAACTAGCCGATATTGTTATTGTTGCGCCTCAAATCTTTACTGAATTACCAAAATCTATCACTGACGTTGAAAAACCAAACAATGTATTTTTTGACCGTTTAGTTGAAAGAAAAGAAGACGTAAGAAAACTAAAAGAGGCAGTAGATGAAAAACGGTTGTCAGGGGAAGAAGTTACAAAAGAAGATTTATTTAAAGAAAACTTGTATAAATCATTAGAAACTTACCGAGAAAACACTGAAAAATTTGCGGAAGCAGAATTAGCTCGTATCGAAGCTCAGTTAGACTCTTTATTAAAAGATGAACGAAATGTAGAAGGTGGAGATATTCCACAACCATTAGACTCATTTGAAGAACTAACTCCTGAACAAATGAAATACTATGCCAGAGGTGGCATGGAAGAAGACCAACAAGCTATTGAAGATTACTACAAAAACCTTACGCTTGACGACAGAAATGCTCCTCCTGTTTTAGAAGATGTTATAGGGATTGAAGACTTTGATGAAGACATTTACTTCTCTCCAACCTTGGATGAAATGAACTTAGGAAATATTCCTCCTAGTGATGATACTCCTTTTGCATCATTAGAAAAAATCTTTGACCCAGATTATAATAATGAGGCTGAGAACTTGGATATTTACCAAGATTATATCTTTGACCCAACCAAATACAACTCAATTGACATTGATGACTATGATGGAGACCACATTGGTGCATTTAACCAAGGATTAGATAGTGATTTGCAAAAACTGATTGATGAGTGGTATCAATTAAATAATAAAGATAAGTTGAAACGACATGAATTGGATAAGATGGTTGATTTAGAGTCTCAAATGGGATTCAAAGTTGCTCAAGACCAATCAAACTATATGTCTATTCCGTCTGAAGTTGTAAATACTACAAAAGGGAACAGTCCGTTCTTTAATGAATTGTTGAAAAATATTAAAGATGAAACGATTGACCCAATTCTTGATAGTGATTTGTCAGAATACAAAATTGCTAATTCTCGATGGAAAACTTATGTCTCTGAAGAAAAAGACGCTGTTAAGAATAATAAAAATAATGAACAGAAAGGGACGGAACGATGAGTGTAAACGAACAAGTGCAAACAGATTTTCGTGAAGATTTTAAAAAATGGTTCGAAGAACAAAATGGGAATGAACCATCTAACGTTGATTATATCCTTGCGATTGTAGAAGGCAGCCCAGAAATGAGAGAGGCAGCGAGCAGAGCTTATGCACGAACTTTTATTAAAGAAGATGGAAGTATTGACCCAGACCTTGGGAAGTATCTAACTCCAGATGTGTCTATGAACTACAATCCAGACAATGCTTTCTTTTTAGAGCTTGAAGATAAGGTAGATAAATTCTTTTTAGATAAAACATTAGCTTATCAAAGGTGGTTTAAAAACTCAGCTCCTCACCGAGCAATGTATGAAGAAAAGCTTTTGCAGAAAAAGCGTGTGTTAGCAGTAGAAAATGCTTATAAAAATCACCCTAAAGCAGTAGAAAAAATGAAAGAGTTAGCAGGTAAGTGGAATAGCTTAGAGGAACACAAATTATTGACCCCAGCAGTCAATTTGAGCTTGTCTTCTAAATTTATGGATGAAATTAGGAAAGACCCTACGCTTGAACGGTATCTTCCTTCTAAGCTAGTGGACAATCCAGGAACGAAATTATCTGCTCCATTCTACGATGAGGTTCGTAACTTCATTCATAACGAGAAAGAAGAATATGAAGGTTTCTTTGCTATTCCAGGTGATTTTAGGACATCTGCCATGAATAAATTAAGGACGGATGCTGACAGAGATTATAAACTCCGTTCAAATCCTGAAAAAGCGAAGATTTATGGTCAAAAGCTAAGGGAAAAACGTGCAGAAATCGAAGCTACTCGCAATAATATGGAGCAACCCTCTAACAAGAGTAAAATTCCTGAAAAAACTCCTGAACAACAATTGAGTAAATAGCGAGTGCAAAGTAAAAAAACCTCTTTTTCAGAGGTTTTTGTTTTTTGTATAGTCACAGAGCAGTTCTCACTACTGCCCAAAGTGGGTGATTAGATTTTTCTCTAACTCCCTATATTGTGCTTCTTAGGCTTATCGCAAGGGAACAGTTTTTAGTTCTGCAAAAACCATATAGCGTGACTGTTGCTATATGTTCACATCGCTGTGAATTAGGTAGGAATGAGAGAAATTTCTCTTTCCACTTTTGTATTATATCATTTTTTTGTTATCATTATCAATTTTTTTGTAAACATTATTCCTTCAACTTGACATCATAGCACTATGTTTGATAAAATAAGTAGTAACTATAAATAACAAATTGACGAAAAGGATTAAATATGGGATTTTTTAAATCATCACAATCACAAAAAAACAGCAAAGGAACAGAACCTCCTTTGAAAAAAGTAAATATTGCGGAATTATTGGAAAATTCAAATGGAAATAAAGAAATTAAAGAAGTTGAAATTCCAGTTGCTAAAGACTTTTCATCTATTCCACAATCAAATCCAGAAAAGGAATATTTGGCAGGTTCAAGTGCTACTTATGCACAAACCCCTGACAAAGAAGGTTTAGATGAAACAAAAGAGATGCCTAGAAGTTTAATCAGTGATAAAATAGGTTTAACTGAAGATACTAACTCAACACTTATATTTGGCGTTGCTGGCTCTGGAAAAACAAATGGCAGAATGGAAGTCTATGAAGATAAGGAAATTTATGAAGATAATGCTGTTTCCGAGACAGAATTATCATCAGAGGAAACTGAAAGCAAATTTGTTTAGAAGACCCTCAAGCTGAAGATGAGTTAGTGAGCGCATCAGAAGACAGTGAAGAGAATTTTACTCTAGAAGATGGTGAAGAGAACTTTACTCTTGATGAAACAACTGTTGTAGAAAATGTAGAAGAAAATTTAGAATTAGAAGATGGAGAAGATATGAAAATCGAAACAATTCAAGTCCCACGCGTATTTAATAACTGGCATGAGCAAGCAGACAAAGCTAAGAGCGTATTTGAAGTTTATGCTGAGATTGAAGCTTCAGGCAACGAAAAACTGATTACTTGGGTTCACAACAACCAAAATGAATTTGCGAAAATTTGGTTAGGTTCATTGATTCCAGAATTAGAAATTCAATACTACATCACAAAAATTGCGAACTACGAACAAGTTTATCCGAACTTACTTGTAAGAACAGCAGAAGGTCAGTATATGGTTAAGGCAAATGCAGACATTCTAGATACTGACGTTAAAAACTTGACTGAAGAAGAAATTCGTAAAGACTGGGGTTATTTGTTCGAGAATGGTTTCTCAGAATTGATTGAAGATTAGGAGAAAAATTGTGGGTATTTTTTTAGCAGAAGAAGTAACAGTAACAGAAAAAAATTTCCCTGTATTGCTACTTAGAGAAAATGACTTCGAACAAAATTTAGAAAAATATAGGCGAGACATTGACATTGACAATGTTGTGCGCATTGATGTTGCTAAAATGATGTTAGAAGGAACAGATAGGAATTTAGAAGATGAGATTGGAAGTAAACTTTTCTATCTAATGAGTGATGTCATTCGCTACGCAAATCTTGCCAAACTTCAAAGTTATCAAATTTTAGACGAAGTTTCAGCACCTAAGAAAACTTTGGTAATTATTGATTCGCTGGATAAAGTGTATGCTTTCGTTGGAGAAGATGGATTATTTAGTTTTTTAAATAATATGATTAACTTCGGCAAAGCTTATAATTGTTTTATTGAAATCGTTGTTAGGGATGTAATTGATGTTTTACCAATCGACTTATTAAAAGAGTGCCAAACAATTATTGCAACTCCAAGCTTGCACAAAGATGTTTATCATTCTTTCTTTGACGATAAAGATTTTTTAGACACTATTCTAGAAACACAAGATTCACACCTTGAAAACATTGTATCACATTTTGAAAACGGTAGTTTTTTAGTAAGTAGGAAAGAATAAAATGAAATTGTGAGTCGAAAAAGGAATTTTTTTCTATTCGATTCACTTTTATTTTTTTGGAGAAAAAGATGAGAAAGAAAAAAACAACCCTCTCTAAAATTGATGCAAGCTGATTTCAAAAAAAGAAAGCAAACTTTTTAAGATTTAGCGAATTAGTTTTGTCTTTGCTATTCTTTTTGCCAATTGGTTTTTAGTTAGTTTTGCTAGTGGAAGAATATTAGCTTATAAAAAAATAGCTTTATTTGAAATGAAGTTGCTTTTTGATTGTAATTTTTCATTTTTTTATTTTTTTCAAGATTTTTTTCTAGAAAAAAATTGAGAAAAAAACGGTAGAATTAGAAGAGTTAGAACAAGTGATTCGTCTAAAGAAAAACGAATTATAAAAAAAGAAAGGAAGATGAAAATATGAATTTACGGACGGTTAATTCAAATAACTATCCAATGGATTTTTTTACAAGATTTAGTAGAAGCCAAAAAGAATAGATGTATGGCTTTCAAATATTTTTGAGAGGAGCAACGCATTATAACCCCTTAAAATTAGTATTAAATTTAAACAAATCTAGAGAAGTATTGATTGAACATAGTATGTTCAATCCTGAAGCCAATGATTATATCAACAAACTACTTGAAAAAAATGACGTTCGAATGAATCTTCCGAATGATGAGATTGATATTTTTTTATTGATATGGAAAAAAAGGTTCATCACAATTAGCATTGAGTAAAAAGAGATTTTTTTACTCTTTTTTCTTATTTTTTTACGTTTTTGTGGTTTTTTGTGGCATACTTATTTTATATGAAATAAACCACTTTTGGAGGAAAGTTATTTATGTTAAACATTAGGAAAAGGGCGACAGCAGTTGCTTTATTAGCTTTGTTGGCAGGTTCGCCTACAACAACTCCCTTTTTATATTCAAGCGTTTTAGCTGAAGAAAACACTGAAAAAGTTCAAAAACCAGCAGAAAAACCTGCTGGGGAAAAGAAAGAAGCAGATAAAACAATTTCTTCAGTTGTTGAAAAAGAGTCTGCAATCTTATCAGACAGCTCTGTGTTTAGTATTCAGATTGGTTATGAGTTTGACGATGGTTCTTTTGATGAATGGCAAAAAGGTACAGGGTACTTAGTTAGCAATCAAGAAATTTTAACAATTCAAAGTTTAGCTGACACAAGCACTTCAAACTCCCTTTACAAAACTATTTTGGACAAAAAAGCCGAGGCGTACAAAACTGCTGGAATCGACTTAAAAAACGAGGCTGAAGTTGAAAAGCATTTTAAAATTAAGGTCACAAACTCTGATGGTGAAATGTTGGCTGTAAAAGCAAACACTTCAAAAAATGGGTTAGGTTTAATCTCGTTAGAAAAGACAACTCAATCAACACCTGCTATTTTTGAAGAAGAAGGCGATGTGACCAATACTGAAGGTACTAAGTACAAGCTAAAAGTTTCTGATTTAGTAAATAAAAAAGCTGAGATTACAGAAGTAGAAGGTCTTTTAGTTAAACCTGCAACAAATGCTGCTAGTGGGACATTAGCTTTAAAAGCAGATGTAAGTAAAGGAAATCCAGTAGGTTCTCCAGTTTATAATGAAAAAGGGAACATTATTGGTATGGTTACAGGCACAGGAGATGCTTTGACAGTTGTTCCTAGCGGTGGACTTCAAACGTTTTTGAATAATAATGGTGTAAAATTCGATACTCGTATCACTGCTGAAAAGAAACGTGAAGCGAAAGAGAAAGAAGAAGCTGAAAAAGCTTTGAAAGATGCTGAACGTGCATCTCTCACTACAAAAGCTCTTGAAGAAGCTATCCAAAAAGCTGAAGCTGTTAATGCTTCAGACTACAAAAAAGCTAGTTATGAAGCGTTGATGTCAGCAGTTGGTGAAGGAAAGAAAATTTTAGAAAACGAAGATAAAACTCAGGCAGAAGTTGATAGTGCAGAAAAGAAAATTAACGATGCGTATTCAAGCTTAGAAGAATACACATTGTTTGATAAGTTAAAACTTCCTTTGATTATCGGAGCTGCCGTTATTCTTTAGGTGGTCTTGTTACTTTCATTGTCCTTAAAATCAAAAAAGGTAGAAAAGTAGCAAAACCAAACAAAAAAATGCCAGTAGCTATGGCACAAGAGGAAACTGACTTCTCTGAAGAGTTGCGTCGAATGGACGAAGCTGATTTAGGTAGTCAAAGACAAGCGGTTCAACGTCCAACTTACCAAGAGCCTGTTATGCAACAACGAAATTCTAATGGTCAATACGAAGAAATGGATTATGGATTGGACGTGACAGCTCAAACTTCTCACGCTGGTTTAAGAACGAATAACACAAATATTCCTGGCATTGAATTTGCAGAAGAAAGTCCAGATAGACCAATTGATTTAACAAATCAGCGTTATGGACAACCAGATTTGTTAGAAGATGGTGGAGATGAGACTACGATTCTAGGAAGAACTCCATATTTGGTTCGAGATGATGATGGTCATCAAATTCCATTGCGTCACGGTTTTATTATCGGTAAAGAAGTTAATAAGGTTAATTACGCCATTAAAGGAAATCCATCTGTAAGTAGAGCGCACGCTGAGTTTGCTTTTCTTAATGGGAAGTATCATGTTCAAGATTTACAATCTAAGAACTATACTTACTTAAACGGAAATCAATTGCCATCATATCGTTACGCAAAATTAAATAATGGCGATAAGATTCGTTTGGCGAACGTGTCTTTCACTTACTATGAGTAATAATTTGAAACAAGAGGTTGTAACTAAATGGTATTAACTGGATATAAAACCGATGTAGGTATCAAAAAAGAGGTAAATCAAGATTCGTTGATTATCAGGAGGGCTACGACTGAAGTTGGCGAAGTTACCTTTATTAGTGTATGTGACGGTATGGGTGGGCTTTCTTTTGGGGAGCTTGCCTCTGCCGAAGCTGTAAATGTTTTAAACAGTTGGTTTGATGAAGATTTGCCAGAATTGTTAATGGAAGGTATTTCTGACCAATCGTTTAAAGATAGTATTTTACCGCGCATAGAAGAAGCTGACGAGAAAATTTCTCAATACGGCAGGGAACACTATGCGGATTGTGGGACTACAATGACTGCTATTTTACTCTATAACAATCATTATGCTACTGTAAACGTTGGAGACTCAAGAATCTACAAACTTACTTCAAAAGGAATTGAACAATTAACCCATGACCAAAGTGTTGTCCAGCAATTGTTAGATAGCGGTCAAATTACTGCTGAAGAAGCCGAAACTCATCCACAAAGAAGCGTTCTTCTTCAATGTGTGGGTATCGGTGAGAGGGCTGTCCCAGACTTTACCTTTGGTTCTTATGAAGAAGGGGATGTATTCTTTGCTTGTAGTGATGGATTCCGTCATCAGCTAACAGCAGAAGAAATGTATCAAGTCTTGTATATCAATCGAAAAGAAGATATTAAAGATATTGAAGGTGTTGATGAACTCAAAAAAGATTTAATTAACCGCCTTGACTATTTAATAAAAGTTGTTAAAGAGCGTGGCGAAAGAGACAACATTACAGTAGTAGCTTGTAGTATGTAAAGGAGGAGTTGGATGGTTGAGCAAAATGCTTCACAAGGACTGCGTTTAGGCTCGTTAATTGATGGAAAGTATAAGGTTATTGCAAAAGTTGGGAAGGGTGGTATGTCAACCGTTTGGTTGGCTATGAACATTAAGACCAACAAAAACTGGGCTATCAAGGAAGTTCGTCAGACTGAGAAAAATGATGTTGCTTTAGTTAAGCAAAATTTAATGACTGAGATTGAAATTCTCAAAAAGCTTCAGCATGAAAACTTGCCTCAAATCATTGATATTTTTGAAAAGAACGATACCTACCTCATTATCATGGATTATGTCGAAGGTCGAACTTTAAAAGCTATCATTGATGAAAAAGGTGAACAGCCTCAAGAAGACGTTGTTAATTGGGCAATTCAGTTGTGTTCAGTTTTGGATTATCTGCACACGCGCAAACCAGCTATTATTTATCGAGACCTAAAACCAGGAAATATTATGTTGCGTCCAGATGGTCAGATTGTATTGATTGACTTTGGTACTGCACGAGAATACAAAACTGGACAAAATGAAGATACGACATCTTTGGGTACAAAAGGATATGCTGCTCCTGAGCAGTATGGTGGAGATGGTCAAACTGATGCTAGGACAGATATTTATAATTTAGGGGCAACTATTTATCACTTGGTAACTGGTAAAAACCCTAATAAACCTCCTTATGAAATCCGCCCTATCCGAGAATGGAATCCTAGTCTTTCAACAGGGTTAGAATCTATTATTTTAAAATGTATCGCTAATAACCCAAATGACCGCTACCAAACAGCTAAAGAACTTAAATTTGCTTTAGAACATTACAAAGAACTAGAAACTAGCTATATCAAAGGTAAGAAAAAAGCAAGTGCTTTGTTCTATACAACTGTTTGTTCTGCAATCCTTTCTTTTGTTGTTAGTTTTGGTTTAAACGCTTATGCTAATTCAATTCAGACTAAAAATTATGAAGAACAATTGCACTTAGCAGCAAGTCTTCCTAATGAAGCTGAACAAATCAAAGCTTATCAAGAAGCTATTAAATTAAACCCAGAGAAAGTAGATGCTTATGAAGCATTGCTAAATAATGCTTTCTTAAAAGACGGAAAATTTTCTCAAGAAGAAGTTAATAAAATGACTGAAATTCTAGGTTTTAAAGGGAAATCTAGTGATGAAACAATCGAGAACAAGCTAAAAAACAATCAAGAAGCTTATGACAAATTTGCCTATGACATGGGATTAGCTTATTTTTACTATTACGGAGAAGATGGTAATAAGCAGTTGTCTCAGCCTTGGTTTGATATTGCAAAACAAAGCAAGCATTTATCTCCTTCTCAAATTGAAAGGGCAAAACGTTTTAGTCAAATCGCTGATTACAACATGAGAATCAACCTAAAAAATAAGGCAGGAGACAAAGGTATCTCTTATAATGACTATTGGGATGATATTGTTCTGTTAGCTTCTGGAGACATTGCTCATGATGACAATTTGAAGACTGCCCTAGTCGTTTATAAAGAGTTAGTAGCTCAAATTTTACTACATGCAAACGACTTTAAAAATGCTGGCATTAAACAAGATGTAATAGAGTCAGAACTTGAAATGGTTAAGCTAAGACTGGCAGATATTGTTAAGATGGATGACTTTGATTCGGATTTAGACCAAGAACTGGTCAATCAAATTAAACAAAGCTTAGAAAAAGCACGTCAAGCAGTTGATTATGCTTTTGCTGATTAGAAAGGAGATGTTAAAATGGCTGAATATATTGGACTTTTAAAAACAGCATCTCTTTTTGTAGCGGTGCTTGGATTTTTACTACTAGGTTTATCTGCTTTTATTGTTTGGAAGTACGATTTGTTGGATTACTATCGTTTCAAAACTGGTAAAGGGAAGAAGAAAGCTGTTGACACTAAAAAACCTAAAACTGTTTCTCAGTATTATTCAGAAACTCTTGATGAAAGTGATAGTCACGAAATTATCAATCAGGAATATGGTCAAGATAGTGGCGACTTAGCCGATAATATTACAATCGGTAGAAATGCTCAAGGAGAAGTTCAGCAAGTTATTGATAATGAAGTTGTTGACTTCACCCTTAAAAATAGGCAATCATCAATTCCTTTACCTGAAGGAACAGAAGAAACTACACTCTTAGGTCAAAACGAAGATTCCACTCCAAAACTCTACGTTAATACTTCGTCAGGAAGTGTAGAAGAAGTTTGTGAAGTTTATGAAGATGACCAAGGGATTGACGAAACAGACATTATTCCTTTGCCAAAACCTGAGTCAAGTGAGATTTATGAACGTGATGCTGATATTGACGAAACAGACATCATGCAAATTCCTCAAGCAGATGAAAATGAAGGAGGAGATGAAACTCAACTCCTAAACGAAACTTTAGATGAAACTGATGCAATTAGTATAGAGCCTATTGCTGAAGTTACAAATAAAGAAAGCAATGATGAAGAGTTTGATTTGCACGTTAAAACTAAAGAAGCTTTCTTAGGTAGGAAGTTGACAGCAGCAGAATTGACTCTTGAAAAACTGGAATTTTCATCTTCAACAGCTCCAGTTACACCTAAAGAGGAAGTAGTTGTTCCTACTCCTTCTCAAGAGAATGTCACGCCTTCAGATAGTGACGAAACAGAGTTACTGCAACAAGAAGAAAGCGACAAACAAGCGGAGTTTGATGGTTCTGATGAAACAGAAGTGTTGACTCAACCTTCTCAGATTCAAGTTTTCCAAGAAGATGATGTAACAGAAGACTTGGCTAAAGAGAAAGAAAACTCTGCTCCAGATGGTGAGGCGACAACTTTATTTGTAGATGAGGAAGGAGAGGGTGAGACCACTGTTTTATCTCAACCAAATAAAGAACCTCAGTTATCTACAAAGCTTTGGGGAAGGCAAACAACTACATTTGAAGTACAAAGAATAGTAAGCGCAGTCGTTACAGGAATAAAAAGAAAGAAATAAGACGGAAAAACCGTCTTTTTTCTTATTTTTGTGATATAATTAGATAGTATAATGTGCAAAATGTCAATATTAGTTGCATAAGCACGAAAAAAACATGAAAAAGAGAGGATAATCATGTCTTACAAAACTTACAAAAGAGTTATTTCTGGCTCTTTAGGGGCTGTTTTGGCAACAACATCTGTCATTGCCCCTGCGGAAGCTTTTGCAGAAGAAAATAATAACTCTTCCAGCGCTGAAGAATCTACTGCAACTCCTACCCCAACACCAACCCCTTCGCCAACTGAAGGAAGTGGAAGCAATGGAACTAGTGGAACTGCACCAACTACAAGTGAAGATGCAGGAACACCTGCAACACCAGCTCCAACGCCTGCGCCAACCCCAGCTCCAGCAGTTAAGCAAGAAGCTGAGTTTAAATTGGTAGATGAAACAGGTACTCCAATCACTGACTTAACAGGGCTTGAGTTTAAAATGACTGCTCCAGATGGTTCAGGTGTTGAAGGTGATTTGGAAAAAAATGGCGATGTTATTAAGTTCATTCCTAAAGCAAAAGTAGATGAAACCACTGTATTTAATTACACGATTAAATTACCTGGGTATGCTGACTTTACTGGAGAACCAATTACTTTTGATGAACTAAAAACAACTTTGCCTGTTTTAGTATTGGATAGTAGAAAACCTGCTGGTGCAGATATTACATTCAAATACGACAAAACTATTCCATTAACAAAAGCTGATTTTAAGTTCACTAAAAAAGATGGTCAAGAAATCAATCTATCTTTAGTAGATGATGAAGTTGGTCATTTCAATTTATCAACTCTTAAAGAGGGAGATGAAGTATCTTACGTTATCAATCACGAAGGATACAAGAAAGTTAAAGGTAGTTTTAAAGTTGCAACAACTGCAATGGAAGAAAACATTTCTTTAACAAAACTAGAAGAAGCTTCTAAAGATAAAGAAATTAACAAAATCTATGGGGATACAGCTTTTAACCTTAAAGATTTGCTAGAAATGCCAAATGATTATGATGGTAACTTAACTTACACTATCGAAGAAGGCGATTCAGTTATTTCTTTAGATGGCAACCAATTAGCTACCATTGCTAATGCAGGAAAAGCTAAATTCGTGTAAAAGCCCCTAAAACAGACAATTTCAAAGAAGTTGACTTTGTTGTTACAGTGAATGTTGCTAAGAAAAATCTTGGTAAAATCAACAGTAGCATGATTGACTGGGAAAAAGCAGAAAAAACTTTTGACGGCAAAGACGAAATGAAATTAAAAGGTGTTTTAAATAGTAAGGCAGGACTAAAATCAGGTGATGAAATTAAAGTTTCTGCTACGTTAAAAACAAACACTTCATCTGTCGGAACTCATGAAAGTCAAGTTAAGAAGCTAGATTTCTTAGGGAACACAAGTAACTATACTTATGAAGTTGATGTAGATAAAGGACCTGATGTTACCATTACAGCTAAAAACTATAAGGTTTCATTGAAAGACATTTCTGTTCCTTATGGTTCGCAAGAATGGAAAGATTTAGTTGCAGGGAAAGTTCCTGAGAGCTATAAACTAAAAGATATTTTAGACTTCCAAACAAACTTTGATTCGGAAGAAGAAAAAACTTATTTTGAAAACTTAGATATTAAAGATTTCCTTGAAGTATCTGTTAAAAAAGATAAGTATATGGTTGGAGAAGTCAAAGACAGCTTGACCTTGACTATTAAAGATGTTCCAAACGGTAACTTTAAATTTGCTGCTGATAAATTAACAGCAAACATCACCATCAAGGAAGATGAACGCTCTTCTGAAAATTTATGGTCTCATATTTCTATTGATAATGATTCAAGCAAGAACATTTATCAAAAAGACGGAGTTACATTTATCAAACCTGGTGGGTATATTGGATTAAACCTACAAGAAGATTCAGGATATAATAAAGTAAACATTAGGACAACAAATCTAGGAACTAATGAATACTCTGATAAGATTACTATTCCTGAAACAGTTGTGTCAAAGATGTAATTGGTAAATTCTATCTTTCGCATACAGAAAGTGGAACAACAAGAACAAAAGAATATGACCTCCCAGACACATTTAAAGTTGATTCCGATGCTCCTGTAATTGATTTTGTTGATGGTTCTAGAATTTTTGCAGCTATCTTTAATGCTGGGACAACTACTTTCTCAGATGCAGACCAAGCAGTGAAATTCTCAAAAGCAAACAGTAAAGATGGTTATGTAATGACCTTATCTTCAAACGATGAGGGTAGTGGTCTTAAATCTTTGAAATATAGTCTTGTAAAAATCACTAGTGATGAAGACGCTAAAGCAAAAATCAAGGATGCTGTATTTGCAGATGATACGACATGGGAAGATGTTAAAAACAATACTATTGCAGTCAAAGGTGCTGATGAAGGCTACTATATCGTTATTGTAAAAGCAAAAGATAACGTAGGAAACGAATCAGTCTATGCTTCAAATGGTATGGTGTTTGATACGACAAACCCAGTTGTAAACATTAAAGATTTGTCATCAACAAACAACTACTCAACAAAAGATATTACTTATAAAGTAAGTTTAGTTGACCCTGTTACAAACGGAGTAACAACAGGTATTGCTAAAGCTGATGTTATCGTAAAAGCAAATGGTCAAGTTCTTCAATCTGACAAACCAAACACAAACAGCTTTTCTCTAACGACTAAAGATTTGTATGGTGTTGATAGTATTGATACTTTTACAAAATTTGACCTTGCTAAAGTTGAAAAAGAATTTGCTGGAACAATTAATGCAGACAGCAATGATATTTCTTTAGAAGTTATTGCTTATGATAATGCAGGTAACAAAGTATCTTCGAATGAAATTACTGGTTTAAGAATTGATAAGTCTAAAGCTAGTGTATCTGCAAGATATGATGATTCAGTGTTAAATAATGGAAAATATTTAGCTAAAAACCGACAACTAACAGTGTCTATCACTGATAGGAACTTTGTTGAAAATAACGCTACTGTTCATTTAACAATTGATGGAACTACTAAAGACTACAATATCCAAGACATCCGAGATGGAAAAGTCAAAGGTATCAAGTTAGTTGCTGATAAAGTGGATTCTCAAGCAGATAGGCAAGAAAAAGACTATACTAACGACAGAACAAATACTTATGTATTTGAAATTGGCGGAGATGAAGCTGAGAGTCATTCTTACAAAGCAGATGTATCTTATTTCAAGAATGGAGAATCTGCCAAAGCCGTCTTTGAAAACGGTGTAAACGAAGAGTTTGTTATTGACAAGGTAGTTCCAGAAACAAGAATTGCATTTACTGACGGAGTAAACTTTGATGTTCCTGTAAGTACAGATGCAAGTTCTCCTACTTATGTTCGAAAGGATTGTCAGCAGTCCTAGTCGTTACAGAAGATAATTTTGACCCAGCAAGTGTTAATGTTTATGTAACTTCTAAGAACGCAAAAGGAGAAGACAATCCTGCACATTCTACTGAAGCAGTTAAAGCTACTAAACTAGGAAAATGGACATCAGAAAATAATGTTCACACCTTTGTATTAGACGCTTTTGAAGAAGACTCAAATTATAGTTTAGCTTTAGAGTACACTGACTTTGCAGGAAATACTCAAAAAACAGCAACTTATCACTTTACGATTGATAAAACTGCTCCAACAGGAACACTCAATGTTTCAGATGACGGAAATGCTACAAGTTACAATTCTTTATCTGATAAGGGAAGCTTTAGTCACGTTACTAAATCAGCAGTAGAAGTTGGACAAGTTTCTGATGATGAAACATCAGGTATTGCATCTGTTAAGTATTACCTATATCATCCATCTTTAGATGCTAAAGGTTCATTCGGTCTTCCTTCAGTAGATGAATTGCGTTCAGTAGAATGGAAAGATTGGAATGGAGCATTAAGCCTTACAGAAGACCAACAAACAGTTGTTTATCAACGTATTGAAGACAAAGCTGGAAATGTGACTTATGTAAACACTAGTGGAGCAATCTTAATTGATAATACTGCTCCAACTCAGCCTCAAATCACATTTAACTCACAAGCTTCTGCTAACAATGTTTTTGCAGGGAATGTCTCTACAACTATTCGTGTTGAAGACCAAGTTAGTGGAGGAACATATTCAGGTTTAAACACTGTAACTGTTGAAGTATTTAATGGTAGCACTGTTAGCCAAAGCCAAACATTTAATGTCGGTTCAAGAGAAGATAGGGTTCAGGCTTTCAGCACAGGCTTCACTATTGATGCTGGATTGAATAACTCAAACTCTATTACTATTCGCGTAACAAGTGTGGATTGGGCTGGCAATACATCTAGTTCCGAACAAACTTTCTATTGATACTGTTGCTCCTCGTATCGAAATTGTATGGGATAGCAACGATGGTCGTCAAGGTCGTTACTACAACAGAAATCGCACTGCAACTATTCACATTTACGAAAGAAACTTTAACCCTAATGCAACCTCTATTAACGTACAAGGGGGGTAACGCTCAGATTAGTGGATGGAGTGTTAGTGGTGATGGTACTGACAATAGCGTAAACACTGCAACTGTAACATTTGCAGAAGACGGAGATTATACATTTACTGTTAATTCAACGGACTTAGCAGGAAACAGCGCTCAACAAAGTCATACTGAACTATTCACTATTGATAAAACAGTTCCTACCATTAACGTGACATGGGACAAACAACTAGTCAATGGGAAATATGTAGCTGGCACTCGTACAGCAACTATTACTGTTGTAGAGCATAACTTTAATGCTTCAGGGTTCACTGCTGATATTAAAGCAGCACTTGAATCTCAAGGTATTCCAGCTCCTTCAGTTAGTGGTTGGTCAAGCAATGGAGATACCCATACTGCAACTCTTACATTTAGTTCAGACGGTGATTACAGCTTCAACTTAAACTTTGAAGATTTAGCAGGAAATCGCTCTAACAGTTATAGTGAAAATGAGTTCACAATCGACTCTACAAATCCAGCTATTGAATTTGATGGGGTTGTAGATGGTTCAAGTAATAAGGGTGATGTTCGCCCATCTGTTAAATTCTCAGATAGGAACTATGATAAGTCAGGCATTACGTTAAGACTAAAAGGCTATCGTCATAAAGAAGTTGTTGTTACAGGCTCTTATAGTGAAACTGCTCAAGGAGGTATTATCACTTTAGATAATTTCCCTCATGACGCTGATGTAGATGACGTTTACACTCTTACAGCAGAAGCAGTTGATAAAGCTGGAAACAAAACAACAAAATCAATTACGTTTTCTATTAACCGTTTTGGTTCAAATTACTACTTCAGCGTTGATTCTGAAAAATACTTGGATAAATACTATCACAACAAAGAGAAAGATATTGTCATTCACGAAGTGAATACTGACTCTCTCAAGAATAAGAGTGTTACTGTTATCCGAGACGGTTCAGCAATCGCATTGAAAGATAGTGATTACTCTGTTAAGGATGTTTCTACGAATGGTTGGAAAGAATATATTTACACGATTAAAGATAGTGTCTTTGAAAAAGAAGGTCGCTATGAAATTACAGTAAATTCTGAAGACCAAGCAGGAAATAAACAAAGCAATAAGATTAAAGAAAAACCAGCAAGTTTCATTATTGATAAGACAAATCCTTCATCTGTTGTAACAGGTGTTGAAAATGGTGAAATTTACAATGCTATTGATAGGGAAATTGGGATTTCGGTATCAGATAACGTTCTTGCTAGTGAAGTTGAACTTTTAGTCGATGGAAAAGTTGCTAAAGTTTATTCTGAACAAGAAATCAAAGAATCAAATGGAAATCTGAAATATACACTTAAAAACTCAAAATCTTGGCAAGTTGTGCAGTTGAAGACGAAAGATGCTGCTGGCAACGAAGCAACATCTGAAGAAACGAAAGTTTTGATTACTCCTGACGTTGCAACAAGGACTTTGAATAGTATGTGGATGAAACTAACTGGTCTTGGATTTATTGTAACTTTAATCTCAGCAGGACTCTTGTGGTTCTTTATTAAGAAAAAGGATAAAGAAGAACAAGAAGAGCTGGAAAATAACGACGAACGTAGGTTATAAAACAAAAAGAGGAAATTTTTTCAAAAAATTTCTCTTTTTTTATTTTTTTTTATTATTTTTCATAATTTATGGCATACTAATATTATCGGAAGTTAATTTTTTACATTAACCTTTTGATAAAAGAAAAATTTTTAGGAAAGGAGTACAAACTAGATGTACTTACTCACAAACTTGCTTTCTAACGCTTACGGCTTAGGAAAAAAACAGGAAAAACTAATGAGAGCTGCTTTTATGGCGGTAGCTGTCCTTGCAACTGTTAAATTTGCTTTCCCTAGCGTTTTTGCAGGTCCAGAACTTGCTAAAGTTGTTGGAATGGTTCTTGGTATTATCTACGTTATCATGGTATTCGTAGGAATTTTCCTTTTGGTAACAAATATCATGTCATTTGCAACAGCCGATGCTGATAATGGACCTGCGAGAACTAAAGCGACGTATGGTATGGCTGGTGGTGGATTGTTGATTATTCTCCCCGCGGTATTGACAATGTTCCCATTTGCACAGTGGGTTACAGAACAAATCCAAGACCTTATGAATATCTAAAAAAGGTTTTTGTAAAAAAAAGAGAGTTCTCCTCTCTTTTTTTCTTGTTTTTGGAAAGATTTATGGCATACTAAAACTATATTGATAAAAACAAAAAGAAAGGTTATGTTTTATGTATAACGAATTGACTGCAAACGATGATAAGTTTTACTTAGTAAAACGAATTTTCAGGAACAAGTATTGGGCTGGAGCTTTTTTGCTTGTTGGTATTGTTGGACTTCTTTTAGCTTTCTTCCCAGAAGTTTTAGCTTATTCTAGTCCTCAAGGGATTAAAGACCAGTATGAGAATCTAATCAATGGTTCTCAAAAAACATCTATTGAGTTCATGGGGAACGCTTATAGTCTTTTTGGGGATATTTTTAGACCTAGTTATGTAACAGAAAAAACAGCTAACACGTTAATCGGAGGAACAAGTGCGATTCGATTCGTGGATGGGATTCAAGCTGTAATCGTTACTTTAGCTGGTGCAGCAATTGTTGTATTCTTTACGACAAATATCATCAAAGAATCTCAAAAAGGTGATATGTCTATTGAGTATTGGCAAAGGGTAATTTTGAACCTAGTTATTTCATTGGTTACAACCTTGCTTGCAACAAGAATTATGCTTGCTATTTATTTGATTGGTGATTCAGTCATTAAAACTTTTATTAGCTCTCTTGGAAATAACCCTTTGTCTGCAATTGACAAAAACACTTACGCAGAATATTTATCGAAAATTCCAGGAATGGAAAGCCTTCCAGATGTTATTGCAGGTGGTAAGGTTGTAGATTACGATAAACTTGAGGGGATTGAGCGCATGTTGAACTTTATGGAGCTTGTGGTTTGGGTCCCAATGGTCATTGGTGTATTCTTGATGTATTCAGCTATCTTTGAAATTAAAGTTCGTGAGTTATTTGCTCCATTAGCTGTTTCATCTATCATGGTTGAAGGTTCTAGGGGTTCAGGCGCACGTTTCTTGAAGAAGTTTGCTGCATGTTACTTAAAAATTGCAATTTATTTTGTACTTGCTTACTTCGGTATGGAAGCCACTCGTTTCTTCTTCCAAAAACTTGGAGATACAACTGCTGAAGCAGGAGGGATTAACTTAGCCTTTATTTGTATGCTGATGTCAAACGTTGTAGCTGGTATGGCAATGATGCAGACAGGTGGATTGGCTGATGAAATTGTAGGTGCTTAATAGAAAGGAGAATAAATCATGCTTGAAATCAAAATGTCTCGTGACATCAGGGAGTTTTCTCCTAAAGTTCTCGGTCCATTTGATAAACGACAAATTGTAGTATTAGCAATTTCTATTTTTACAGGTGTTCCTATTTTCCTATTGTTAGGTGAATTACCTTTGCAATTCAAATTGATTGTTTCTCTAATCGTGATATTACCAATTTTGCTTTGTGGCTGGGTAAAAATGTTTGGGATGCCTTTAGAAGTTTTTGTATTTAAGTTTATTCTTCCAACAATTTTCAGCCCTCGTAAAAAGATTTATATCACTGAAAACTTTTACGAAACTTTATTTACGGAAAAAGGGCAACCTTCTCCTTATAAAGCAGAGCCTTTGTTGAGAAACGTTGAAGTTAAAAAATTATCTCGAAAAGAGAAAAAAATTAAAAAGGCTTTATTAGATAAATATGAAGGAACAAAATAGAAAGGTGTTAGTGAATGTTAGGTAGGTTATTTAATTTTTCAAAAAACAAATCAGGTCAAAAGAAAAAACCGACTAAAGAAGAACTTAAAAACAAGCGTAGTGTCCAAGCAGCAATCCCTTATTCAAATATTTTTAAAGATGGGACTATCGAAACAAAACCAGGGCATTATACACGCGCGTATAATTTAGGAAATGTTAATTTTAAAATTGCCCCAGACGAAGAACAAGTAAACTTGTTTAAAGCTTACGGAGATTTCTTAAATACATTTTCTCCAGATGTCCACTTCCAAATTGTGATTCAAAACTCTATTGCTGACCGTAGGACTTCCTTGGAAAACATTCGTTATGTTTTAAGACCAGGGGATAACTTGAATAAATACCGACAAGAAATGAATAGTATCTTGTTGGATAAAATGGCAGAAGGTGGTCGAGGGCTTACTCAAGATAAATACCTTGTTGTATCTATCAAAGAAGAAGATATTAACCGTGCTTTCACATTGTTGAATAACGTAGAACAAGATGTTCAAAAAAGCTTGAGGAGACTATCTCGTGATGTTGAAATTAAACGCCAAACAATCGAAGAACGTTTGAATTTGTTGTTCAATATCTATAATCAAGATGGACAATCTATTTCTATAACGATTTTAAAGAAGTGAATGGAAAACAAATCCCTTGCTTTAACTATGACCGTTTGTTAAAATACGGAACATCTTCTAAAGACTTGATTGCCCCTAGCGGAATGGAATTTAAGGGAGACCACTCGATTATTGGTGGAATGTATGCTCGCTCAATGTATTTAGAGGGTGTCCCTACATGGCTTTCAACAGACTTTATCTCAGACTTGTCTGACTTACAAACGACTATGTTAATTTCCCTTGACCATGACCCAGTTGATACTGCAAAAGCTGTTCGCATGATTAAAAACCAACTAACAGCAGTTAATGGTCAAATCGCTAACAGTCAGAAACAGGCTGTTCAGTCAGGTTATACTCCTGATTTGATTGCTCCTAGCTTACAAATGGCACAGACAGAAACAAGGGAATTGATGGATGACGTGGTTGCTCGTGACCAAAAAATCTTCTTTATCACCTTTACACTTACGTTCTTTGCTGAAGATAAAGAACAGCTAAACGAATTTACACGAAGTATCACGGCTATCTCAAACAAATACTTATGTCCAATGAAGACTTTGTTGTATCAACAAGAACAAGGATTTAACACATCATTACCTTTAGGATTGAATGAATTGCAAATCAGACGTTTGCTAACAACGGAATCTGCATCTGTGTTTATTCCATATACTTCATTAGAACTATATCAAAAACACGGTTTGTATTATGGTTTGAACCAATCATCAAACAACTTAATTCTTTACGATAGATTGTCAGGTAAGAACTTTAACGGATTGGTATTTGGTGAACCAGGTTCAGGTAAATCATTCTTTGTTAAGCGTGAAATGACATCCGTTCGTCTTCGTGATGATAAGAATGTTGTTTATGTCATTGACCCTGAATCAGAGTATTTAGACTTGGCTCATGCGCTAGGTGGAGAAGTGGCTGTTCTAACTCCTGGTTCTCAAACTTATATCAACCCACTTGATATGGACTTGTTCTATGACGGTGGAGAGTCTGACCCAGTTGCAATGAAAGTTGACTATGTAGTTTCTCTTGTTGAAATTATGTTGGGTGAAGGAAAATTCCTAGACCCACAAGCGACTTCTATTTTGAGTAGATGTGTGAAGAATATCTTTAGACCTTACATTAAATTGTTGGATACTCTTAGAGCTACTGACCCAACAATCACTTATGATAAGGATAACATGCCTACTCTTGTGAACTTGCATAACGAACTATTGCTTCAACCAGAACCAGAAGCTAAAACAATCGCAAACGTCTTAGAGGCTTATGCGACTGGAGCGTTCAATATCTTTGCCAACCCTTCTAACGTAGATACAGACAATCGTTTCCTTGTTTATGACATTAAAAACTTGGGTACAGGTATGAAGAATATTGGTCTTCATGTCTGCTTGAACGATATTTGGAATAAGATGATTGATAATCGTCGTAAAGGTCTCTTCACATGGATTTATATTGACGAGTTCTATCTCTTGCTTCAATCAGAATCAGCAACCAAGTTCTTAGCAGAAATTTGGAAACGTGCGCGCAAGTGGCAAGGTGTTCCAACAGGTATCATGCAAATACTGAAGATTTGTTGAACTCTAAATGGTCTCGAAACATCATTAACAACTCTTCATTTATTGCAATGATGAGTTTACCAAAACTTGACCGTAACAACTTGAGTGACTTGTTGCAAATTCCAGAATCTCAATTGGATTACATCACAAACAGTCAGCCAGGTTACGGACTTTTGTATAATGGTAAAACAGTTGTTCCATTCAAGGATGAGTTCCCACGAGATTCAGAATTATTCGAACTAATGAATACGACTGCAAGGGAAAACTTCTATTCATAGAAAATAAAAACAGGTTTTTGCCTGTTTTTTCTTTTTTTAAGTCTCAAATATCTGTTATTTACTGTATTTTATGGCATACTATTATTATGGTTATTTTTTTTAAACAAGAGGTAGAAACATGAAAAAATTTTTAATTATTTTTGCAACGGTATTTGTTTCCTTATTTGTGGCGCAAGGCGTTGTTAAAGCAGAAGAAACAGGTCCAGTTATTGTCCAAGCAATTGTTCAAGAAGGGCATAGAAATGTAGAAATTACTGCTTTATTAGTTAAGGCTGATACGGAAGAAGTTGTTAGAACTTATAAATTAAATCCAGACAACTATTGGGTTCAAAAAGATACTGTTCCAGTAGGTAAGTATAGAATCAGGGTCTATGCGGATGGCATTACGGCACGTTCAATGACTAAGATAAAAGCTACTTACATGGTAAGGGAAGTTATTGCAAATCCTGAAGTTACAGAGTATTTAGATAAAACACCTCGTTTCGGCATTATGGAAGGTGATGAAAAATTCCTATCTGATTTTTATGGAATGGTTGACTTTGCAAGAGCTGACGGAAGTACCATTAAGGGTGAGATTTCTCGTGAGCAAATGGAAACTTATCACAAAGAAGCAGTATTTAGTCAACGAGATGTACTTGTTCCACAACACGAAGAAGATAGACATTTTGATGAGCATGATGACGTTGCTGGTCCAGGTCAAGAACATGGTTTAAGCAAAAAAGAAATCGAAGATGTAAAATCAGAATATCAAAAAGAACACACCATTGAAAAATATACCCCAGATAAATTTGAAGCAAAAGAAGAAAATAAAGGTAGCAAGAAGAAAATTATCTTAATTTCTTTGATTGCAGTAATTGGTTTAGGGGCTGGTTCTTTTGCAATTTATAAGAAATTGAAACAATAATAGTTCACAGATGCAATAGGGAAATATGTTAGAAAGGGCGCAAAGCGTAATAGGAAGCTATGTCTGATAAAGAAAATAAAAATTTGTCTGAAATCGGAAAAGAATTTCAATCTCGTTTAGAAGAAATGAAACGAGAAGAATTAAACCGAAAAGACAAAAAAGAATCTTCTGAAGATGAATTAGGCGAGAAGTCAGATAAAAAAGAGGTGAAAGACGACTCTAAAATTGAGAACTTAGAAAAGCCTAACCTCTTCAAAAAGGATAATGACGATATTCTTTTGGATGATGAAGAAAACGAAAATCTTGATGAAGAACAAGACAAAGATGATTCTTCTGAAGAGTTAGAAGATGAATCTATTGACGACAAAAAGAATCTTCGTCAAAAAGAAGATTTAGTAAAGGATAAAAAGAATCTTCGTGGCTCTGAGGACTCTCTTGAATTAAAATTGGAGAGAGAGTTTGACGGAAAACTTCGTGTTTCTAATGGTGGAGATGAAGAGGAAGAAGAAAAAGTTGAAGAAGAGGCTTCTGATGAACTAAGCGAAGAAGAAGAGCGTCTTGCTGAATTACAGGCGAAAAAAGAACAAGAAGATGCTGAAAGAGAATTTAGACAAGAACAATTTAGAGAAGCCAACGAACGCTCTTTACGTTACCAAAACGCTAATCGTTTAGGTCAAGAAAATTATCGCAGAAATGCAGCTTTTCTAGAACAAGAAGCTTTAGATAGAGAAGCTTCTGAGCAATCAAAACCAATCTTTACAGAGCGTCCTAAAAACACTGAAGAAGATGAGTTTACTAAGAAAAATCTTGAGAATTTAGGAAAGAATAATAACTCTGATGATAATGTTCTTACAAGAGAACGAAACATTCGTTTAAAAGATAACACAAAAGATTTAGATGATAAATCTAAAGAGGATGTTACACCTAAATTTAAAACAAAAGGTAATGTTACTCCTGAAATTAAAGAGTTATCTGCTCAAGAAACTGCTAAAACAATTGCGAATAAAGCGACTAGCAATGCCACTAGTATGGCGCAGGATGCTGGTCCAAAAATGGGGCAAGAATCCTCAGAACAAGATGAGTCTAAAAGAAGCCAGTACGCTAAAAAGGTAGCTCTTGAAACGTTAGATATGATGCAAGGGGGCAAACAAATCGAGTTGGATGGTATTGCTGTCCAATTAACAAAAGACTCCCCAGTAAGCAATGCTCTTTCCCAATCACTTCATGGACAAACGGTTAGTGGTTTAGTTGGTCAAATAGCAAATATCAATGACAGAAAAAGCGCTGAAGAAAATGCTCAGACGGCAATTCAAACAGGAATTACTCAGGCGGCAAGTAGCGCTAAGAAAACAATTGCTACATCTGCTGATAAATTCTTAGAAAACATTGAAAATCAAGGGTTTAAAAAAGGTGGTTCTTCAACAAATAGCTTAAAAGTCGGTGGTAGAAATCAAGGATTAAACACTCGCCCTTCAACAGCTCCTCAAACTGCAACTAGATTAGGTTCTAAAAAAGCAGGAGTTTTAAATGTTAGAGCTGGAAATGATTCTGTTGCTGGTATTTCACGAAACATTAAAGGACGTACTATTTTTGAAGGTTCAGCAGGACGAAGATTAAGTGCTGTTGGAAACAAACTAAATAGTGGGTTAAAACTTGATAGAACTATCGCTTCTCAACGAGGTATTGTAGGCGCTCATAGAATTACTGTTGGAAATCTTGCTTCTGCGAAGGCAGGTATTCTAACTAAAGGTGCTATGAGTAGTGCCATTTCAGAAAATGCTGGAGTAATCGGTCAATTTGCTGGGCAAATGATGAAACCTAGCGACAAAGCGAGCGAAAAAGATAACAATCCAGCTAATTTAGCTAAAACTGGTAAGAAATATCTTGATAAGCTAAAGTTAATGTAAACTCAAAGACTTCAGCTTCTTTGAAGGGTAAAACCACAACTATCGTCGCAAAAGGGGTAACATCTTCTAGCTCTAGCGCAAGCGCTGATACTTTAGCACAAACTAAAAAAGCTACTAAAGCAGGGGATAAAGTTGCTACCTTTGGTCGTAAAGATGCCGAAAGAACAGTTGTCAACAAAGGGAATGGCGCTATGCGTATTGTTCGTGAAGGACAAGAAACTGGCGTTAAAGAACTTAATGTTGATAGCCCAGGGGTGCTAAGAAAAAATAAGGAAGAACAACTTCTAAAAGGGCGTAATCTTTCTCAGAAAAAGAATATCAAAAACGAAAAAGACGCAACAGAAATTTATGAAAAGACTGTTAAAAAGAAACAGGGCGGTATTCGTTTAGAAAAAGGGAAAGTTGTTGAAAATCCTGCTGATACAGCTCCTAAAGATATTCTAGGTAAAATGGAGGCTAGAAAGAAAAGTATTTCTAGCAAGGCTAACGGTAAGCTAAATGGTAAAATCGCCAACATTAGAGCAGGAGGTAAAGGTTTAACTCCTAAAGGTGGTCCTTTAGCGGAGCAAGCTGAAAATGCTCGTAAACAAGCAGAATTTATTCGTCGTTTTTGGATGAAGAACGGAACAAGATTTGCTGGGCAAACAGCTCAGACAAATGTTGTTGGGAAAGTTATCCTTAAAAAAGCTGTTGCAACCATTGCGACAACAGGTATGTCTGCTGGAGCTATGGCAGGAGGTTCTGCTATCTTCGGTGGTTCAAAAACAGACCCATCGTTTGAAGTTATTGCTGCAAACGTTTATGACGAATCAGATACAAAATCTTTAACTCAAGAAGCAGTAGAAATGCTTCAAGCTCGTGCTAAAGCTTACGATAAAAAGGCTAGAGGTAAAGATTTAACCCCTACCGAGTTAGAAAATGCAGGGAACAGATACAAACCTTTATTAGAACACATTTACGTTCCTAAAACTATCAATGGCAAACCTGTTCAATCAAGGGTCAAATATAAGTTCGTTGATGGGGATGGAAACAATATTAGTAAAGATAAGTTCTTGCTAAATGAGTATTCTGACCTTGTTATGCCAAAAGATGCAGTTAATTCAGGAGGAATTGGTGGTCCAAGTGGAGAAATTGGTTCAAACGCCACAGGACACCCACTAAACGTTCCTTATACAATTACTCAAGGCTTGCATGGTTTTGCTGCGATTGACTTGGCTGCTCCTGAAGGTTCGCCAATCTTTGCGGTTTCTGACGGAACAGTTCTTGAAGCAAACTCACAACCTGGCTATATGAATGTCAATGGTAACTATCTTCGTCACACTCTTCCTAATGGAGAGACAATTTACTATGGACACATGAGCCAACCACCTTTAGTTAATGTTGGAGACCAAGTTAAAAAAGGTCAGCATATCGGATATGTTGGTCAAACTGGTTTAGCAACAGGACCGCACATCCACTTTGACATTCGCTATCCTGATGCCAGCGTTCCAGGTGGAAATCCATGGAAGTTATTGCCAGGAGTTCCTTATGGTTCAGTAGGGATTACAGTTGACCCTGCAACTTCAAAAGGTGAGACTCCTGATACAGAAAGTAGTGGAGGCTCAAGTAGTTCATCTAGTCCTTCAGGTGGCGGTAGCAGTCCATCAAGCAGTAGCTCTAGCAGTTCAAACAAAACTGCTGGTGGCGAAACTCAGATGGATAAGATGTTGAATATGCTTGGAGCTTTAGAAACTGGAGGTCAAGTTTATGGTCAACGTGACTACTCTAACTTTATCAATGCTGAGTTAGCAGCCGAAGTAACAGCTACTCTAGGTTGGTCTTCATTCTATGGAGAACATGGTCGTCAATGGCTTGAACGTTTTAAAAATGAAAATCCTGATTTATTCAATCAACTAGACGAAGGTGGGCAAGTTGCTCCTGTTATTGGATTGAACTGGGAAGCTTCTCGTTGGAACGCAAACGCAACTCAACGTGCTTCTATCGTCAACATGTTGACAACAGACCAAGGTAAGAAGTTACAAGACCAAATGACTGCCGAGCGTATTTCAGAACATTGGAAATATGCTGCCTCTAAATACACAGATAATATGCGAGCGATTGCTTGGTACACAAACATTGCTGAACTAGCAGGTCAAAGTACAGCAGATTGGTTGTTTGAGACTGCAAATGGGGATTACTCATTAGATAATCTCTATAACATCACTATGTCTCGTACAGGATATGCAGCTATCGGTAATGCTATGTACGAACGTAGGCACGCGCTTTATAAGCAGTGGATTGAAGAACATTTTGGGGCTGATGAAAAAGTTGATTTAAACAACATTTCGGTAACAGGCGCAGGTGCAATCAATTCTAGAGGAAGCAATCCAAATAGTGGAAGTGACACTCGTGCAGGGCTAAAACTTCTCATTAAAGAAGTCTTAGCGATGTCTGCTGTTGGTTCACACTATGGACAACCACATCAAAAAGAAGACTATCTCAAATACTGTCTTGATGTTATTGACCACGCCTATGAAGGAAAGACGGTAACGGATTTAAAGTCGAATACATCGAAAATAAACACTCTGTTATCGCAAACGTGCAATTTAAAATATTATGCGACTTGTACGAACTTGAAAAAATGGAAACGAAGTTCCATACATGGGATACAAGTGATTCAACCTATGGAGATAAAAACCCTCAAGCTTACATGGCTCTTCCTGAGAAAGACTTTAATGAAATCTTCAACGTAGATATTAAACCAATTTCTTTAGATGGAGATGCTGGAAGTAAGAGTGGTGGTGGAGGTAGCTCAGGTCTTCCTTACATCAAATGGGCATTGGCTATTGCTGATGACGACTCTCATGGCTATTCTCAAATTCACCGTAATGGAGACCCAGACTACGACTGTTCATCATTTATTTGGTATGCTTTGAAACAAGCTGGGTTTGATGTTGGTTCTTACGCTTTTGCGACACCTTCAATGCCTTCTGTCTTGCAAGCTGCTGGATTTGAGATGTTTGACATTAACTCTGGTACTCAACTAGAACCAGGGGACATCCTTCTCAGAGATGGGCATACAGAAATCTACATTGGTGATGGTAAAACCGTTGGCGCTCACTGTGACGAAAACTGTGGTATTACTGGTCCATTAGGAGGAGACCAAGGTGTTTCTGGATTAGGATTTGGAGAAATCTCTGTTATTCCTTTGGATATTAGTGCATGGACTTGGGGCTTTAGACCTCCAAAAGATTATGTATCACAACATTCTTCAAGCAGTGATGCTTCAGGTTCTCAAGGAGCAGTTGAATTTGGTCCAGATGGCTTGTTAAAAGAACAAGCTTCTGAACTAGGTCAGAAAATTATCAATAAGTTATTTGCAATTCCTGGTCAACAAAATGGTGGACAACAGCATATTGATTGGGGTATCGACGATGATATTGATAAGCTGTCAACAGCGGAAGCTGTATGGGTTATCCACAGACTAGAAGGACCAGGATTTGGTCAAACTGGAGATGGATATGCTGGAGCAGATACTCCTGAATCTCACCGAATCTTCGTTCAAAATCAGATTAACAATCGTTTTGGCGGTTCAGTTCATAATCTATTGAAAAAATGGGGTACATTCCCATACAATGGATACTAAAAATAAAAAGATGAAGGCTTTCTTCATCTTTTTTTGTTTTATTTTTATTAAAAGCGCCCTAAATCGTTATTTTTATGGCATACTATAATTATAAGTTTTGTGAAAAGGTGTCATATATGGAACATACAACCAAAGAGACCCCAGAAGTAAGAAAACGGTATCTTTTATTAGACGAACAGTTTAACAAGCCTTATTTAGACGAAGGTAGAAGGTCGTTTTTGTTTGTAGATGAATTGCAAGCAAAGAAAATGCGAGCCGAAATAAAGTCTGTTAAACTGATAGATGTTACAAATAGGAATTTAAGAGATATTGCTTCACTTTGTTACGCTTCTGGAGCTAGTTATTTATCCATTGTTGGAGAAAATGATTCTGAAGACCTAAAAATAGAAAAAGAAAATCTTATTCGGAGATATTACAATAGCGACTTAAATGCTTATTTGAGATTACAACTTCGCTTTAGAAGTCTCGAAGCTAAAAAGAAACTTGCTGACTGTAAATATATTGTCGCTGTAAATATAGATAAAAACAGAGAAGAGTATATTGTATATGCCAGTGCCAAAAGTAAATCAGGTTTAAATGCTTTAGTTGCTTTTAGTGATTTAGCAGAGTTTGAGCAGTGGAGGCAGAAGTTCGGTCAAAAATACAAGCCTTTAGAAGTTGATTTTTTAGGATTGCAACGATTAGGTGGACGACACGGATTTTTAATCAATCCTTTAACCTCTAAGTTTTATCTATCTCCAGAGTTAATTGATGAAATAAGAAAGTTCTTTATCGAGAGAATTGAAGAACGTAAAAAAATGTTAGAAAGTGATAAAAAGGAATGAATATGTTATTCGGTTTTAAAAATAAAAAGAAATATTACTATGTGCAACGATGCCCTGAATGTAAAAGTAGGGTAACTGGGCGATACATTCCAAGACCAAAATACGAAACAGATGCAGATTATTTAATGAGAAATTCTCTCATTCATGGCGAACTGGTTCGATTTGCAGATACAGACTTCTTTAATAATTGCTATTGCGAGGACTGTGGTTATGAATGGCGATATGAAGTGATTGGACGCTTAATTTCTTTAGAACGCTTTGAAGAAGAAGGACGTGTTAGGAAAGCAAGGGAGCGTTTGGCTGAGTATAACGAGATGAACCCTCCAAAGAAAAAGGCTGGTTAAAATCTGCTCTTAGTTTATTGCCACGGTATTAAGGAGAATTTTCATGAGATGGTATTCTAATTATTTACAAATTTTAAAATCAGCATCTACTATTGCTGAAGAAGAAGCTGGAGTGATTTATAGATTAGCCTTTGAAGCTTTGAAGAAGTATGGAATTGCAACTTTAAACGAAGGTGTTTGGACTATTGAAGATGATGGACTTATTTACTCTGTTCAAGATGATGGACTTATTTACTCTGTTCAAGATGATGTTAGCGGTGTAGAACCTAATGATTTAGAAGATATTCAAAACGACGTTTATCTTCCAAGTAATAACGCTAACGAGGACATTTCATCAATTGACTTTGAAGCTATTAAAGAAGGGCTTGAAGACCCTAAAGAAGCTCCTCCTGTATTTGAGATGGAAGCAGAAACAGATGATAGTGAAGAAGAATACAGCGAATTACCTCAAGAAACTGAATTAGAAACAATCCCAACAGAGAGTCCTGCGGTTGACGATACAAACGAGGAAGATAATCCTTTCTCAAGCGAAGCTCCTGTCTTAGAAGAAGTCAATCCTTTTGAAAATGAAATTTGAAGCAGAGGAGGTCAATCCTTTCACTCTCCCTTCAAATTCAACTGAAGAAGTAGGGGGTATTCCTGATGACAATCCATTCCATAATGAAGTTAATGAAGAATTAGACCCTTTAAACGTTCCTTTAGAAGTAACGGAGCAAACTGTTGAAATTTCTGAAGTTCCAGATACCCAAGAAGTTAAGTCAGAAACTCCTTTAAATGAATTGGTGTCTCAAATTTCTTCAAACAACTCTTCTAGCGATGAAGTGGCTGAAATCTCACAAAAAGAACGTCCTCCACAACAATTTCCTCTTTCTTTGCAATCAAAAGATTTTACCTTTGCAGTTAGTGGAATAAATTCAAAAGATTTGAGCCAACAAGCAACTTTCTTAATTGCACCATTAAGAACTGACGTTGAAAATCCTGTATCAGTTGTAAAAGCTGTTATCAACGGAAATGAGTTTGTTTACACAACTGACTCTAATGGTAAGATTGAGTTTGAAACAGAAGTATATACTTACGCTATCGAATCTATCATTCAAGATGGTCAATTCTCTCCGAATGTTTATGTTAAAGACGAGGACATGGACGACTTTAATCATACTCAAAAAACCTTTGGGGATAAAGGTCACATTGTTTTAGTTGACGAAGAAGATGATATTGCAGTCCATATCTTCCCAACCTCATTTAAAGAAAATCAATATCATACAGCAGACTTTATTTACTGCATTGATACAGGAGATGGAGATTTCTTCTCAGATACAAACCACAAAGAGAAATCAGCTCTTGTAAAAATCAATGGGGAAACTTTTGAAATTACTGCTAAATGGAAAGATTCTGTCTTGTATGCAAAAATTGAACAAGCACAGTAGGGGGTTGTCATGACTGTTACTATGTATAACAAATCAAGACCCCTTCTCCATTTAGAAATGGAAGGGACAACTGTAACAAAAATAAAGAGTTATGTAAAAGAAAATAGAAAATATCTCCCAATTTGCTTCCAAAACGAAATCACTCTTGAATCCTTGAATGAATGGATTTCAAAACGATTGATGTCTAAATCAAGAGAAGGGCTAGAGGAGGCTTTAAGAGAGTTTCCTAATTTTGAACAATATGGCTGTATGTTTTCTTTATCAGACCAATATTGGTTCAAGTCTAGTAAATATCAAACATGGGAATCGTTAAATTTTTTCACAAACGACTATACGGAAGACGTTGGGAAAATTTTCTTCTCTCCTTGGGAGGTCAATCCTGACCATGTAGGTTCTGTTTCTCCAGACTTATCTACAAACGGAGTTTTGAGAAAAGCTTGGTTAAAAGAAAACGGTAAAAATTATCTTTACAAAGCAGGTAGTGAAAGACATCATCAACAACCTATCAGTGAGGTTTTAGCAACTCTGTTTTTGAAAAAATTAGACTTTTTGCCATTTGTAGAATACGAACTAGATATTTATGGTCTAAAGCTATGCTCTAAATGTGAAAACTTCATTGATGAAAATACAGAATTTGTCCCAGCCTCGCACATTTACAATTTAAAAAGAAGGCTAAAAGGCGTATCTATTTATGACCACTTTTTGAATCTTTGCGATGAATTTGGCATTATTGGTGTTAAAGAGTATCTAGATAAGATGATTGCCGCAGACAAGATTATTGGAAACGATGACCGTCATTTCGGAAATTTTGGTTTTATCAGGGATGTAGAAACAGCAAAAATTATTGGCTTTGCCCCTTTATTTGATTCAGGTTCTTCTTTCTATGGTGTCCATGATGGTGAGAAAAAAGCAAAACTTTTTGAAGACGAGAGTTATGAAGCTATCAAATCTGTTATGCGTAGCCACGATTTGAACTCTGCTTTAGACTGTGAGCAGATGTTTGACTTGATTGAGAAATATCCAGAAATTTCTTGGCAGAAGAAAATTGAGATGAAAGAAAGGATTCAAGATACTGTCAAAAACATCAAGAAAGTTACGGATAGTATTACCTTGGAATTAAAAAACGAAGAAATGGAGACACCAGCTTTGAGTTGAAACCTCCCCTCTTTCTATTGATAATAGAGAAGATTACATTTGCAACGTGAGTAATAAGAATGTCGGATAAGAGACATTAAAAACCTTATCGAATCAATTTCTGTGCGGAGGATTTAATCTTTCGCATTTTTTATTTTTTTGGAGTTATGACGTTATGTTCCTAAAATATTTCTAATTACTTGTTTTTATTGTTACTATATGATATACTTTTTCTTAGGCACATAGCACTATGTTAGGAAGAGGGAAGTTACTGTGAAATCAAGCGAAAAGTTAGTTTGGAATATTGAAAATAATAGCGAATTAACAGTAAATGATGTTATCAATAAATCAGGAATAATGAAGGATTATCCTGCTGATGAAGTAGCAACTCTTATAAACGCTGTTTCATATTTAAAAGATAGTGTTCCTCTTAATATCCTTGGAAAGATTAGGAGCGCAATGGCAAGTGAATAAAGTAAATAAACCAGAAGACCTTATTAGTGAATCTGAAAAGACTGCTTTAGTAGAAGCTATTTTAGCTCGACAAGAAAGCAAAAAGAGAAGAAAAAAGCTCTATCAAAAGATTTGCGCAAAACTATCCAAAAAGCTGCCAACAGTGATGATGAAGAACTTGTAAAGCTAGGAGCTATGTTAGCTTTTGAAGCAATTGAAACTTTTTACTCTAAGAAGGCTACTGCTTTTGCTGAATATGGAAGAACAGAAGTTGAAGACTTACAATCAGAATTGTATTTATTAGTCTTAAAGCACCTTCATCAGTACAATGGAGAGAACTCGCTTTTCACCTTCTTTGACCCTTTAGTAACACGCGCTTTTGCAAAAACAAGAGAAAAGGGTCGTGGTTTAACATCATCTAGGTATTTTAGGGAACTAGGTCCATATATTTCTAAAGCAATTGATGAAATCAGGGTCATGGGTTTGTTAAATCCTACACCGACTGACATCAGTGATTACATCAGGGTTAAAAGGGGCAAAGTTATTGCTGAAAGCACCATTGAGCAATGGATTGCAGTACACAAAGAACATGCGTCTTTGGAAGAAATCAGCGATTTATACAATTACGAAGCAGAAGAAGCTTTAAATCCTGAAACTTCTTTAATTAAACAAGAAGAAACGCAAGAATTTTACGAAGCTGTTATGAAGACTACTCCTAGAAGCCGAGCTATTTTGTTAATGGAAGTGGAGTATATTGACCAACACGGCTTAATGCCAACAACAAAAGATTTATTCCCTAAATTATTAAAAGAATCTATTGTTCGTAATTTTGAAGATGCTGAAATTTCTATCGCTCACGCACACCAAGAATTGAAGTCTGTGATTACTGGAAAACGCAGACGTTTAAAACGACTTCCTATCAATAGAATTAAAGATTCTATTATGAAGGATGAAATTCTTGAAGAAGAAAAATAAAGATATTGAAAAACGCATTAAATGATTCTATCAGCGATTTCTTTGAAGATATGTAAATTAAAAAAAGATAGTTTTTTTAGTATAAAACTATCTTTTTTTATTGAAAAAAACTCTATTTTTTTGATATAATAGACCATAAGAACGTGATACAGAATCTATAATCGAAAGGGTTTTTACATTGGATTATTCACTTATTAAAAAAATTCGATTGCTCATTTATCTAAAGAAGAGCAAGAAAAATGTATTAAACAACATTACTAAAAAGAGTAGAGGCAGGTGATATTTACGAAGAAACCCACTTGCACTCAAGAGAACAATTTAAAGCTGACAACTCTCCGAAAGATGTTGTAAAGAGATATAAAGAACTTGGATTTAGCTCTATTCACTTAACACAACACGGTGTAGCAGCAATCGTTTGGGACTTTAAGCCAATTGTAGAAAAAGAAGGTTTAAAACTAATCCCAGGAATAGAAACAGCTTATCAAGCAAAAGCTAAAAAAGGGGCTGATGGATTGATGCAAGCCAATTCATCTCTACCTCAATCTGAACTAATCATTCATGCTTTAAATGATGATGGATGGAAAGCTATCAGTATGGCAATTTCTGCTTCTCAGACAGTTGATGGCTTGTCTTTAATGTCTGATAAAATCCTTACTGAGTTTTTCGGAAAAGGCTCTGTCGGACATAAAAACGTTGTCGCAACCACAGCTTCAATCAATGGTCCAATTGCTCAAGTGTACCGAGAAAATGCTATTGCTGAAGTAAGCGCTCAGGAAGTTTTAAAGAGAAGAGATAGTGCTACTGGTGGCGAAATTCCAGAAAGCTACTTCAAGAAACTAACAGATAAAATTAAAGAGCTAACTTTAGAATTAGACGGTATAAAAAGCTGAAATGAAAGAGATTAAAAAAAGGTCGCAAAATTTCAATTTCAGTCGAAGAGAAGCTGCTTTTAGAAAAAAAATAAAATCTATCAGTGGAGAAACTTCCCAAGCTTTTTATTGATGCTTACTTAAAATTGTCCGAGGATAGAAAAAAACTCTAAGCAAGCTAAATTAAGTTTGCAGCCTTTAAAAAGATGAATCTGATAGACTAACTAAACGAATTTCAGCGTTGAATAGTGAGTTAAAAAGAATTTCATAAATTAAATGAGAAAAAAATGCTCTTTATTCTGAAGAAGTTTCAGATATTATGAGCAAAAGTTACTCCAAGCGAAGAACTTGATAATAAAGCAGAGAAAACTTTATTAAAATTAGAAAAAAATCTTTGGAAAAGGCTTTTTTTCTACATTGAGATTCAAAACCACGGTTCTGAAGAGCAAAAAGAGTTTTTTTCCTAAAGTAGTTGCTTTAGCAAGAGAAAATGAAATACCTCTTATAGCCTCTAACGACGTTCACATGTTGGATAATTCAGAATCAGAGATGTTGAAACGTCAAATCTTAAAGGATTAGAGTTTCCTAAAACACCTAAATGGTTTGACTTAACCCCTAATGAAAAAGAAATGTATATCAAATCAGGGGAAGAAGTAAAAGAGTCTCTATTAGCAATCTTCCCTCAAGATGTTGTGGAAGAAGCAATGTTAAATACTTTGGTATTGACAGAGTTATCTAATGTCAATTTTACAGTTGTTGACCACCATCCAAAATACAAGGATGAACAAGGTCTCTCATCAGAAGAAATCTTTATGACTTTAATCAACCAAGGGATTAAAAAGAAATTCCCAGAAGGGTTAGATAAAGAACATCAAAATAGACTTGACCATGAAGTTCATGTTATGAAATCAATGGGATACGTTGATTATCATTTGATTGTAAATGACTTCAACCAATACGCTTCAGAGTATGATGCAATTCCTTTTGATAAAATTGAAGAAGCACCTTTGAAGAAAAAAGAATTGTTAGAATGGAAAAAAGAGAATGACTTTGAAATTCCAGTTGGTTTAACCAATGGAACAGGAAGGGGTTCTGCGGTTGGTTCTTTAGTTTGTGATTTGTTAGGAATCACTCACTTAGACCCAATGAAGTATGAGTTACTATTTGAGCGTTTCTTAAACCCTGAGCGTGTTTCCATGCCAGATATTGACTCAGATATTAGCCGTACCGTTCGTCCAATTGCTATCAGTTATGTCCAAGAAAAGTATGGTAAAGACTGTGTTGTTGGAATCATGACTCAAAATGCGCAAGCTCCAAAAGGGGCAGTTCGTATTGCCGCTAAATCTTATGGTTTATACACCAATCGTAAAAACTATCAGGATAACGGAGCAAAACTATTCCTCTCTTTAGGGGATAAAATTGCAAAAGCTATCCCTAATACTCCAGGCTTGTCATTTTCATCTTTACTCAATCCTGATGAAGAAGATGGTATGACTATTCTTCAGTATCTTCAATCAGAATTTGCAGAAGATAAAGATGCTTTAAAAATCATTGAATGGGCGCAAAATATCGAAGGAATTTTTACTTCTTATGGTTCACATGCTGCTGGAATTGTAATCACTGATGGTACACCTGTGTCAGAGATTGTCCCTCTACGCTGGAATGACAAATTGAAACTTTACACAACCCAGTGTGATAAAGACGTTGCAGAGCAAAATGGGATGTTGAAGTTTGATATGCTAGGCTTGAAGACAGTTGATATTATCAATGATACTTTGTGGGAAATGAATAAATCAGGGGTTGTTATTGATACAAACCACTTGCCTTTAGATGATGCAGATGTTTATAAAGAGATTTTTGCAAAAGGAAAGACAGACTCTGTATTCCAATTTGAAAGTCAAGGGATGAAACAAATGCTAAAACGTTTCAAACCTGAAAACTTTGAAGATTTGATTATTCTTGTATCTATGTTTAGACCTGGACCTCTTCAGTATCTAGATGATGTGATTGATGTTAAACATGGTAGAAAACCTTTAAAATTCCTCACTCCTGAGTTAGAGCCGATTTTAGGTGCGACTTACGGAGCAATCACTTATCAGGAACAAGTAATGCAGATTTTCCAACAACTAGCAGGTTATACGCTTGGTGGGGCTGACTTAGTTAGACGTTTCATGTCTAAGAAAGATGCTGTTAAACTAGCAAAAGAACGTGAAGCCTTTATCCACGGAGACAAGGATAGGGGAATTGTTGGGTGTGTTGGAAATGGAATTACTGAGGAAGCATCTGCTAAATTGTTTGACCAAATGACTGACTTTGCTAAATATGCCTTTAACAAATCCCATGCGGCTGCTTACGCTTATAATGCTTATATCACAGGGTATTTGAAATATCATTATCCAGCAGAGTTCATGATGTCAGCAATGCGCTGGGCAGAAAAGAAACCGAACCATGACCCAATTCCTGGTCTGATTGTTGAAGCAAAATCTTTAGGGTTAGAGGTTTTACCTCCTGACATTAACCATTCTGGAGAAAACTTTAATGTTGAAAATGGTAAGATTCTTTTCGGTCTAGGCTCAGTAGCTTCTGTCGCAAGTTTTGGTAAAGAGATTGTTGAAGAACGCAAAAATGGGAAGTTCACTAGTTTCTTTGATTACTTCAAACGTACACGCGCTTTGAAAGATGCAACTAAGAACTTGATTTCTGCTGGTGCATTTGATGGTTTCCACAGCAATCGTAAAGCAATGCTTGAGATTGTAGATGAAACTCAAGCTTTAGCTAAGAAAATTAAAGACAAAAAACGCACCATCCATGTTTGTGAAACTTTGTTGCCATTCATTGATGAATTAAAAACTGACCAAGAAGTTCTCGATAGACAAGAAGAATTAGGTCTATACAAAGAAATTAAAAAAGCAACAACCTCAGCTCGTTTGAAGAAAAAATTGCAAACAGCCTACACGAGTCTTCAAGAGTTAGAAGAGACGTTTGAATTGCTGACTTTCCCTACTAATGTGAAAGAAGACTTTGCTGAACGATTAAAAGCTGAACGAAAATTTATCGGTTCATATATCACAGCTCATCCAATGGACGGCTATGAAAAAGGTGAAGCCCTTGGCATTGAATCTCTTTCTCATATTACAGAGGATACAACAACTATTTATGGATTGATTAGTTCTGTAACCATTAAAAAGGCGAAGAAAAACGGAAAACCAATGGCATTTCTAACTTTAGAAGATGAATTTGGTTCTGTTAAAGTCAATGTATTTACAAGTGCTTATGAACGATACAAAAATATTATCGAAGAAGGGGCAGTTGTCATCGCCAAAGGGAACACTAAGGTTGCTGAAGTAGATGAAGACGACAATGTTTATTATGAGTTTACTGCTAATCAACTGACTCTTTCAAAACGCAAAGAGAAAGGCTTGTTAGTTACTTACTCTTCTTTGGCTATTTTTCACTTAGATGAAGAAGATAGCTTCAGAAAAAAATATGAATCTCCAACTGGAGTTCCTGTTTATTTGATGGATTTATCTTTAAATGAGCTTCGTTTAATGAATTACAAAGTAACCTTAGATGCCTCAAAAGAAGAATATGTCACTAACTTATAAAAGAAAAAGAGCTTTTTTTAGCTCTTTTTTTATCATTTTTTTCAAAAAAAATAGCCGTTTTTTTACAAGATTTAAGGCATACTATTATTATCAAATGTTTTTTTATTATGATTATCTTGAAATTTAGTAAGAAAGGTAAAGCTAATGAAATTAGGTAAAGTGATTTGGTATAGTCGCAAACTCAGGTACGGCTTTATCAAAGGTGAGGACGGAGTTGATTACTTTGTCTATGCTAATAGTTTGCTTATGGATGATAAGAATTGGTTGCACGCTGGAGAGAATGTTAATTTTGAAGTAGAAGAAACTGATTTAAGAGATAATCCAATAGCAGTAAATGTGTCCAGTTTGGATATGTAAAAGAAATTTATTTAGGAAGGTATTTTTTTAATGGCTAGAGAGAATCATCTAAGGTTAAGAGCGCTTGTAGATAAAGAGCCAAGGATTACAAAGAACCCTGATGGGACATACGCATACGCAATCGTTGTTCTAACAATCGCAAGACCAAATCGTAATGCAGGTGATAATTTAAGTTTTGCTCAAATTTCAAACCTCGTCTCATGACTCAAGACCCTGAAATGATAAAAGAGATTGAAACATGGAAGTCAAATGATGTTGTGGACGTAAAAGGAGTATTAGCTACTCGCACTATTTCCAAATCATCTTACTGCCCAAAATGTCACACTAAAAATATGAATACTGGTTCATTTGCTTATATTGTGCCATTGTATGTTGAAAAGATTAAATCTATCCCTGACCCAAAACTTGCAATGAAATATTTATTGGAAAAACGTGAAGTTTCTAATTCGTTTCGTGCGTTTGGGACATTGTTGACAAATCCTAAGATGTTGACAACATTTGCTGGTTTAGATTTTACCCAGTACAAACTTGCATTAAACAGGAAGTTTTTGATTAAGGAAGATGACCCTTCAAGGAAGGTTGATTATCCTTGGGTGAAGACTTATGGAGACAGGGCTAAATTAGACCGATTCCGTCTGCAAAAAGGTTCACAAATCTACATTGATGGATGCTTGCAAGAGCGTGAAATTAGGCGAAAAGCTTTTTGTGGTCAGCTTATGGATGAATTTGGGCAACCTCAAGTTTCTATGTTAGGAGAGCCTATCTTAAAGAAAGATGAAAATGGCGAACCAATTGGTTGTGGAGAAGAGTATTACTGGAAAGATAGGACAATGGAAATTGTTCCTTTCTCAGTTGAATATGTCGCAAAAGTCCTAACCGAAGAAGAAGCTGAAGAGCGTCAACGTCTGCGCATTTTACAACACGAAAAAGATAATGGGAACTCATCTTTATTTAGCCGTACTTTATATGACACATTGACAGACAAGGATTACGAAGACGGTATTGATGATGAAGATTCTGATTACAAATACACAACTGAAACAGAAGAAGAATAAAAAGGGGGTGTTAGAACATGAAAGAATTATTATCTGCGCTACCCCTTGATTCAGTTGAAGATATTTTGTCAAACGTATATAGTGAGGAAGAAAAAACTTCTATTCCAGAACTAGAAGAAGTTATTGAGAATTTAGAATCTCCTTCAGATATTTTTGATAGTTTAACTCAATCTGATTCTCTAACTGATAAGATTTATAAAAAAGACGATAAAGAGGAATTTATTTTTCCAAAAGTTGATGAGAAAGCAAAATCTTGGTTAGAAAAAGATAAAAATAAGACAGTAGAACATGTTGGAAACATTGGTGATTTAACAAGTGCTTATCACAAAGAAAATCTAAAACAACATACTGCTCTTGTTGTTAAAAACCTCAGTAAAGAAAACATTGATTCAAAGCGTAAAGGATTGTCTCTTTTAACTGCACTTATGCACGATATTGGTAGGAAATACACAACACAAACAAGCCAGCAAGAAAAATCTTCGACAGATGAACGATTTAAAATCGGAGATGAAGTTACTGGACAATTGATTGCTCCTGAGCAGGAAAAACTATCAGCTTATATGACAGCTCGGTATTTTAAAAATCTAGGGGTTTCTAAAGAAGAAGCGACTCCTTATATTGCGACTATTTTCTATCAAAACAAGTTAAAAACCGACTGGTCTAAAGATATTGAAAATAAAGCTGATTCTGAACTTCCAAGTGAGTTCGAACACTTTATGAAAGAGTACGGAGATGAAGCCTACAACTTGTTACGTTCTTTATCTGCTGCTGACAAAGGTATTTTAAGTTATAAGTCTCTTGCAAACGCCCATTCTTATTTAGAACAAGGTGAAAAGATTATCTCAGAACAACTAAATCCTTTTGTTTTAAATATTACAGCTCGTAAACCTAAATCAACTCAAGAAATCAGTGAGAAGTTCTTTGCGAATAGTCAAATGGATGAATTTGAAAAGGATGCTAGGGAAGAAACCTTGCGTCGTTTACAAAAAGACCAGAACGACAAACAACGAAAAATCAACCAGCAAACCTATGAAGAAATTATGGAAAATGAACGAATTATGGTTGAGGAACAAAGGCGCGTAGAAGCTGAATTTATTAAAGGCATCTCAGGAGTTGGTGGAGTAGTTGGGGTGATTGCTGGAGCAAAAGCTTTAACTCAAGAATTAAACGCTGAACGTAAAGCAGATAGTCGTCGCAAGAAAGATTTATTAAATGTTATTGACCAAGATATTGTTGATTTAGATGGCGATGGCATTGATGACCGATTAGAGAATGATAAAGGTTTTGACCTCAGTTTGTGATTAGGGGGGAATTTATGTTAAGAAGTGATATTTCAGAAGTTAAAAGGGCATTAAAACCTAAATTCGGCAACATTAAAGAAATTTGGGCGACTTATGCAAACATGGAGAAAGCAATTTTATTTTCTTCAAAAAAAGAAATGTTATCTTTAAGTGAAGAAGAACAATTGGTATATAGCAATTTATTCTCTAAAGTGTTAAGTGGAAAAAAAGAGAAAAACTTATTTATCTTCCCAACAGACACTTCAAAAGAAGTTGAAGATACATTGTATGCTATTAGTAAAGACGGCAAAGACGAAGCTGTTAAACAACTTACCAATAAAATTATTAGTGAGTACAAAGCAGATGATAGTTTTGCAGTTTTAGTTGCGACAGTAACTTATGACATCCCTTCTTATGCAAGTGATGGAACTAAGCTAGAAGATAGTGATGGCTTGTATCAGTTTATGGTTGGGGTTATTTGTCCAACAAAATTAGAAACCAAATCTTGTTTATAAACGAGACAAAAACTTCTTTGAAAAAGCTCACAGGGACTTTGTATTACAAACTCCAGAAATCGGCTTGCTTTATCCAGTGTTTGAAAACAGAGAGCCTAACGCTAATAAACTGTTGTACTATGCGAAGAAATCCAAAAAAGATGCTGACTTGCACCCTGAGTTGTTGAGTAATATTTTTGAAGCAGACCTCCCTGTAACTAGTGATGTTCAAATGGTTGATTTTGCTGAGAAGGTTAGTGAGTCTTTTGAAGGAAAGAAAGATGTTCGCAAGTTACTCGATGTTAAAAACAGCATTGAAGAAAAACAATTTACGTTAGAGTTGGCTGGTGAAGAACCTATATTATCTAAAGATGACATCAATGATATTTTCACCAAGCACGGTGGAAAAGAAGTTGAATTTGAAGAAGATGTGTCTTTAGCAGCAGTTGCTTCTGATAAATTAGTGATTTCAGGGGCTAATGGTCTCAAAATAAATTTGACCGCAGAAGATGTAAAGACAATTCTTCAAAAAGATATTGACGGAAAGAATTATTTACTAATTCCAACCGAAGATTTGAACTTCAATGGCGTTTCTTTGAGGTAAAATCTACTTTACAAAAACATAGTGTTATGTTATAATAAAAGAAAGGATAAGGAATCAATCTGCCGATTCTTATATTTCGAAAGAAAGGTTCTAGTATGAAGTCATCAAAAAAAGATATTATTGAAGCAAATCGGAAGTATAATGAAAAAAATTATGACCGAATTACTTTAAATGTTTCGAAAGGGGATAGAGAAATCATTCGTCAATATGTTGATGAAACTTATCCTGGTTTATCAGTTAATCAATTTATCAAAGCAAAAATTAGAGAAGAAATTCCTAGTTTGCGATGATTTTGCTATTCAAGTGTGCAATCACTTGATTTTTTTAAAGGAAAAAAGGAGGATGACTTTGAGTCTAAAGGAATTAGGGGACGTTAGTTACTTTTTATTAAATAATGAAATTAACAGACCAGTAAATGGAGTAATCCCACTTCATAAGGATAAAGAAGCTATTAAGGCTTTCATGGAGGAGAATGTTAAACCTAATTTAATGACATTCCCAACTTACGCTGAACGATTGGAATATTTGATTGAGAACGATTATATCGAAGAAGACTTTATCAGGAAGTATTCAATGGACTTCATCGAAGACCTTCATGATTGGGTAGTTACTCAAAAGTTTGAATTTCAATCATTTATGGGTGCTTACAAATTCTATAATCAGTACGCTCTCAAAACAAATAATGGGGAATACTATCTTGAAACAGTAGAAGACCGAGCTTTAATGAACGCTCTTTACTTTGCTGAAGGAAATCAAGAACTTGCCAAAGATATGGCAGATGAGTTGATTCACATGCGATACCAACCTGCGACTCCAACTTATCTAAACGCTGGTAGGAAACGTCGTGGAGAGTTAGTTTCTTGTTTCTTGTTGGATATGACGGATAACATGAACTCAATCGGACGAGCGATTAACTCAGCTCTTCAACTTTCTCGGATTGGTGGAGGAGTCGGAATTAACCTATCAAACTTGAGGGAAGCAGGTTCTCCGATTAAAGGGATTGAAGGTGCAGCATCAGGTGTTGTTCCTGTTATGAAATTGTTTGAAGATAGTTTTTCTTATTCAAACCAATTAGGACAACGAAACGGTGCAGGTGCAGTTTATCTGAATGTATTCCACCCAGATATTATCGCTTTCTTATCTACCAAAAAAGAAAATGCTGATGAGAAAATCCGTGTTAAAACATTATCTCTTGGTTTAACAGTTCCAGATAAATTCTATGAGCTTGTTAAAAATAACGAAGAAATGTATCTATTTAGTCCTTACTCAGTAGAGCGTGAATACGGAGTTCCATTCAGCTACATTAACATTACTGAAGAGTATGATAATCTAGTTGCAAACCCTAATATCAGCAAAACCAAAATTAAGGCGCGTGACCTAGAGGAAGAAGTTTCTAAATTACAACAAGAGTCAGGCTATCCGTACATTGTAAACATTGACGTAGCTAATCGCTCTTCAGCATTTGACCGAAATTATCATGAGCAATCTCTGTTCAGAGATTTTACAACCTCAAACACCTAGTGTTCTAACTGACAGTCAAGAATATGAAGTATTGGGCATGGACATTTCTTGTAACTTAGGGTCACTCAACTTAGTCAATTTAATGAAAGCTGAAGATATTGGAAAAACCATTCGTACAGCTACGAGAGCATTAACATGGGTTTCAGACCACTCAAATATCGAGGCTGTTCCTAGCGTAAAAAATGGTAATGCGAAAGCTCACTCTATTGGGCTTGGTTTAATGGGGCTTGCAAGTTTCTTTGCAATGAACCATATTGAGTACGGTTCTCCAGAATCTCTTGAAATCACTTCTACAATCTTTGAGTTAATGAATTACTGGACTTTATCAGAGTCTAGTGAGATTGCTAAAGAGCGTGGAACTACTTTTGATGGATTCAAAGAATCAACTTATGCAAATGGTACTTACTTCGACAAATATACGGATGGTCAATTTGAACAACGTTCGTCATTAGTGAAAGATTTGTTTGCTGGTCAGTTCTTGCCAACCAAAGATGATTGGGCTGAACTTAAAAATAAAGTGATGAAATATGGAGTTTATTCTGAATCTCGTATGGCAGTTGCGCCAAATGGTTCAATCTCATATATCAACGATTGTTCTTCATCTATTCACCCAATTATCAATCGTATTGAAGAACGTCAAGAGAAGAAAATTGGTAAGATTTACTATCCTGCTCGTGGACTAGCAACAGATACTATTCCATACTACAAATCAGCTTATGATACAGATATGCGTAAAGTTATTGATGTGTATGCTGAAGCAACAAAACACGTTGACCAAGGGTTGTCATTAACACTATTTATCCGTTCAGAAATTCCAGTTGGGTTGTATGAGTGGAAAGGCGAAAAAACAAAACAAACTACAAGGGATTTATCAATCCTTCGTAACTATGCTTACAACAAAGGTATTAAATCAATCTACTACATCCGTACCTTCACAGATGACGGTGCAGAAGTAGGTTCAAATAGCTGTGAAAGCTGTTCAATTTAGTTTAAAAACAAAAAGTTTATCACTCCTCTGAATATCCATCGTTTGATAATCAGAGGATGTGAAACCCTTTAAAAAAGGAGAAAAAAATATGGAAATCATTAAACGCAATCATACAGTTGTTGACTACAATCCTGATAAAATTTATAAGGCAGTTATTGCTGCTTATAAAGAGACCACTCCAGTCATGAGTGACCAAGACTTTGAAAGCTGTAAAGCTGTAACTAATAAGGTTGACTACGACATTAAAGACATGGAAAACAATGGACTTAAACGTATTCCTATTGGTGTTATTCAATCTTTAGTTGAAAATCGCTTGTTGGATATGGGATTGTTTTCTGTATTTGAACGTTATGTTGAGTATCGTATCCAACGTGATATTGAACGTTATGGATATGGTGAACAATACTTTGCTAAATTCAAAGTTGGGCGCGTATAGGAAAGTAGGTTATTTTAAAAACGATGAGTTTAAATACATATTACAAAGCGATTAACTGGAACGCTATCGAAGATGTTATTGACAAATCGACTTGGGAAAAATTAACTGAGCAGTTTTGGCTTGATACTCGTATCCCTTTGTCAAACGATTTAGACGACTGGCGTAAGTTATCGGATGTTGAAAAAGATTTAGTAGGAAAAGTCTTTGGAGGCTTAACTCTTCTTGACACAATGCAGTCAGAAACAGGAGTTGAGGCTATTCGTGCAGATGTGCGAACTCCACATGAAGAAGCAGTATTGAATAATATTCAGTTTATGGAATCTGTCCATGCAAAATCTTATTCTTCAATTTTCTCAACTTTAAATACAAAGTCTGAAATCGAAGAAATTTTCGAATGGACAAATACAAATCCATACCTTCAGAAAAAAGCTGAAATTATTAACGAAATTTATCTGAATGGAAATCATCTTCAGAAGAAAATCGCAAGTGTGTTTCTTGAAACATTCTTGTTCTATTCAGGTTTCTTTACTCCGCTTTACTACCTTGGGAATAACAAGTTACCAAACGTGGCAGAAATCATTAAGTTAATCATTCGTGATGAATCCGTTCACGGAACTTATATTGGTTACAAGTTCCAACTTGGCTTTAATGAACTGTCAGAAAAAGAGCAAGAAGAACTCAAAGATTGGATGTATGATTTGTTATTAACTCTTTACGAGAATGAAGAAGGATATACAGAAACTTTGTATGATAATGTCGGATGGACTGAAGAAGTTAAAACCTTCCTTCGTTACAACGCTAATAAAGCTCTTATGAATTTAGGTCAAGACCCTCTGTTCCCAGATTCAGCAGAGGATGTCAATCCAATTGTTATGAACGGTATTTCAACTGGGACATCTAACCATGACTTCTTCTCTCAAGTGGGTAACGGTTATCTCCTTGGAGCAGTAGAAGCAATGCAGGATGAAGATTATACTTACGGATTGTAAATAAAAAGCTAAACAAATTATAATATAAATTAAAAAAACAGCTATTTAGCTGTTTTTCTTTTTATTCTAGATATTCTTAGAAACCTTCTTCATCTTCTAAACCAAAGTCAATGTCTGTACTTTCGTGAGTGAGATTAAATCCTGCACAAACTCCTAAATGTTTAGAAATTTGGTCATCAATTAAATTGATATTGCGACTAGCTGGAGCAGCAGCATTACGAACATAAACTGTTCCTTCTTCGTCATTTTTTACAGCAGCCGTCCAAAAGAACGGAATCCTATGGATGCTACAAAGCAATGTGAGTTCGTCTAGCAATCGTTCACATTCCCTTTGGAAAATTTCAGTTTTATCAAATACATCATTTGGGTGAATTTTTTCTTCTGACATTTTTAACCTTTCTTATCTTCATCTTAATAATTGTTAATCATGCTATCAAAGCCTCTAAAGGTCTCCTCTTCATCACCATTATCTTCAACAACATTAACGTCTTCTAGAATCAAACCTTGTTCTTCATGTTCTTGAGGGTCTTTCTCTTCTTCAAGCTTAAATTCTTCGTATTCAGGCTCAGGAGGAGCAGGAGGAGTATTTTCTTGTTTTGTAGGATTAACAGTAATTCCAAATTTATCCTCTAGTGGCTTAGTTGGTTTAGTTTGTTTATCTTCTAAGGGTTGAGTTGGTTGAGTTTGGAATTTTTTCTTTTTCTTCTTTTTGTTTTTGCGAGAACCTTGCTCATGATTTTGAGGTTGTTGCTCTTGTGACGCATTAGAAGTATGTTGTTCTTGCTGAGGACGTTTCTCTTGAATAACCTTAACAGGTTCTTTCTTATCAGAAGCTTTAGAAGGTTGTTTATGAGTAGTTTGAGAGTTATCTGCAAGACTTTCTGAGGATTGATTTTCTTTTAGATTTTCAATCAACTCTTGTTGCTCTTCTTCTTTATCTTCAGTTTTAACAGGTGCATCATAAATCCTTCGAGGCTTCTGAGATACGGTTAATTCTTTTAAGTTTGGCAACGTTTCAAACTCAGTCATTTTAATCATTTTAGTATCGTTTCGATTTGAAGCTTCATTGCTTAGGAAAGCTCCTAACTGTGGAGTTGTAAAACTTCCTCTTAATAAGCTCTTCAAAAATGCTGTTCGATACCTTGGCTTAATATTCTTTTTCAAGAAAGCGATAGATTCAGGGTCAGTAATATCCATAGCTAAATGGACGCTACGTTTCTTTAATGAAAAATCATAGATTAAGCTTTTCGGAATATGAAAGTGGACATATTCCCCTCTGACATAATGCTCAAGCGCCTCTTTCATTAAATTGGTAATTTTAATTCCATAAGCGCTCATTGCATAAAGGTCAGGGTCGAAAATTTTGTAAACCTTAATTTCAACTTTCATTATTTATTATACCTTATTTTGCATAACACTACAACTTAGAAAGCTAAGTAGCGATTATTCTTCCTTTTTAGATTTTGTTTTGCGTGCATTTTGTTGATAAAGATACATATAGTATCCACGCGCATTTGCAAAGTCAAATGGTAAGGTCTCGTCATTTTGATTTCCGTCAATAAACTTCAATCCTTCGATTTGAGACAATTTTTCTTTAATCATTTTTTCCCATGCGTAACCAGTTCCTCCAGTGATAACAATATAGTCGTAGCTAGAGAAATCTTGTGTTTCAGCTAAACGGTTAATCATTGCTTCAAACATGAGGTTATTTTGTTCCTCTAAGATTTCAGCGAAAGGAACTTTTTTACTAGAGAATTTTCCGCCCTTTTGTGAGAAAACTCCTGTTTCAAGACACTTTTGAATAGCAACTGGCGAAATGACTGTTCCGTATTCATTTTCAATAACCTCAATAGTCTTCTCAAGGACTCGACGCATTGAAAATTCATCAAATGTTTTCTTAGCAACCACACGGTTATTGGCGATTTCAAAGGTATCCCATGTTCCATGTCCGCCATCAAGGATTAAGATACTGGAGTTAAGATAATTCCCAGCCTCTTTAATAAATTTATGGTCACTATCAATTGAGATAGACATAAGAGTCCCCATTGGTTGTTCCATAACGCTAACATCGTTAGGAGTCAAGGTAATGTGAAACTCCTGAACAGGTTGTGTGCCAACTTGTAAGCTAAAATGATGCTCACCTACAAAAGCTTGTTTGAGAGCAGGAGCGTCTTGTCTGAGGTAGTTAGATGGCAAACCTGTTTGAATTTTTAATCGGTAAATCTCCAACTTCACCATATTCATTCTTTTGTAGTTGCAAGCCCCAAAGCTACATCGACAAGAACTGCAAACATCGGTGTGTCATAGCGTTCACGTTGATATAAACTTCCGTCAGAATAGCTTGTGCTAGATTGCTGGATAGAGTTTTGAGCAGAAGCTCCGACAATCCAGCGTTCTTTCGTTTTTAGGTTGGTATATTTGATGTGATTTGGACCAACAACCCCAATTTCTTCGGTGTAGTCAATTTCTGCGAAACTAGGGAATTGAATGTCGGCATTTGGTGCAAATACTTTAACAGAAGAATAGCCAATATCAATCCCAACTTCCCAAGCGTTTTCTGTGTGTCCATTGGGACGAGGGATAAAACTTGTTTTTACTCTGTAATCTTGTGTGTTAATAGTCATTTTTAGTAACATAACCCTTTCTATTTCTTATCCTTCCAAAAGGCAAATAAATTCCCTTTGACGATATTTGTAACATCTTTGATTTTTACAAGCCCTATTTTACGACTATCATAAGAATTGTTTCGATTGTCTCCTAGAACAAATAGCTCCCCACTCTTTACGATGATAGGGTCTTTAGCAATTCCTGCATTTTTCATTTCTTCAAAACCATCTTGAACTTCTTCATTGTTACGGTAAAGGTGTCCTTCTTTGATTTGAATAACATCCCCTTCAACTCCAACAACTCGTTTAATCAAACGGTGGTCTTGTCCGTCTTCGCCAGCAGGAGAGCCTTTTAATTGTTCAGAGGTAACATTAAATACAACAACATCATCAATATGAATATCAGAGGTGTCTGTGGTTGTCCTAAGTAGTTCATTAGGAGTGTAGGTGGGAAACATAGACATTCCGCTGACTCTTACGACTTGTAAAACATGAGCAGATAAAATAATGCTTAAACAAATAATGATAGTTAAAGAGTATTCGTTTAGAATAAACCTTTTCCAGCCTTTAATAACTTTTTTCTTATCGTTTTGCATAGATAGCTCGCTTATTGGTAATTCCTAAATAGAGTTCATCATTACTATCTTGGTGTAAGACGATGACATCAATCAAACCAACAGAGAATTTAAAATCTGTTAAATCCACAACAAATTCTCCATTTGCGATTTGTCTTTCATATTCTTTTTCCAGATAATTGATAATTCGCTGATAGTCATTGAACCCTAAATTGTTTCGGCATTGTTTTTCATCTTCATGATGTCCTAATGGATGTTCTTCATCAATTTCCCAGTATTTAGGACAAGTGAAAAAGGTGCTTTTTCCTTCTTGTGGGACAAATTCAATAGGCTGGTCAACTTCTTGTCCATCTTCGTCTTTTATAGTATGTTCGTGGTTACAATAAATGTGGAATCGGTCTCCCCAATAGTTCTTTGTTGCCATAGAAATCCTTTCTATCAAAAATGGATAACGTAGATGTCCATTTTTTTTTTTTCTTGATATTTATAGTATGCCTTAAATCTTGCGAAAAACAGCTATTTTTTGTAAAAAAATTATTTTTTTCTACGATTTTTTATTTTTTTCGGTTATTTATGGCATACTATAAGTGTCAGCGATAATCGTTGCAAAAAACAAACTAGAAAAGGGTGCGCACACCCAGGAGGAAACATGATGGTTGAAAACCAGAATATGATTCGCAACTTAGTCAAGGCTCGTGGTCGAGTTGTTGGCTTCGGTAGGGATTTCCAAGGACGTAACGAAATCTACATCTTTATGCGTCAAGAGTATCAAGCTCGTCCTGTTCAAGTAGCTTTTCTATTCCGAAACATTGACCCTGAAATTCAGATTGGTGATTTCGTTGAAATCGAAGGTCATGTAATGGCTTATTATAGGCAAGCAGCTAACTTTGAGCAGACAGGCAAGCGTACTTACGCCCAATCATTTGTAGCAACCTCAATCAAATTCTGTAAGACAGAAATTGAAGAAGTCTTTGGTATCGAAGGTGGTTTTGCTCGCAAACCTATGATTCGCTGCTATTATAGTGGTGAAGTTACACGCATTGACTTTACTAAAGGTCGTGTTAGGGATGCAAATGACAGGAGGAAAACTCGTGAGGTTACATTCGTAAACTTGTTGGTAAAAATTCCTAGCAATAACGTTACTAGACGTTTAAATATCGTCACAGCCCAATATACTGAGCGCATGCGTACAAGTGATATTAACGTTGAAGTAGGGGATACTGTTGCTATTGTAGCTAATGTAACTAGTACGAAAAAGACTTTCCCTAATCAAGAAAAACCAGTCTTCTTTACAAACTTGCAGATTGATGACATGGTAATTATTGAAAAAGGAGCAAAACCTGAAGAAGCAGTTGATAAAACAGAAGCTCCAGAAGTAGAAACTCCAAAAGAAACTCAAGCTCCTTCTGAAGAAAAGAAAGTAGATGCTCCAACTCCTGAACAAAAAAACTTGGAGTAACTCCTGAACAAAAACCTGAATCAACTCCAGCAGTAGAGAAAACTCAGGTTGAGGAGGTGCAGGAGGTTCAGCCTGAAAAAAAGAGCGAAGATTTCAAATTAGAAGAAGAAGCTGAAGACGATTCAGGTGAAAAAGTAGATTCTTCAGATGCAGTTTTCAACGAATTTCTAAATAATTAGCAATAAAAAGTTAAAAGACATTAGAAATAATGTCTTTTTCTATTGATTTTTAACTTTATTTGTGCTATACTAGGATTACGAATAAGAATGCGAATAGAGGATAAATCATGTTTATTAAAACAATCAATACGTTTAATTTTCAAGGGTTGAAGGGTCTTCAATCTTTTGATTTTGATAAAATCACAGCTTTAGCTCAACCAAATGGCTCAGGGAAAACTTCTTTGATAAATGCTTTGCGCTTTGGCTTGACAGGAACTTCTCCAAAAGGTAACATGATTAACATTGGAGAACAATCGGCTGCTGTAAAACTTATTTTAGAGAATGGAAGTAATTTCTCAAGACAAGTTTTTGCGACAAAAGGTAAAGGCGCTAAGTATTATATCTCTGATAAACCTACAAATGCAACAGAACTTTCTCGATTTATTTCTTCTGAAATGGGCGGTGTTGACAAAAAGGTAGCTAAATTTGTTTCTTCAGGAGAGTTATTAACCAGCATGACTTCACAAGAGTTTGGTGAACTGTTGCTTAGTTATCTCCCAGAAACAATGACTGCCGAAACCGTTATTAGTCACTATCCTAGCGCTAACGAAGAGCAGAAAAAAATTATTAAAGAATACTTTTTGGATAAAGAGTTTGAAATTAGCGAACTAAAGGAATTTCAAAAGTTTATCAAAGGTCGTAGAGACTATATCAATGAACTTATTAGCAATTGTCGAGGCGCTTTAAACATGTTAGGAGATACTGCTCCTGAATTTACAAAAGAAGAGCTAGAAGAAAAGATTGCTACCAAAACTAAAGAGCGTGATGATTTGTTAGCTATTCAGGCAAACTTCAATAACTACACTCAGTTATTACGCCAAGAGCAGTTCAGACAGCAGGAATTGGCTCGCCTAGATGCAGAACTAGCGAACATTAAAGGTGTAGCACATACAGAAGAAGAATTGCGTTTAGCAAATGAACTAGTGACTACAACCAGAACTTCAGCAATGCAAACAAGAGGAGCTATTGAGGCTTTAGTTGCTGCTAAACAAGATTTAGATACAGCTATCGAAAACATCTCAAAACCTATATGTCCTCTATCTGATAAGATAGTTTGTACGGTTGATAAAAGACCAGTCACTAAAGAGCTAGAAGAAAAACGTGATAGGTTAATTGAAGACTACAAAACGCAACGAAGCTTTTACGAGAAAACTCTAGCTAATATTACAGAATATGAAAATAGATATGCTCAAATGGCTTTTGAGAACCAACAGTTTATCTTGATGCAAGAGAAACAACAAGAGAAAGAACGTTTGTTGGCTCAAGTAATTGAAGTACCTCAAAAACCAGAAGAAGCAGGTTCTTTAGAAGCTATTACAGAGGAACTTCGCTATCTCAACTCGCAAATTACAATTGTCGAAAATTACAGCAAAAAAGATACTTACCTAAATAATATTGAAAAGCTTACAAAAAAACTGGGAGATTACCAAGCTTTATATGTTGCTTTTTCTCCAAAAGGAGAGGTTAAGGAAAAAATCACATCTTATTACTTGGAAGAGTTTGCTGAACCTTGTAATGAAAAAGCAGGGAAACTATTCCCTGGCATGAAGTTGAAATTTGTTACGCAGGATGGAGTTAAAGTTCTTACTGACCCAAATGGTTCAGGAGAATATCTTGAATTTAATTCTTTATCAGGTGGGGAACAAGCGAGCGTAATGTTCCTTCTTGTTAGCATGCTGTCTTCATTGTCAGGCATGGGAGTTATTATTTTGGACGAATTGAGCGTGTTGGATGATAATACATTTGAAAACTTAATTCGTATCTTAAAAGAAAACTCTGATGAGTATGATATGTGTTTAATTGCTCTAGTTGACCATGTAGATATGATTAACACTTTACACAAATACCAAATCCCTATTTTGTCAGTCAACAAGTCTAAAGACACTTCAGAAGAAAAATCAAAGAATGATTCTCAAGACCAATCAGCAAGCACTGAAGTATCTTCCTCAACCGAAGAAATTCAAGAAGAATCTTCAGAGAAAACTCTAGAAGAAGAAACTGAGAATACTTTAACAAAAGACACAGAAGATGTTGAAGAAGCAAGTGACAAGTCTTCTCAAATAGAAAGTTTGCGAGATATGATGAATAAGACACTTGAGGAAAATGCTGAAACACGATTTGTTCCAACAGATGACTTTGACGAAAGCGACTTCAATGAAGATGAAGTTGAATATGAAGTTGACAACGAACCTCAAGTAAAAGAAGATACTGTCGAAGTAAAAGAAGTAGAAGAACAAAAAACTTTAGAATCAATTGGTTTGTCTAAAGGAAAATCTCGTGCTATCGTTCAATATATGATTGATAATAGTGATGAAGAACAATTCTTCTATGGAACAGCAAAAGAAATCTCAGAAGCTATCAATATCAGCCAACCAACAATCAGCAAGGTTGTTAAAAAACTTCAAGAAGAAGAATTTGTGACTTTGTTGAAACGAGGCGTTTGGAAATTATCAGATGTGATGTTTAGGTGATTTTATGGAAAAAGAAATTAGCGTAAGTGGTTTCTTGAAAAAGGTGATTTATCGAGATGAAAAGACTGGATATTCCACCTTTTTATTAACCACCGAAGATGAACGGTTCGCAAAAAGACATATAGGGGAAAAAGACACTGACATCACGGTTTCAGGGATTATTCCTTTATTCCCACACAAAACTCCTTTACTAGTAACAGGAGTTTATCGTGAAGATAACAAACCTTTATTCTTTGCTTCAAAATGCGAACAAAGAACTAGTAATGATGCTTTTACAATTGAATTTTTAAACCAGAAATACTTTGCTGGTATCGGTCCAAAGACCATTGAGCGAATTATTAAAGTTGTTGACGGAGACATTTGCCTTCTGCGCACAGGAAGATGCTGCTAAAATTTTGACGGCTACTGATAATAAAATCCGAATAGGGATTGCTCAATTGTTAGTCAGCAAGATTCGAGAATTAAAAAATGTAGAAAGTTTACTGCATTACTTAGTAAAATACGGTGGAGATTTCTCAAGCGCAAAAGAAATTTATGAGAAATACGGTGAAGATAGTATCCGTGTTATAGAAGAAAACCCTTATCTACTAAGTTATACTGGGTTATCCTATGAAGCAAGAGAAGCTATTGCGAAAAAACGAGGCTTTAAAGCTCATGATGATAGACGAATAAAAGCTTTGTTGGAAGAGTGTTTTTCTTTAGTAGAGTCAAGAGGCAATACTTGTGTCTCTCTTAAAAATTTGCTAAAGATGGTAAGTTTTGTAGAAAAACGAGCGAATATGGGTTATCAAACAAACCCTGTTGTGTTAGTGGCTAATCTCTTTCAATTGAAGTCTGAGTTTGTTTTTAGAGAAGAAGAGGAAGAATTGTTCTTTTATACAAGAAGAACGTATGAAATTGAAGAGCGTGCTGCTAGACACATTGTTCGTTTATCTCGTTCTAAAGTTCCTTTTCCTACGACAAGAGCTAGTATTACTCAGATTGAGGAAGAGTCAAACATTACTTATGGTGATGAACAAAAAACTGCTTTTAAATTATTTGATTCTAGTGGAGTAAAAATTTTAACTGGAGGACCAGGAACAGGAAAATCAACGGTTATTGATGGACTATTGCAATACTATCGACAAATGTTTCCAGATAATGCTGTTGCTTTGTGCGCTCCAACAGGTGCGGCTGCTAAAGCTTCGAGAAGTTACTAAAGGGGATGCAAGGACTATCCATAAATTATTGGATGTTAAACCTTTTGGTCAGGACGATATGCAATACAAAGACGAATATGACCAGCTACCTTATGATTTAATCATTGTTGATGAATCTTCAATGATTGATATTGAGCTGTTTATGATGCTTTTATCAGGTGTTAAATCAGGTGCTTTAGTATTGTTTGTCGGTGATGAAGACCAATTATCCTCAGTAGGTCCAGGTAATGTTCTTCACGACATGATTGACAGTGGATACATCCCTTCTTGTCAACTTCGCAAAGTTTATCGACAAAAAGGAGACTCTTCTATTGTTGAAAACAGTATTCGTATGCGCGAAGGAAACACTAATCTAATCGAAGACGAAGCGTTTGAGATTATCAGAGTCTCTAATCAAATGGAATTAGAAGAAAAAGCTATTGAAGTGATTCAGCGAGAAAGTGGTGGACATAGAAAACAAGATATGAAACTGTATTCTCCTGTAAGAAATCCTAAGTATATTGTCAGCACTTATTTCATGAACAAGCGATTGCACAATTTATTTGGACTTCAAGGCGAAAAGCAAGTTTCTTATGACGGAACGACATTTACAGTCGGAGACCCTATTATCATGAGAAATAACAACTATGAGTTAGACTATTTGAATGGAGATGAAGGAGTCATTTCTGATATTGTAGAAGAAGAGGATGGCTCAATGGTCATGATGCTTACTATGTCAGATGGAACTTTCCTTGAGATTTCAGGGAAAAATATGGGGGATGTTGAACTAGCTTATGCGATTACAGTTCATAAATCTCAAGGTGCAGAGTGTGACACTGCAATCCTGCTTTTACCATTGACTCCTAGAAACATGTTAGAGCGTAGTTTGATTTATGTTGGTGCAACTCGTGCCAAAAGGAAAAATATTATCATTACTGAAAACAACGCATTAGAGTATGCTATTAGCAATACACAAAAACAAAATCGTTTTAGTGGACTTAATGCTCAAGTAAGAAAAATAGCAAAATAGGAAAAGCAAAATGGAATTACAAAAAATAAATAATTCTACAAGAACAACTAATGCCCTTAAAAAGAAACATATTCATACAGTATCGGACTTGCTAGAGTTTTATCCTAGCAAGTACCGTTTTTATGGCAATCCTGTATCTGTTAATCAGTGCGCTCCAGAGCAATATGTTGCTATTCAGGCAAAGCAGTTGTATGTAAGAAAAAATAAACTTAGCAAAAGAAGGCAGTATTTTTTGGTTTTTCGCTTTCAAGACCAATTTGGCGTAGAGTTTGATGTAACTTTATTTGAAGGGGCGTTCAACTTTGAAAAATACCTAGAAAATAATGAAAAAACATTAGTTATCTGTGGTAGATTTAAAATAACTGAATATGGAGTATCTATGGATGATATTTCAGGCTTTTACCCTTCCGAAAATTATCGCCCTCACATTTATCCAATTTACCCTTATATCAAAGGTGTCGGAGCTGAAAACTTGGCAAATATGCGTTCTCATTATTTGGAAATGCAACCTGAAATTGTAGAGAGAAGGGCTTTAGATGCATCAGGATTGAATTTATTAAGCTATCCTGAAGCATTAAAATTTCTCCATTATCCGACTAATTATCAGGATATTACTAGAGCCAAAAACAGGCTTTTGTTTAATGACTTGTTGTATTTTAGCTTATCGTTAAAGAAAGAATTTGTCGAAACTCCTAAAATTACAGAAAAACGATTTACCTCATGGTCTAAAACTCAGCAATTTATTGCATCTCTTCCGTTCTCTTTAACTAGTGGAGATGGGGGACAAAGAAGTGTGCTAAATGACATCTTTAAAAAAATTAAGGATGGCGAACGTGTAAATATGCTTCTTCAAGGGGACGTAGGTTGTGGTAAGACAATTGTGGCTGCGGCTCTCATGATGTATTCGGCAGAAATAATTATCAATCAGTTTTAATCGCTCCTCGTGATGTGCTTGCTAAACAGCACTATGAAGAAATCAAAGGTTATGCTGAAAAAATGGGCTTTAACTGCGTCTTTCTCGGTGGTGGACTAAAAGTGTCTGAAAAGAAAAAGATTTTGAAAGAAATTGAATCAGGAGAAGTGGATTTTATTGTGGGGACTCATGCTTGTATTGCAGAGAGCGTAAAATATCATAATTTAGGCGCTGTCATTACCGACGAAGAACATTTGTTCGGTGTAGAGCAAAAGGAAGCTTTGGTGAAAAAGGCTAAAGATGGTGTTCATAGTTTATCCATGTCTGCAACGCCTATTCCAAGAACAATGGCAACTGTCATTTATGGAGACCAAAAAGAAATCAGAGTTATTAGTCAAAAGCCAGCAGGGAGATTACCAATCATCACAACTGGGGAGCAACAAAGAGAAAAAGCTTTTGCAAGAATGGAAGAGCAAATCTCTTTAGGACATCAGTGTTATGTGGTTTGCCCAGCTATTGAAGAAAACGAAAAATCAGATTTGACTAGTATTGAAGCTGTTGAAGTCTTATACCGTTCTTATTTTGAACCAAAAGGGATTGAAATTGGAATTGTCAATGGGAAGCTGAAAAAGGAAGAAGTGGAAGCTAATATTTCTGACTTTGTAGCTAACAAAAAACAAATTTTGATTTCAACAACGGTTATCGAAGTTGGAGTCAACGTTCCGAACTCCACTGTTATGGTTATTGAACAAGCAGACCGATTTGGTCTAGCAACTCTTCATCAGTTGCGTGGACGTGTCGGACGAAATGCTTTGCAATCTTATTGTATTTTGATTTGCGAAGATGAAAATAATCCTCGTGTGCAGGTTATGTGTGATACAAACGATGGTTTTAAAATTGCAGAAGCAGACTTAGAACAACGTGGCTCAGGAGATTTATTAGGAACTGCTCAATCAGGGGCTAATAAATATGTGGAGAAAATGCTGAATAACCCTCAGTTGTTCGCTATAACAAATAGAGTAGCTGATTACTGCAAAGAAAACGGCTTTGGAAACTTTTTAATTCAGCAATATGAAGAACATTCAGAGTTGGATGAGAAAGTCAAAGATAAGTAAAACAGAACTTTAAAAACAATAGTTTTTTTATAAAAAACTATTGTTTTTTTATTGACAAAATCCTTTGTTAATGCTATAATAAGGTATAGTAAGAAAAGGATGAAAAAACAAATGAAACAGGTTGATATTGAAAAAAATAAACAGGAATATATTAAACGCTTTAATCAAGCTTTAGGTCACAGAGAGGGTTCAAAAGAGCTATTAAGTTATTTGTTATCTTCTCGCACAGACTTCTTTACTTCTCCAGCAAGTGCGTCTGATTTCTTGGCTGTTTATGGAGGATTGTGTCAATATGCGTTGTTACTTCATGATGAGTTAAAACGAATGTTTTCTACTGGAGTATTCGCTCAGACTTTAAATTTTAAAGATGCGCAAGGAAAATCTCTTGTTACTCAGGAAATGATTGATACAGTTGCTTTATTAGCTCCGTTGGATAATATGCTTCTTTATTCAACTGAACAAAAAAATAGAAAGTCCTATGACCCAGAAGTAGTTGCTCGCTTGCAACAACAAGGAGAAACTGTTCGTGTAGATGGAAATGGGAAGTTTGTTTGGGAAAGCTATACTGCCTATACTTATGATGACTCTATGCCAATTGGCGAAGGTATCCGAGCTATTTCCTTTATCCAACCATTCATGCGTCTTAAAAAAGAAGAAATGTTAGCAATTCGTTGGGCAAAAGGAAGTGCCTCTTCAGGACATGACCGTGGAGCGATGTGGGCAACGTTTAATCAAAATATTTTAACAATTGCAGTCCAGAACGCTTACACAACAATTCGATTTGTTGTAGCAAATGATAATTATTTTGATTATTTTAATGGCAACAATCAATCTTACGTTCAACAAAATCTTTCTCAGCCTGCACAAATGCAACAAGTCAAACAACTTAATCATCAACCTCAAGTTGCACAAGTACAATCTACACAACAGCAACAAATTGGAAACAACAGCAACTATAACACCCAGCAGCATGTTACCCAAACACAATCTGTCCCAGTTGCTCAAACAACTCCTAATCTCTCTCATCAACCTCAACCAATTAGCACAAATATCCAGCGAGAATTGGAAGATTTTGACAGAGTTATGATGAACAAATAATATAAAACCAAAAACGTCCTCAGTGGCGTTTTTTTTATTTTATTTTTTATGGCATACTAATACTATAAGCATAATTGATAAAATAGAGTTGTAAAACAGGAACGACTCTATTTTTTTATTGTTTATGTAAAAAAACAAGTTTGTCGTTTCTTAAAAGGAGGAAAAAAATAAAAAAACGTCACAAAAACAAAAAAAATAATTGTAAAATGTAAAAAGCCTCAAATGAGGCAAAAGGAGGAAAAATTTATGTTAATTTTAGTTATAGCTTTAAGCGTTCTGTTGGTGAAATATTTCTTGTTTCTTGATGCTGTTGTAGAAGAAAGCAAGGAATTGAACAAAATTGAAACCGAGAGTTTCTAAGTGAAATAAAGGAGGAAAAACAAAATGAAATTTGGACTTATTGATAGATTTATTGATAAAAGAGAAGGGAACAAACCTCTTCTCTATGGTTTGCGGCAGAAGGAGTAGCTGAACTCCTTCCAATGGTTTCTGAAGAAAATAGAGAAGCTGTTGAAAAGGGCTGGTTAGGAGAAGAGCAGGCATTAAAAATCTTACATAACTTAGGATACCATGTCGCTCGTATCCCAGACTATGTTGCTGAGTTAATTTCTGCAACAGACCCTTGGCTTCCAAAATACTATCAAGATTCTTACTTGGGAATTTCTGTTTTTACAACAGACTTTTCTGTGGAGAAGTTTGAAGATAAACTTCAAAGAGCTAAGGAAGCAGTTGCTTCTCAGTTTGTAACAGAAGCTCTAGATGATTGGGTTTCTGATATGGAAAATACGGACTGGAGTTTTTATAAAGCACATCCCGAAAATTGGATGCGAACTATTTACAATATGTCGGATGAAGATGTTGTAAAACAGCTACTTCTATTTAAGAAAGAGGTAGAACCCACTGCTTTAGAAGAAGGGTATGTACCTGATTCTTCAGAGGTGGAAATTAGAGATTGGAGTGAATCTTTAATTCACTACCTTGGCTAAAAGAAAAAACAAAAACAGGCTTTTTATAAAGTCTGTTTTTTTATTTGAAGATTTATGGCATACTATTATTATGAACGATTGAACAGATAGAGAAGAAAATTAAGGAGGAAAAATAAAAATCTGTTCTATTGTTATTAAAAAAAGGCTTCGAAAGAGGCAAGGAGGAAAAAATGAAGGTAAACAAAAAACTGCTTGAAGCAGTTAAGAATTTTCCTTTGCTGTACGTTTTTGCGACAGCATCAAGGACTTATCCTGAAGCTTTAGCGTCTGATATTTTGTCAGAGATAAAGGCTGAAGGAGAAAAAGTTATTCTAAAATATGACCTTATGGAACTCCATAGGTCTGGCAGAAAAAGTCTTATTGAATATTCAGAAGACTTTTTAATAGATTCCAATGGGAATTTCACGACTATTTGTCCTTTTCATGCAGATAGTAGTGAAGGGTCATTGGTTGTAACCTCTCAAGTGGGGAACAAAAACCTCTTTAAATGCTTCGCTTGCGGTGCTGGTGGTGATACTATCGGCTTCGAACAGAAGTATTTTAATTTAAGCTTCAAAGATGCTGTTTATCATTTGGCTTATAGATTAGGCTTAATTGATGAAAAAGCGATGAAGCAAAAATTTGCCTCAGAAAGTTCAATTGCGAAAGCTGTTGAGAAAAAAGGAGGGTCTTCAAGAGGTTTTATTAAAGAGATAGTTGCTGATGCAGATGTTATTGACGCTGCTTACAGAGCGATGGTTGATTTATACAAAATAACCCCTCAACACAAGAAGCATCTTCTTGAAAAAAGAGGATTAAAAGAAGAGGATTTTGGCGAATATTTCAGCTTTCCAGAAGATTCATCTGAAGTTGGTACAAAAGTACGACAATGGATTAACTGGAAGGAAGCTGAAAAAATGTTTGACACAAATCCTTACAGCCTTGATGCTGAACGCTTAGAACGATTGATGGCTAACCCTTTTGTAAAAAAAGTGAAGGAACAACTCCGTTATGTACCTGGATTTTATCTTAATAAACAAACAGATAAAATTGAATGTGTGCATAAACAAGGAATTGGTCTTTTAGCTGTTGGTCCAGATGGACTAGCAAAAGGAGTTCAAGTTCAAAATTTAGACCCTAATCGAAAAGGAGCTAAATATGTTTGGTGGTCATCAAGTTCCAAGATTGGTGAAGTAGGCTTCGAAGGGGGTGCATCACCAGGTTCACCTGGTGGGGTTATTTTCCCCAAAAATAACTTCGATAATAATTATATGGAGACAGCTCCAATTGTTATTACAGAAGGAAAATACAAAGCCGAGGCTCTTGCTTATCAAGGGAATATTGCAATCTATGTTTCAGGTGTTGGAACATGGAAAAACATTATTCCTATGATTGAAAAAATCCGAGGGAATAGAGAAAAAATCTATGTTGCTTTCGATGCAGATGCTATGGGTAAAATCTCAGTGTTTAAACCTTTAAAAGCTATCTGTAAAGAATTAAAAAGCATGGGTTTTAAACCAATTATGTTGGTTTGGTCTATCGAAAACGGAAAAGGATTTGATGATTTAGTTCATCTGAAGGGTGTTGCTCATTACAAATCATATTTGAAAGCAATTCGCTCTGAAGAATTTATTCAAATCTTTACAACAATCACCAAGGCTTTGCTTGCGGAAATGGGTGTTTCATCTATTTCTGCATTTCAAAACAACAAAGAAATGAATAGTAAATTCACATCTTTGTTGCAAAAAAGAATGGAAGAAGTTTTATCGCTATAAATTAAAGTGTTATAAAACTTCTTCTTTAAAATTGTAAAAAAATATCCCCTAGAAGGGGCAGGAGGAAAAAATGAAAAAATATGCAAACAAATCTAATAACATTATTGTTATCGAACAAGATACTAATTCATTCTCACCAATGTATGCGAACCATACATTTTTGAATTATTTCACATGGGAAGAAAATTTCAAACCTTTGCAAGATAGCGAATTTGATTCGATTAAAGACTGGTTTAATTCTGTGTCGAAATATGATTTCTCAGAATTGGAAGCTCAATCAAATCTACCTGCAAACAGTCTTGATTTATGAGTTGCTGTGTGCAAAATTATCTGAAGAGGAAATTTTCGCACTTCCAATCATTAAAATCAAGGGGGCTACATACCCTTATGCTATTGCAAGCTCTCCCTTTACATTGGAAGGAGACATGGTTGGAATTGCTTGGGGCGAAAAGGAAGCGATTTCTGAACGTTTAGGCGTAGATATTGCTGAATTACCAAGCAAAACTAAAGAAATTTTGAAAAATGTTTCTTTAGATTTGAAACTTCAAAATCTCTATCTTAATGGAGAAGTTTATCAGTTTACTCTTTACAAGGATGATTCTTTAAAAGAAAGATTGATGAATATCGGAGAATTTATCAATTATGATTCTGATGAAGAGTTGTTTAATGAAATCCTTTCGTATATCTCTGATAAGGTAGGAGACTTGGATTTTGAAAGAATCTATGAACCTGTTGCAGTATATAAAGATTATGTTCGACGTTTTATGAACAAAAACGGAGACACTTTATATATTGTTCATGATGAAATTTGTGATAATCCATTAGAGGATTTAGCTCCAACAGTCATGAACTATTATACTTGGGAAAGAGATTATGGTTCTATCCAAGAGCAATCGGAAAAATTCAATTCTGCTAGTGACTGGTACGATTCTATCATGGGCGATGGAGCTTTTGATGAAGCAAATGAATATTGCTCTGAATTAGGAAAAGGTCCAGTAGGGTTTGCAAAATATCTATGTGAAAAACTGGATAGCAAAGGGATTTTAGCTTATCCAATTCTAAAACAGGAACATGGAACGGTGCATTACTATCTTGGTAATTCTATTGATTATTGGGATGGTTCTGTTGCTGGTTTCGCATGGCAAACAAAGAGCAATTTGTATAAGGAATATGAGGTATCAAGATTAACACCTAAGTTGAAAGATGAAATCTACGACTTAGTTGATAAAAGTCTAAAAACTTATACAGATTGGGCTAATGGATGCTGCTATGGCTATCAATTGTTCACTCAAAAAGATGGGGAAGACATTGTTGATAGCTGTTATGGTTGTATTGGCTATTCTAATGATGAAGAACTCCTTGATGAAATCAAGAATAATTTACCTGCATCTATTACAAATCTTGAGTTTGTAGATGCTTAAATAAAAAAATGAGGAAAATAAAAAAATGAAAGAAAATATTTTGATTCAAAATCTAAAAAGCTCAATTAGCTTTTTGAAACGCCATTCGCAATTCGCAGGAGACCTAGCTGAAGGTCAACTGCAATTATTGCTTGATACTGGCGCTACCGACGCTCAATTAAGAGCGTTCGGTAAAGACCTTGACTCAGCCAATGATGTTTGGCGTTAGTCGAGAGGTCATAAGGAGGAAAAATGGAAAGAGCAAAATTTTTTATTGATATGGATGGGGTTTTAGCCAAATGGCGACAAGCAGCATCTCTATCTGAAATAGAACAGAAAGGCTACTTCCTAAATCTAGAGGTTGAATTAACCCTAGTAGAAGTAGTTCTTGAATTGGTTCGCCAAGGCTACTCTGTTTCAATTCTTTCTCATGTTTTTGGAGAAAGTGCTGCTAGTGAAAAAACTAGTTGGTTGAAACGGTGTGGTCTTGGTCACATCCATAGGACGTTTGTTCCTTATGGAGAACCAAAATCAGACTATGTAAACAATCATGGCGCGAAAAACATTTTGCTAGATGATTATACAAAGAATCTAGTAAAATGGGAGGAAGAAGGCAACATTGGTGTCAAACTATATAATGGCGTTAATGGAAATAATGGTACTTGGAAAGGTCATTCTATTAGTTTAGAAATGAGTTTCGAGGACATTATTGCTACTTTGGTAGCTATTGCCGAGTCCTAAAAAAGAATAAAAAGAAAAAGCTCCTTATGGGGCTTTTTTTGTTTTGTCCAAAAACATTAGTTTTTATATAAAAAACTATTGAAAAGTACATTGCGTTATGTTATAATGAATAAAAAAATATAAGAAAGAAAGCATGTTCGTATGAGTAAAGATTTATTGAATCAAGCAGAGGACAATCGTACAGAAGTTGTCTTTTGTGTAAAATTTAATCGAAAAATTTTTGCAGACCAACGATTAAAAGACTTCTTGCAAGATGCACTTGTTGACATTGAGCAAGAATTTGGAAAAACCCCAGAAGGAGTTAATTTCTTTATCGAAGAAGTGGGAATTTTTTTAGCAATTATGTTAGGATGATTATCTGTTGGAATCCTTTGTTTGGAATCCATAATGCTGTTAGAAAAATTAAGCGTCAATCTGCAAAGAAATTAAAAGATTTTGACCCTAGCTTAATGTCAAGGCTTCCTGCAATTTGGACAAATCAGACCAAGTTTAAAACAATCGGAATGAAAAGCACAGAGGAAGAAATTGAAGATTACGTTGAATCTCAAACAGTCTAAGAAAATGTAAGGTTTAATTATGTTTCAGAAAAACAAATATAGTAAAAAAGAATTAAAAAAAATAAAGCCTATTCTTGATAAGGTTGAGAATTTAAAAGAACAAATGAGAGCTTTATCGGATGAGGAGTTGAAAAATTTAACTCCTTCTTTTCAGTTACGCTTGCTTGCAGGGGAAACACTGGACGACATCTTACCTGAAGCTTATGCTGCTGTACGAGAAGCTGACAGACGTGTATTAGGGAAAGAACCGTATAAAGTGCAGGTAATTGGGGCAATCATTCTTCACCAAGGGAAAGTTGCTGAATTGAAGACTGGTGAAGGAAAGACTCTCCTCAGCACCATGCCAGCCTATCTCAATGCTTTAGAGAGAAAAGGTGTTCATATTGTTACTGTCAACGAATATCTTGCTAAACGTGATGCTGATGAAATGGGACAAGTCCATCAATTCATGGGTCTAACTGTTGGATGTGTAACTGCTGATATGTCAAAAGACCAAAGGCGAGCAGAATACGCTTGTGATATTACTTATGTAACCAATACCGAAGTGGGTTTTGATTATTTAAGAGATAACATGGTTCAAAAAAAGACTGATAAAGTTCAACGTGGATTGACTTATGCGATTATTGACGAAGTTGACTCTGTTTTAATTGATGAAGCTAGAACTCCTTTGATTATTTCAGGCGTAGTAAATAAACAATCTTCTTTATGGAACTTGTGACATTCTAGCTAAAGGGATGGAAAAAGGTGAAGCAGACGCTAAATTTAATAAGACGGATGCTATGATGGGTAAAGTGATTACTGAAACAGGTGATTTTATTGTTGATGAAAAAGATAGGGTTATCACCTTAACAGCTCAAGGGATTGAAAAAGCTGAGAAATTCATGCACCTCTCAAACTTGTCAGGTCAAGAACATCTAGAAGAGTATCACGGAATTGTCACTGCATTAAAAGCAAATTACTTAATGCGAAAAAATAAAGATTATATCGTGAAAGATGGTGAAGTCTTAATTGTAGATGAATCAACTGGACGAGTTTTAGAGGGTAGAAGATATTCTGATGGACTTCACCAAGCGATTGAGGCTAAAGAACGTGTTGAAATTAAAAAGGAAACACAAACTCTAGCAACCATTACTTATCAAAACTTCTTTAACAAATATGAGAAAAAATCAGGTATGACTGGTACAGGGAAGACAGAAGAAGAGGAATTTAAAGACATCTATTCAATGGATGTCGTAGTTGTTCCGACTAATAAGCCTGTCATTCGAATAGACTTACCAGACCTTGTTTTCAAAACAAAAGAAGAAAAGTTAAATGCTGTTTGTGAAGAAGTTTTAACTTCCTACATGAAGCACCAACCAGTTTTAGTAGGTGTTCCTAGCGTTAAAGATTCAGAAATTCTTAGTGATTTGTTAAGTAAGATTGGTGTTCCACACAACGTTTTAAATGCTAAAAATGACGAACTAGAAGCCAGCATTATTGCCAAAGCTGGCGAGACTGGTTCTGTTACTGTTGCTACAAACATGGCAGGACGAGGGACAGATATAAAGCTAGATGAAGAATCTTTAGCTTTGGGTGGTCTAAAGGTTATCGGAACAGAGAGGCATGATAGCCGAAGAGTCGATAATCAGTTAAGAGGACGCTCAGGGCGACAAGGAGACCCAGGGGTTTCTCAGTTCTTCATTTCTTTAGAAGATGATGTTTTACAGTTCTTTTCAAAAGAAAATTGGATACAAGCACTAAGAAATACTCCAACTGAATTTGGTCAGCCTATTTCTCATAGAAAACTAAAAAAAGCTGTTGAGTATGCACAAAAACACATCGAAGAAAATAATTATGGCGTGCGCAAACAAGTTTTTGAATATGATTCGGTCAATAATGAACATAGAGAGTTCATTTACAAAGAAAGAAATCGAGTTTTAGATGGTGAAGATGTAGGTGATGTTTATAGACGAGCTATGAATAAGGTGGTTACTGATATTTTAGATGAAACTATTACAGGTAAACATCCTTCTTCATGGGACATTGTTAAACTAAACAATGAGTTAATACCTATCATTCCAATAGAACCTATTACATCAGACGAAACATCAGGAATGACAAAGGATAATTTTAAAAAAAATGTTCTTAAAAAAGTCTTTGATAAATTTGAAGCTCAATCTTTATTGTTTAATAAGACAGAGTTAAGCAGATATGAACGACAAGTTTTACTTTATGCTATTGACGAGAACTGGAAAGCTCATTTAGAAAATCTTGACTATTTAAAACAATGGGTTGGAGTCCATGCCTACGGTCAAAAAGACCCTCGGTTTGAATATAAGAGGATTAGTAGCAAAATGTTAGATGATATGATTACTCATATTTACAAAGATATTCTACAAGCATTTTTTAGATAAGGTAAAGAAAGGAAAATTGCTATGACAAATTATATTAGTTCTATTAACGGTTTGAGTTTACTACAAGATATTAAAGAAGATGATAATCTCTTCTTGGTTATCCACGAGGATGATTTAAAAAATATCTCTTTAGACACCTTTGAAAAAATCCTCGATTTGAAGAGTGTTTTCTCTCAATTTGAATTGCGAAAATATACTGTCTTATCAGAACGTGATTTAGCGATTGTAGCTCCAATTTTTCAAGATGAAAAATCTACTTTTGTACTTGTAGATGAAGATTTCCCAGAGTTCCATTATTTTGGAGAACGCGTTTCGAAGTTGAACAAAGGTGAAATTGTTAAAAAAACTGCTGTAAAAACTGCTGTAAAAACTAAAAAAGCTACTGTTGGAGGTGGTAAAATCTCAGGCGAGCCATTAAAAACAGCTCCAGCTATCAAAGATACTCAAAAGAGAATTTCTCCTGAAAAATTTGAGCTTGATGGAAAAGACCGAAATATTACGGTTACGCTTGATAATACTGCACAAGAGAACAGCACACTAACACCAACAGTGAAAACACAAGAAGAGCTAGACGCTCATAATCGTGTCCAATTAGCCAAAGATATGGGAGAACTCTTGAAGTTAAATCCTAAAAAATATGGTTGTAACATGGGGGATGATGTGTTTAACTTGATGATTGCACGAGTCTTTAAAAAAGCAAACAATGATGAAGAAATTAAAGATGGGATTTTAGCTCTTGAATACGGAGAATTGCTATGGGAGAAGGTTGCTCCGCATGCAGAAGAAATTAAAAAATTGGTTCAATAAAGGAACGTCCTCTTGGGCGTTTTTTTATTTTGTTTTTTATGGCATACTAATATTATGGAACAAATTGATTAAGTAGAGTGTTTGATAAAGGAGGAAACATATAAATCTTTTTTAATTCCATAATAAAAAATAGTAGCATGGCTACAAAAGGAGGAAAAAATGACTAACGAAATGTTAGAAGTAAAAATGGACTTAAATGGAAGTCTATTTACAATAAAAAGTGAAAAAAATGAAGGGTCTCTTTGGGAACAGGTAGGCTCTTTAGTATATCAAGCTGGATTTCCAATTCCAGCAGATATTACCTTATCATCTGAAGGAAAGACTGCCAAGGTTTCTATTACGAAGCCAGAAGTGCAGTTGGCGAAGGAAGACAAGGTGTTGATTCAATTAGTTGAAGATACTTTCTATCTGCCAAAAAGTAGATACGAGAAAAAGTTATTGCGTCGTATTGATAAAGAACGTGACATTCGTTCACGATATGATATGCGCCCTAACAGTATGGGAGCTATCACTATCAATATTGGTGCTTTAGCTGGGGAAATCGGACGAAAAGGTTTTGACCGTCTTGAAGATGGTAATGTTCATCATCCGTTTCCAAGTCAATTATTCTGGTTGCGTTATTATGAAAAAATCGCTTCTGGATATAAAGACTATACGGAAGATTTGATTGACGATGAAGAAGAGGATAGAATCACTCGTTTCTTTACAGAACCATCAGAGGAAGAACTAACAGACGACGATGTTCAAGAGCTGTATATGCTTCTGACTGGGGCTGCAAAGGATAACTTGTTGAAATCAGGGATTGAACTTGATTTTTATAGTGATGAGTGTCCTTATAATGCACGTCAGGTTAAATCTGCTCGTAAGTTGTACTTGCAGATGTGTGGTGTGAATTTCGCCTCAGAAATGAACGAATTGCTCGAAGATTTTGTTGCCATTGCAGCTCCTAAGTATCAGAAGGGTACAACTGTTAATGATTTTATGGTTAAAATCGTTAAAGACCCTGATAAACAAATGGAGCTAATGGGTGAAAAGTTGGAATGGGTCAATTCAATCGTTTCATCTATGGAAACTGTCGTTTCTATGAAATCATCTTCAAGTAAAAAAGATGCTTCTGTCGAATCTCCATTCGGGGATGTAAAAATGCGTAAGCTAACAGATGAAGAAATGAAGGCATATATTGCTGAAAAGAATCCTGAAATTGATAGCCGTCAACGAGGTAATATTATTTCGATTTATGACGTTAAACCGACTTCTCAATTAGAGAAGTACGAGAAATATCTAAACGAGGAATCTTTTGGCAAGAAAGAGACTTTATTGTTCCACGGCTCTCCTACCTGTAACTGGGTGTCTATTATTCTTAATAGTTTAATGTTGAACCCTAATGCACAAATTTGTGGGAAAGCTTTGGTAACGGAGTTTACTTTGCTCCTTCATCTGATAAGTCTGCTGGGTATATGTCTAACCGTGGTTCTCGTTGGAGAAGTGGTGGTGATGAAGTTGTAGTGATGGGTGTTTACCGTGTTGCAACTGGAAATCCATATCACGGAACAGACATTATCGGTGGAGCGCCTGAAAAGACAAAAGAATTGATTGAGATGTTCCAAAAGAAACAGTATGACTGTTTTTGGTACAAGGCAAATTCAGGTTCTTTTGTCCGTGACGAAGTTATCGTCTATAATGAAGCTGCTTGCGTGTTAGATAAACTAATCGTGATGAAAGCTTAATAAAGGAGGAAAAAAAGAAAAAGAGGAGTAAAATTTTAAAAATGATAAAACAAAAATCTTATAAATTCCGTCTTTACCCTAATCTTGAACAGAGAATTTTCTTTGAGAAAACCTTTGGATGTTCACGTTTTATTTGGAATCAGATGTTGGCAGATAGGATTGCTCATTATGAGGAGACTGGTGAATCTTTGAGAAACACTCCTGCTCAGTATAAGAGTCAATTCCCTTGGTTGAAAGAAGTAGATAGTTTGGCTTTGGCTAATGTTCAATTAAATCTAAATGCTGCCTATAAACATTTCTTTCAATCAGGGTTTGGATTCCCTAAGTTCAAATCTAAGAAAGCTAGTCAATCTTATAAGACTAATAATCAAAAAGGGTTGATTACTATCCTAAATGGAAAGGTCAAACTTCCAAAAGTTGGTTGGGTAAAAGTGAAGGCTCATCGCCAAATCAAAGGTGTGATTAAGAGTGCTACCATTTCAAAGACAGCGACAGGCAAGTATTTTATCTCTATCCTTTGTGAAGAAGAGATTCTTCCTCTACCTAAGACTGATTCTAATTTAGGAATTGATTTAGGATTGGAAAACTTCGCTATTCTATCAACTGGAGAAAAAATTGGTAATCCTAAATTTCTTGTTTCTTTGTCTAAGAAGTTAGCCAAAGAACAAAAGATTTTATCTAGGCGAGGACTTCTTGCCAAGAAAAAGGGCGTGAAACTTTCTGAGTCTTCTAACTATCAAAAACAGAAGTTAAAAGTAGCTCGGCTTCATGAGAAGATTACCAATCAAAGAAAAGACTTCCTTCATCAACTCAGTACAAACCTCATCAAGAACCACGATGTGATTTGTGTTGAGGATTTAGCAAGTAAAAATCTTATGAAGAATCATCACCTAGCAAGAGCTATTGGAGATGCCTCATGGACTGAATTTGTCCGTCAACTTCACTACAAGGCAGATTGGTATGGAAAGAAGATTGTGACCATCAGTCGTTGGTTTCCGTCTTCTCAGTTATGTTCTTCTTGTGGGGTAAGTTCAGGAAAGAAAGCTCTTTCGATTCGTGAGTGGACTTGTGAAAGTTGCGGTACTCATCATGACCGTGACATTAACGCTAGTCTTAACATCCTCAAAGAAGGGCTAAGCCTAGTCTAACCAATTTCAGAACCGTAGGAACTATGGAGATAGCTTGGATAACTTGTGTAACCTCTGGAGGCTAGACATCTACCCTCTAAGTCAGCACATTACCCAAGAAACTCCTCCCTCTTAATGAAATGTAGGGAGGGGTAGTTCACCAAGTATTGTTCTGAAGGATGGCAATTGAAACACTACATCCCAGAACATACTGAGCTATTAACCGAACAGATTGTTGATACTGTTTTGGTGTTTGAACGAAAGGCTAAATTAAAATAGATTTAGCAAGGAGGAAAAATAAAAAATGAACCTTAAAAAATATAATCTAACCGCAGTTCACACGGATTGCGGTCCAATTTTTATGAAAAATGGACAAACATTCTTCCATTCTTTGTTGTTGATGTCTTCTCAATTAGTGGATTTTGATGAAGAGTCTCTTGATTTTTTAGGAGAAGAAATTAAATCTATTTATGGGTTGGATGTTAATGACAAAGACTCTCTTCAAGAAAAAGGAATTTCCACTGAATATGAAGATACGCATAAGTTTAGAGTTTGGACAGATAGTGTTAGAAACTATCTTAGTTCAAACGATAAAGAAAAGGCGTATATCTTCGCTCGAATTTTAGAGTATTTGGTGGATAAAAATGGATTTTTCAAATATTCTTCAAAAGAAATTTCGTTGAATATTCTAGGTCCAGAACCAAATGATTTTCGACATCGTATTAAGTACAGAAAACAACTTGTACTTTTTATGCAAAACAAAATTCAAAATGCTGAAATAGCAAAAGGAGGAAAAAATGATGAATGAAAAAACATACAAATTAGCTGGATGCACTCAGTGGAAGGCGATTATAATGGTCGAAAAACAAACTTTATTTCAAAGTTTATTTTTAATCTTATCTCAATTGGAAGAATTGGATGAAGATAATTATCAAATTTTTAAAGCAACCATAGAAGATACTATTGGCGCAACGGTTGAGGAAGAAGAAAAACTTCGAGGAGAATTGAATTTAGAAATTGACTATGATGAAAGTGATGAATTTTCAGAATGGGAATCAGAATATATTCAATTTGTAAGTGGAAATCAATACACTTACGTCCTTGCTAAAATGCTGGAACGACTCATTCTTGAGGACAATGGAGAACTTTGGTTTGATGTAGATACTCTTAGTTTTCTAACTTCAAATACTTTAGATTTTAACATTAACTTCTATACTTCAGAAGGACTTCGCTTTTTTGCTAAGATTGAAGATGGAGGTGAATTTTAATGACTGATGTTATTAAATCAACCCCCTTATCTCAGTTGTCTGAGGCAGGGATGTGTAAAACATCTCGGATGGTGGAAGCCAAGCTTGGAGGTATCTTGAAAAAAGGGGAATCTAAATCTCCTAACTTCTTCCGCGCCTATATTTGTCGTGACATCATTCAAAACGCTTTGCGATATAAAGTCAAAAAAGGCAAAGATGTTATGGAGTACATGAATGGGCGTTACGTCGAAGCAGGATTTATCAATCCCCAACAGAAAAAACAGGTTCTTCTTGACGACTGGCGTAAAATCATGCGTTATCTTCGTGAAGAAAAACGTGAGCCTAAGTTTGTAAAAACAGGTTATCCAGTTTTAAAAGACGGTGAGTTACCTATTGAGGTAAGACCAACTGTTCTTTTCCCAGTAGGTGATAAGGTTGATATTGTCTTGATTAAGATTGGTCGCCCAAATGTCACTAAAAAAGGAGATAAAGGGAAACTAGCTCGTTCTTTACAACTATACGCTATGATTAAATATGCTCGTATGTTAGGGTATAAAAATATCACAGCATCATTCTACTTTTTAACAAAAAGTGATGATACAAACAATTGGTTGACAAATGACCCTCTGTTCTTTACAGGGGATTCAAACATTGTTTCTATGAGTGATTTATGGGATGGCACAGACACTCCTAATGACCTCGATAAAGAAATGCAACCGTTGATTGATTTGTATTACCAAGGAGTAGATGAATGTATTGCGGAAGAGCATGGACAGACATGTGCCTATCCTGAGCTTTGCCGATACAAAAAAGCGCCTATCAAAGTAGAAGTAGAGGAGGATGAATAATGAATGACAAGTTATTTATCAATCTCAAAGTTCGTGAAGGCGAGCATGAAGAAGAAATTTTCATCAATGTTGACCATATATTATGGTTTTCAAAAGATGCAAAAGTATTGAAAACTTCAGATAATATTCTACATGTATTGACTGAAGATGCTATTAAAAAACTGGAAAATATACTTCAACCAGTTTAATAAAAAACGAGAAACCTTGATAGAGGTATAGGAGGAAAAAATGGGAAAATTTATTCACGCCACAACAAGAGTTTGCAGCTCTTATGGAGAGCAACTGTTTGATATAGTAGAGCCGTTGATGCAAATTGATACTATTCAAGATGTTTATTTGCAAAATAGAGGTTCTTCTATTGAAATTCAATATACCGATGAGGTTCACGAATTGGATTACACTTATTCAAATTGAAGAAGTGTTGATTGAACTTAGCAAAGACACTGATAAAGTGTTTGTGATGTTCTCAATAATTCGTTACACTTATGAGGAAGATGGAGATGGAGATACTTTCCGTCGAGGAGTTTTAACTCTCGTAAAAGGTGGTGAAGGCAATTCATCTTTCGGATTTTACGATGTAGATGATGACCTTAATGGTTGTGTCTTTGAAGGTATGACGATGGCGCTTGCTGAAAAACTTGATTCTCTTTTATCACCATCGGTATGGGAATCAAACATTGACAACTTCAATGAACAATTTGGCAAAGGGAATTTTGCAAATGCGTTTACACTAAAAAACAATTTTTAAAAACAGAAAATAAATTAGAGGTAAAAACTACTTCTAATTAAGGAGGAAAAAAATAAAATGGCAAAAGTAACTTATAACCCTGCTCAACAAGAAGCGATTGTTTCTGATAAGAAATATATTCGTGTAATTGCAGGAGCAGGAGCAGGTAAAACTCAGGTAAACTCTGAAGTTATTGCTCACAAGCTTAATACACTAGGGGCGAAGCCAGAAGAAATTCTTGCTATTACCTTTTCAAAAAACGGTGCTACGGAAATTAAAGACCGTGCAGCGCGTACTGTTGGGCATATCCTTCCTGGACTAACAGCAACTACCTTTAACGCGCTTGAAAACGAAATTACCCTGGATAACTGGGAAAAATTTGGTTTTCGTCACCGTCCGAGCGTCATTGATGATGTGCAAGATTTGCCGATGTGTGATATTTTGTTGCGTCGTCATCCAATTTTGGAATGGACTGGTTCTAGTTTCAAGAATTACACTATGACTAGTGGATTCGGAACGAATGGTGCGCTTCGTATCGTTTCAGATATTATGCACCACTGCTCTAAACTTTTGATGCGAAAGAATTTTTCAGCAATCACTTATCGTGACATGATAGATGATGAAATTATTCCTCCAGCGTCAAAAGAGCTGACTCCAGCCATTATCGACAAAATCATTTCTTTTTACCCAGAGTACGAAGAGATGAAAAAAGGTAATGACCCTGAGTTCAACACTCCTGTTATCACTTTCGATGAACAAATCAGCTTTTGTATGCGAGTTTTAGAGGATGACCCAAATTATTTGGATGACCACTATGACTTTGCCTATATCATTGTTGATGAGGCTCAAGATACGTCTGAAGACCAGATTGAATTTTTGAACCATATCATCAACATGAAGAAATTCAAAAGTTTGATTGTTGTAGGTGATGATAGCCAAGCAATTTATGAGTCTTTGATGGGAACAAGCCCAGATTACTTAATCAATCTGCAAGATTTCTTGTTTGAATGGAATAAGGAAACTGGTGTTAGAACTCCTATTAAGATTCATGACATCGTAATGGATACCAATTATCGTTCAGTTGGTAGTGTTATCGAAATGGCAAACCGTGTCATTGATAAAAACACTAACAAATTTGACAAACAATTGGTAGCTTTCCGTGAATATGGGGAAAAACCAACAGTTGAAGGATTCTATCGTAAAGAAGACCAAAAGCCAACTAAGGCACAACTTAAAAGTAAAGCACCTTTAGTTTTACAAGAAGGGCAATATGATAAAATGGCGCGAGATATTAAAGCGCTCATTGATTCAGACCCAACTATCAATTTGAACGACATTGCAGTTCTTGCTTATTCTAAAAATGAGCTACTAGCTGTTGCGGATAAATTGACTGAACTTGGTATCCCTTCGAAGTTCGGTGCGCCTGAAAAGCTTGCTGACAACAACCGTGTCCAAGCAGTATTGAAATTTGCGCACTTGGTCTATAAAGACCCTGATTCATTTTCAGATGATACATTAGTGGTTGCTAACGCACTTGCTGATGGAAATTTGATTGAAGAAGATGTAGACAAATTAGTTAAAAAGCTGACTGAGGTGAATGAATATGTTAAAGCTATTCGTGAATCTTATGAGGCGAAAAAGAAAGAGCTTTTTATTAAAGTATTACGAATGATTGCTCACGGTGATGAGGCTGTTCTAAACTTTGAAGAAAAGTTTAAAGATATGGACTTCGAAGAAATCATAAAATATTGTGATGATTTCGAGGTCTTTGGGGACAACATGCAATACAAACGCTCCCAGCTAGGAGATGGAGTTATGTTAATTACAGCTCACTCTTCAAAAGGCTTGGAATGGAAATATGTTTTTGGCTCTATTACTGGGTTTCATAAACTTGGTAAGAAGTCTATTTCACGTCGAAAACAAGAAGAATTGCGTCGCTTACTCTTTGTTTTGATTACAAGAGCAAGAGATGTCCTCAAATTGTATGGTTTGTATGCTGTTTCAGGCAATGCAAAAGATGGCTATGTCTACAATATGTTCTTAAAAGAATGTTTTGATGCTTTAGACAAGACTTTTGCACCAAACTTTACAAAGTAAAGAAAAAACAAAAACAGGCTTTTTATAAAGTCTGTTTTTTTATTTTGTTTTTTGTGGCATACTATTATTGTATTTAATTGATGAAGTAGAGATAAAAAAAATAGGAGGAAAAAAATATAGAAATCATTTCTATAACATTGCGTTGAATACAAAAAATAAAACAGTAGCATTTTTTGGTTACAAAAGGAGGAAACACATGGGTTTAGACATGTATTTAGAAAAAACTAAACGAGTGCTAGAAGAGCGCTCTGAAAACGAACTTTTGCTCATGAATTTAGCTAACAATTGGCTAACTTATATTGCTGACAATGAAAGTTGCACCTTCGAAGAGTATTGTGGGGCAACTGAAGACCTTCTTGAAAAAGTCGGTGGCTTAGATTTTGTTAAAAGCGTAGCAGAATTAGCAAAACCTAATTTAAAAACACTTGGTGAAACTAACATCAGAACACCAGAAGGAATTAGACATATTATTTTTCGCTCTATTTGGGAAGAAATCGGATGTTGGCGTAAAGCCAACCATATTCACAAATGATTCGTGGATAACGTCCAAGATGGTGAGGATAATTGTGAAAAATATGAAGTCACAAAATCAAATCTTTTAGACTTGAAGGATGTCTGCGAAGAAGTATTGAGTTTAAAAGGAAAAGATGAAGGAAGGATTGAAGATATTCTTCCCACAACAAGTGGATTTTTCTTTGGTGGTACAGCGTATGACGAATATTACTTCTCAGACGTTGAAGCAACCATTGAAATTATCAATAACGTCCTTAAAACAACTGATTTTGAAAAAGAATTGGTTGTTTATGAGTCTTCTTGGTAATTTTGACACACCATTCTAAAAAAACAAAAAAATAAAAATAAAAAAAGGAAGCCCTCAAAAGAGGGTACGAGGAAAAAACAAATGACTAAAACTAACACAACTACAACAACTACTTCAACATTCGCTAACATCCACAAAGGATTCATCTACAAAGATTTTGTGGGCGGAGAACTTCTCACTGTCGAGAAGGTTACTGACAACTCAATTGTTTTTGATAATGGGTTAGAAGTGGCTAATCTTGATGCTTTTGAATTGGTTGAGAAAGATTACGATAAAATCGCACTTTCTCTGAAGAAATTCGAAGCGAAAGATGGCGAACTCTTCATGGATGGAGTTCGTGTAGAAACAGGAACTCTCTACATTGAAGAAGTTCTTTATACCACAGCTCCTTATGTGGGCTTGAAAGTTCGTTCTCTTGAAAAAGGGAAGTATGATTTATTCATTTACAATTTCTTGAAAGACCACTTTGAAAAAACTAAATTTGTTTTTGATAAGGTGCTAGAGAACGAAGAAAAGATTGAAAATCTCCGCGTCCTTCGTCTTTATGTTGATGATGAATTGGCTATTCCTGCCAAGGAAGTTGATGAAGAAGAACTAAATGAAGCTGAAGCTATTCATTATTCAGTGGATGCAGATAAGTATGTATTCAGTTACAAATATGAATTGCTTGTCATTATGTTGAATGGGCAGGTGATTGAAGACCTGTTCTTAAATCCATCTAAAAAATCAGAGCTAGTAGTCTTTGACGAAAACTTAATTTTGGTGCAACAGTCAGATGTTATGAAAGACATTTTGTATCAAGGTGGGAAATCTATCTCCGCTTCAATTGACAGTGATAAAACTACTGTTACTGAGGTTATCATTACTCCAGAGTTTGATAGCTTTGACGGAGAAGTTTTAGTTGATGTTAGTCTTTTGAAAGAAGACGTTGTTCTTCGTAAAGGAGACTCAGTTGAAAGTATTAGCATTACTAACAGTGGCAACAATTCTCTTCTTATTGTGACAGAAAAAGGATTTATCTATTCAAATAATGGATACAACCCTCGTCATGCTGAAGGGAAAGTTGCTAAAGAAGCGGTTAAAGATTATCCATACTTTATCCGTCTAGAAGCAGGTTCTAATCGCAATGTATTCACGCTTGCTAATGATAAGCGTGAAACAATTAAGGTAGAGGTAGTAAAAACGCAAGACCGCGGATACACTACTAACATCATCTAAAAGAAAAAATAAAAAGGTCTAGAGTTAAAAACTCTAGGCTTTTTTTCTTTTTTTTGACACTTTTTTGATTATTTGTGGCATACTATAATTATAAAAAAATAATAAAAGAAAAAGGATACATTATGAGATTAGATAAAAATAATGATGCAAACGAAGTTTTAGAAGATGATGTAGTAGAAACTACAAAAAAACTAGCCCAGAACAAAAAAAGTAACTATATCAGACGCAAAAAAATCTTGCTGAATAGTGGGAAGATGGGCTTGATTTTCATTGGGGTAGTCGTTAGCTTCTTTGTACTTGCTTTGTTCTTAACATTTGTTCACATGCCAACATGGGTTTATATTGTTATTGGAGTGATTGCAGCGCCTTTTATTGCTATTTTTACTATCTTAAAATTCATGAAAATGATGAAGATAAGTTGGATTAGTTGATATTGTTTTTTTTAAAAGTTGTGACTAATGACTTTTGAATTTAATTCAGGAGTCATTTTTTTGTTTGTTGTAAACGAGAATAGATTGACAAAAAAAGGAAGTTTTTTTGATATAATACTTTTTATCAATTAAAAAAAGAAAAAAAGAAAAAAATAAAGAATAGCCTTCTGCAATTAAATCATTGACAACGGTAATAATTTGTGATGAAACGTACTTATGGTTAAATCACAAGATAGGATTAGCCGTTTAGGTGTTAGTATAAAACTTTACAAAGTTAGGATAAAGACAGTATAAACAATACCTCACAGAAAGAAGTGAAAGAAGATGAGAGCTTACAAGACAGAAATACACCCAACGCAAGCTCAGATTGAGGTCATCCATAAAACCTTTGGTTGTACTCGTTACATTTATAATCAGTATGTCTATGAGAATCTAGAAAATCTTGCGTCAGGAAACGATTTTATTTCTGCCTTTAGCTATTCTAAACGAGTGAGTAATGACCCTAATACTCCTTCTTGGTTGAAAGAAGTTCCAAGTAAGGCAATCAAGCAGGCTTTAATCTATGCAGAACGTGCCTTTCGAAATTACTTCTCTAAACGTAAAGGTAAACCTACCTTTAAAAAGAAAGGGACAAATGATAGCTTTTATCTGATAGGGACTTTAAAAGTCGAGAGACATCGGATTTTTGTTCCTGTTTTAAAATGGATTCGTTTAAAGGAATTTGGCTACGTTCCTAAGAACATCAGTTCTGTAACGATTTCTATGAAGAATGGGCGCTATTATATCTCTTGTGTAAGTAAAGAAGAGAAAGATGAGCGTATTCCTTTATCTGACTACGCTATGGGGATTGATTTTGGACTAAAAGACCAATTCATCACAGAAGATAGGGTAATTCCTTCCATTAACCGCTCTTTGCGCATCAAGAAACTAGAACAGCGGTTACGAAGAGAACAAAGACGCTTATCTCGTAAGATGGAAGCCAATATGGTTGAGAAGGTTTATTACAAAAGTGGAGTGAAGAAAGGTCAGCTTAAATCTTACAAGTGGGTAAAACCTTTATCTGAGTGTAAGAACCTTCAAAGCAGAAATTGAAAGTAGCTCGACTTCATGAACGCTTGACTCGGATTCGGACGGATTATAATCGAAAAGCCTTGCTTTCTTTAGTGTTAGAACGAAAACCAAGTTCTATCACTATCGAAAACTTAGCGGTTGGTAATCTCATGAAGAATCGACACTTGAGTAAAGCTATTTCAAAAGCTCAGTGGTATCAATCTCGTCTTTACTTGGAAAATTTGTGTCAAAAGCTAGGGATAGAATTGAGATTAGCAGATAGATTCTACCCTTCTAGTAAAATTTGTTCAACTTGTGGCTTCAAGTATAAAGAGCTAAAACTCAAGGAAAGGTTTTGGACTTGTTCGAATTGTGGTAGTGAGCATGATAGAGATAGAAATGCGGCTATCAATTTAGGACGATGTAAACAATACACTGTTTTGACCGCAGTTTAAAAAGGTCACTACCGTTGGTTAGACGGAAAGTTACGCTTGTGGACTGTTATAGCAAATGGAAGTAGTCTTTTTTCTTCAAAAGAAGAGGACAAAACCAGACAGGTCGAAGCAAGAGGAATTTCTAAAATAATTTTATTAGAAAGGGTCATAAAATGTATATTTGAGTACATTTTATGTAACAGGCAAAAATGAAAACAAAAGCTTTTTACGACAACAATCGTTTAGTGTTTGTTATTGAAGATTGTTCTGAAGAAATTAAAGAAAGTTTATTTACTTTATTGCAACCAGAGGTTGTAGAAAACACTGACGCACAGGAAGCGCAATTCACCTCTCCAGCGCCTCAACAAACCCCACAACATCAACAACAAGATTTAGATGACATTGATAGGGCTTTGATAGCTATGCAACAAGGTCAACCGAACAATACGACTGATAAGGCTTTTAAATACATCTCTAATTTATTCAAAACTGGTCAACTTCCTGCAAATAAAGGGGATGTTCGTCCTCTTTTGAATAGCTATGTAGGAAATCGTTTTAAAGGGAAAAATCCTGATGAGCTAGTCCCTAAATTAACCACAGCACATTGTGTAAGTTTTGTAGATACATTCGATTTAGTCTTTGCAAAAATTTGGGAGCAGTTTAGTGATTTAAACCCTGCCGAGTTTAGTTCTTACGATTTAGCGACTCAGCAATCTGTTGTAAAAGCAGGGATTGAACAATGTATTAAAATTGGGGAAATCCTTGATAAGAAGAAGTAAGCTAAGTCTGTTTTTATAAACTAAGAATTATGGCATACTATAATTATAAACCAATTGAAAAGATAGAGTTGCAAACGTAAAAGCAGTCTATCTTTTTTTATTTGTTAAAAATAACTGCTTTTGCAGAAGGAGGAAAAAATGAAATTAAGTAAAATAATAGGAATTGAAGGAAATAAATGTAAGTTCCCTAAATTCAATGCAGACGATACTTTTCGTCAAAAATTCGTAAAGTATGGTCGTTGGCTTGGGAAGTCTTTCCCTCACTCTCTATCAAGTTCAGAGGGGCTAAAGTTTTGTTCTGACAGATTGGGAGTTTTATTTCCAATGTTAATGAATTTTATTCCGAAAGATTTTTCTGGATATACAGGAGTATCTTTCCCACAAGCAGAATTGGAGTTAGATGGAAATTCTATTTTTGCTGTTAGAACCGTGCTGAACAGACTTTCAGGGTCTTCTTCTTACGGTGGTGCTATTGTCTTTTATAATTCAGAAACAGTCCGTTCAGGAGGAGAAATTACTATTATACTTCCTGAATGTTCTGCTGTAAACGATGGTGGCTCTTATAACGTTGGTAATCGGAATCGTAACGTTCGTTTTATGTCGATTGGCTATTTGATTTTAGCTTCAGAGTTAGTAGAAAAAGTAATCTCTGCATACCCTGAACAAGCTGGAGAAAAAGTTGTGTTTGATTGGCAAAACAAATACTGGGATGCTTGCCCCCCAGTAGAAGTTTATGACGAAGCGTTAAGATTATTGCTAGATGAAGAAACTACTTCAGCCGTAGATTTTAAAAAGCATGTCAAAAGAAGTAGAAAAATCCCAGTAGAGTGCAGGGATAAAAAAGTTCAAGATATAAAAATGAACCAATCAACCATTTTTAATCAATTAGGTTTTAGAAAAGTAGAAGTAGATACGGAAACTTATAAGGGTAAAAAGTTTAATTACAAAGATTTTTTTATCAATTAGAAAGTGATTTCGAATACATCTACAACAAACTTCCTCAACCTAATGTTCAAGCCGAACTACGGTTTAGAAATCTAAATGGTGATTCTGGAGTTTATTATGACTCTTTTAACACGATTGTCATTGACCTTGAGCATTTTTCTTCTTTTATCCATGAATATGGTCATTATGTAGATTATAAACATGGGAAAGAAAGATATTCTTCTACAAAAGATTTTTCGCATATTGTTTCTAATTACAAAGAGGCTTATGCGAATAAATTGCAAAAGGAAGGTTTTTTGACTCAGTGCTTTTATAAACGAAAGAAAGACTATTATGTGTCTGAAGTCGAAATTTTTGCGCGTGCGTTTGAATTGTGGGTGTCAAACACGATTATATCTGATACTCCGTTATTACAAACAAAAGAAGATTATAAAAACGAGTTCTGCTATAAAATCTTTGGTAGTTTTATGGAAGAGGTTATTTACTACTTCAATAATTTGTTTGGAACTGGCGAAATTCAAGCAGTCGCAAATAAGCCTGTGCAACTAACACTGTTCTAAAAAAAGAAAGGAAAAGAATGAATAAAAAAACAGAAAGAAAAAATTGACCAAACTGTTTCTTCCATCGGTTATTATCCGATGGAGCGAGTTTGGTTTATTGATAAGGAGATTAACGGAGTTCGATTCCGTTTCTACTCTGTTTACAAAGCCAAAGTTGAAAAATACGTTCGTAACAAGATGAGGCGAATGTATTACAGCTCGCTGTAAAGAAAGAATAAAAAAAGACCTTGCTATGTTAGTAGGGTCTTTTTTTGTTGTTCCAAAACATTAAAAAAACATTAGTTTTTTTATAAAAAAACTATTGACAAATATTGTTTTTTTATTATATAATATGGATAATACAAGAAGTGTATTTTTTTAGGGAAGTATGAGGAATATCAAATGAAAGATAAAAAAATTACAAGAAGAATTAAAAAAACTCTAGAACAACAAGCTTTTAGAGATAGAAGCTAGAAAGAATGAAATCTTGTCAATCTTTGAGAAGGAGAATGTTGTAGAAGAATTATCAGAAAATGCTATTATTAAAAAGTATTTTTAGATGATTTTTTTCTGAGAAGTTTCTTACTCAGAACATCTCTTTATCTTACAAGGATAATTATTGGATTGCTACGGATGTTGTTAGTGGGAAAGATATTGGCTATGTTAAGTTTAAAGACCTGAGTTTGGTTCGTTCTTATTTGAAAGGACAGTTTTTATCATATTCTTTATACAAATTCTTAACCAGCTTTTTTTCACGACAAAGAAGATGTCGAAATTAGTTGGGGAGAGAAATCAGGTTATGAAATTTCATTTCATTCAGAAAAGTTTGAAGATAAAAAAATAGATTTATAAAGATATTTGCTGAATTTTTTTCAGATAAGCAAGAGTTCTTGATTGAGATTGAAAAGAATTTTTTTACAATTTATCAAGTCTTGAGCTAAAATTAAAAAGAAAATGAAGATTTATTTATATTTGGCGAAGATTCTTTTGTTATGGTTTATAGTCAAAAAAATTCATCAACTAATTGGAGCGTACTTCGAGCTACGCTTCAGCACGCTATCCAGCATTTTTCAAGAATTTCCACAAAACGACTCTAGGTTTTTCTATTTAGGGTCTATTCGTAATCCCTTCCTTCACACAAGTAACTAATAAGACAAGTAAACAACAAAGACTAGTAACTATTCCGACTAATAACAACTAACATTCATATTAAAAATCAAAAGTAAATTATCAAAAGTAAATTCACAGAAGTAAAAGAAAGAAAGTAACAATATGAAAATGAAAACTTACGACATTAAAACTCAAGGGGAGAGTGTATTCCCTGGCACATACGGCTATAAACTATATGAAAAAGCAGCAGAAAAGCTACATAAGACTATTCGTCATCAAATCAATTTTGACAACCAAATCTTAAAAGAAGTTCAAAAAGAATTAGTTAGAGAAGCTACTAAAAACTTATTCTCTCTATATCACCTATATGCAATGATACCTTCTTGTATGGAAAGGGAGAAGTCTTTAAAAGACTCTGCTTTGGGGAATAACGGCTATTTGGCAAACACTAGCACCATTGCAACAATGGTTGCTATTTCCAAGAACGCTCAAAATTTATATTTAAACTTACTTGATTTACGATTAGTAAGTTATCTAATTGATAAAGAGGAAAATTATCTCGGCTATGACATTATTAACGCTGGGGAATTTTACTATGCTAGTCTTTATCAAGAATTTAAAAAAGCTGGATTTGATTTAGCAGAAGATGTTATCCCTGAAGATATGGCAAAATTCATTAAAGGGGTTATTTTCGCTGTGCAGTTTGCTAAAGAGGATTGTCCAGTTCAGCTAAGGGGTGAAGAGTATGATTTAACCACTCGCTATCACGAAATCTTAAAAGCGATTGTTGGTGTTTTGAGTCTGCTTTTTAAAGAGGATTATTATTCAGATATTTTAAATGCTGAAGACGTAGCTCTTTCAAAAACTAATAACTCATCCTTACCTGAGAATAATTTGGTTGTTAAGGAAGGATTATTTTCAAAATTTTGTAAATTGTTCAAATAATCTTGCATGATGAAAATTTTATGCTATAATTTTATCAAGGGATTATAAAAGAACTCCTTTCTATACTTTATAAGAAATGTTGCTGATTTATTTTAGTAGCATTTTTTTATTTTTCTTTTGAAAAATTATGGCATACTAATAATTGAACATAACTTTTTACAAAAGAAAGGATAGTATTATGAAACCAGATTTACTCAAAGATGAGCAAACTTCTAAAAACCCTGCTTCAGCAAAAGATGAAGTTCGTCGTTTAGAAGATGCCTTTGCAGATGCAGCTAAAGAGGGGGCTGACACTAAAACTTTAGCTTCTATTGTCTATGATTGGAAAAAGAATACAATTATCTTCGGACATTAGAAACAAATTTATTTGACGGACGTTCATCTGACGAACAACCTGACGCTTTCCAAGATTATGTGCGTCATTCAAAATCAAATCTTTCTAAGAGTGTAGGCTCTTTAGCAGATAAAACCAAGAATTTTGTTGAGCAGACAAAAGAAGGTATTATTCCTAACGGTCATTCTTTGACAGAAAAAATTAGTAATGCTCACCAAAAAATCATGTCGATTTTCCATGAAAAACAAGCAGAACTTGGACAAAAATTAGGTAATTTCATGGATAAAATCAAGGATAATATCCGTGGGAAAGCTGACATGGTTCGATTAAGCGCTTGGGTGAAAGCTACTGAAAAAGCAGAAGACTACCGACTCAAGAGCGAAATCAATAAAGATGAGTACATCAAAAACGCTCAAGACAAGCTTATTTCTCAAGTTGAAGGAAAATTAGAAAAAAATTCTCAAAAATTCGAGAAAAAAGTTGAAGATATTGCGAACGGAGTTCCTTCTTTTAAAGAACGTATTGCTATGGGAAGCAAAGTTATTCGTGATGCAGTTCAAGGGAAGGAATTTAAAGAGTACAAATTAGATAAAACCTCTCAAGAAGCAGCAGATGAACTTAGAAAAGCTCAAGAAGCTTTGAAGAAAGCTGATACACGAACAATTGTTGCTGGTAAAATGAAGTGGGGTGTTGTTAAAGCTTGGACTAATTTAACAATTGCTTTTAACAGCTTCAAAGCAACTCAATTCGAGAAATTGGCTGACAAAGCAAAAGATGGTCTTGATAAGATTGAACGTCCAGAAAACAAAGATTACCTCAACGAACTTAAATCTGCTATGTCTAAGGGTATGAGCATGAAAGAAGCTGTTGCTCACGTTGATGAACTCAGAAACGGAGCTTCAGGAAAATCTCAAGAGAAATCTGCTCCAACTCGTACAGAGGACATTGGTGGTCGATAATCTTGACGCTAACAAAGAAAAAAGCACTTGTAAAAAGTGCTTTTCTTGTTTGTGAATAACATAGCGTTATGGTATAATTGAGGTAAGCTATTTTTATAAAAAGAAGGAATTTTAAAATGTTTAAATACCATTTATCCAAAGTTTTAATGAAGTTATGGGCGCTATCTTTATCGGTGGGCGTACTTGCAATCCTAATGGGAGTTAGAGGTTGGTTTGTTCTATATGATATAAAACGATTAAACCCTATTTTAACAAAAGGGGACGTTTTAAACCTAAGTATCCTTACGGCTGTTATTGGAGTGATAATAATTGTTGTCTGTATCTTTACAAGAAAATACATTACACAAATGCGTGTTAAAGGGCTTGAGTCTGCAAGGTTTGATGAATATGGTCGTTTGAAAGGTCAGGACGATTATTATGAACTTTCTCTTGAAGCCCAACGAAAAATGGATGAAGAAAGACGAAGAAAAATCAATGCTATTTTGCCGATTTCAGAAGTTAAACAGTTGACTCACAAGGGTTCTGAAAATCCAACAGAAGATATGGATAACCTAGTTGGACTAGAAGAAGTGAAAGAAAAGATGGAAGAAATGGTCGCTCAAATGGAATTTGAGACGAAGCATAAGCTAGAAAGACGCGATTCTTCTAATCACATGAATATGTATGGACCTCCAGGGACAGGGAAAACGACTGCTGCTCGAATCATGGCTGGATTTCTAAAAAAATATGGATATATTAAGAGAAATGAAGTTATTGAAGTAAATGGAACTTTCCTGACTGGAGCAGACTCAGCAGTTAAGGCAGAAGGATTATGCCAGCACGCTTACGGAGGAGTATTGTTCATTGATGAAGCTTACTCAATGACAGAAAGCCAAGAAGGTCAAGAAGCAATCGCAACTCTTTTAAAAGAGATGGAAGATGCTAAAGATAAGCTTATTTTAATTTTTGCTGGGTATGAGGATGAGATGAAAATTTTATTAAACTCAAACCCAGGTCTTCTATCTCGTATTAAAGACCACTTTTATTTCAAGAGTTATTCATTAGATGAGCTAGAAGAGATTTTTGTAAAAATGGCTCAAGATGCTGGATATGAATTGACAGATAATGCTATTATCAAAGTAAGAAATATTTTATCTGATTTGAAGGATGATAAGAATTTCGGTAATGCAAGAACTTGTCGCAATATCTTAGATAAAACCATTACAAAGCACGCGCTTCATGTTAAACGACAAACTGCTACGTCTGATTTTTGTGTTAGACGAAAATGACGTTAGTTATAACAATTCAATTTAGTAAAAAGCACTTTTGATGTGCTTTTTTTATTTTTATTTTTAAAATTTATGGCATACTGATATTATAAAGTTATTGAAAAGCTAGAGGTCTTAAATGTCTATCTAGCTATTTTTTTGCTAAATAGATAAAAAGGAGGAAAAAAACATATCAGCAAAATAATAACTTTTTTTAAATAAAAAAATAAAAAAATATATCATATATAGAAGTAGCAAGTGATTGCTACGAAGGAGGAAAAAGGATGAATATGAATCCACTAACAGCAAAAGAAGCAAAAGAATGGTCTTACAAGATGAGACTTCGTTTCCAAAAGAATGTTCTAAAGAATATTGAACGTAGTATCATGATTGGTAAAACATCCGTTGATAAAATCAACATGGATGAATACGCCATTGACACATTGCAAAAACTAGGGTACGAAGTGAAAATTCTCTCTAGCGAACCTAAGTTTTTGTATGGCAGAGAACAATTTTTGTGTTCTATCCATTGGGATTAAAAAAGGAGGAAAAACAGCATGGATAAAATGTCTTTGCTAAAAACGATGGAAGAAAATTCTTCTATTCTTTTCAAAAATGTTAGCAGTGGAAAAGCTGTTATCAAAGTCGAAAAAGTGAGCGATTGCGTTTATGTAATTGCTCAAGGTGGACGAAAAGCGGACTTCTTGTTGCGAGAAGCTGTGGTCTGGCTGGACTTTTATGAGTCTAAGCGAGGACCAATCGCTTTAGTTCAAACTGTTCAAACAATGGCAACTCCAGTGGAGGTGGTTCAAGCGGAAGCTGTCCAATTGACATTGTTTTAAGCTTTTTAAAAAATAGAAAGAGGAAAAAATGGAAAAAGTAAAATACCCAAAAGAGGTATTTAGCGCCTTAACAAAGGATAAGGTGTTGTCAATAACAGCCCACTTCATTCCTGTCCAACAGGATAGTGGGATTTCTCCCTATAAGATTTATCAGCCAAAAACATCGCGCTTTGTCATGTCGATTGTGAACAAGACTGATAAAACTTACCCAGCAGGGAACATTAGAATGGATGAGGTTGCAGGAATTATCGCAAATACAAAATCTGCTCATCAAGTAGATACATTTGCTAGAATCCCTGTTTTTCACCAAATATTTTCTGCATTAAAACAGGCTAATAAAGGCTTGAAAGAGGTGACTCGTTTACTTCATGGATTGCAAGATGCTTTTCGTATCTTATACAACTTTGTACGAACTGGACAAGTTCCAAGTAAGAACAAAGCTGTTCAAGAAGAAACAGAAAGCACAAGTCTTTCAAAAACTGTCTTGATTGCAAATGGGAAAATGAAAGGGAAAACTCCCTTTCAAGTATTGGCTGAAAACCCACAAGCTATTGTGGATTTAAATAGTCAATACGAGTGGCTGAAAAAAAACTTGGAGAAACATCCTAACAATCAATTGCAAATGGATGCAATTTCTGAAGCAATTGATTTGTATAACAAAGGGAAAATTTCTCTAGGTGACGTTGGAGTTGGTGACAACTTGACCTTTGGTACAATCCCACTTTATGAACCAGCACCACGCGCTTTATTGCGTCATGCTGACGAGGCAGGTCTATGCCCTGTTTATGAAGTAGGGATTAACTGGCATGTCGGAGAACGTTCTCCGATTGAAATTCGTGTGAAGCGATATAAAGCACCAGTAATTACAAGTGAAACTGGAGCTATCAATCCACAACGCTCAGAAGCTCAAGACATTGAAGAAAATACCTTCCGTCTTACTTCTAATCAGTGGTTTGAATGTATTCATCTCATGGAAGCTAATATGCAACGCTTTGAATATATCATGGCAGCAAAACAGTTCCGTGAAGCTGAAGAAGCAGATGAATACAATCGCGCAAATGCGAATGTGAATAATTAAAAATGAGGAAAAAATATGAAAGTAATTAGTTTAAATCCAAAGGCGCAAGAGACGTTGTTAAAGATGCTCTCACTAAATGCAACTCAAGCTCATACATATATGCAGTATGAGGATGATTTAGCAAAGCTTCCAAGTAAAACTTTTCAACATTTACACTCGAAGCTTGTTGATTTGTTGTATGATTACCAAACAGCAAGTGTTGAAATAGATGTTGATGAAATTCGGACACATCTTGCAATGAGTAACTTTCCAAGTTATGCAGTTGATGAGTTTGAAGTTTTTAAGGAAGTTTGTCGCCTTAAAAATGCTCCTCTTGAGCAATATCGTAAAGACTTGTTATCTTTTAGAAAAGAATTAGAAGATGCTAAACAAGCTCTGCTTATTGAAAAAGGCAATCTGCTTGATAAAATTCTCAAAAATTATGTTGAATTTGCATTAAGCAATGAAGAAAAATCTTATGAGGGTTTTTATCGTCGAGTAGGACAACTGATTGATAACGATGAAGTTATCAATATTGAAAGCTATTTATAGGAGGAAAAATATGAAGTTAAACTTCATTGTAACCACTCTAAATGGTTACGTTATTGAGCGTATTCAAATTGGAGATTACTCTAAGGAATCTGCCCAAGAAATTTTGGATAAACTTTATGGAGATGAATTTACATCTAAGCATATCGGTGAATTTGTCTATATAGATGATGTCGCAGGAAATGCAGATGATATAGATTTGTTTGTAAAAAAACGAAGCAATCGAGAGTGTGAGTATCAAAATGAAAAGCTCGCTTTCGATGTGAGTGACCGTTTCTATTTTGAAACTATCCATACAGAAATTGGATACTATCCTGATTTTTTTATGTGGCTTTTAGAAGTAAAAAAATGGTTTAAAAAAATAATATTCAAAAAAATAGAAAAAAAACGAGGAAAAAAACAATGACAAAAATTAAATTTAAGTATCGAAATCTCTAATGCACTTGCTGAAAAAATGGCAAAACTAACCGCTATGGATGGTGAAACCAACCAATCGGTTTGGCTCAAATCTTTGATTACAAGAACAAGCCAGACAATTTGTCCGACTTGGACAATTCTTTTTGGTATTACTTGAAGCGCTTCTCTGAAGATAGCTTCGCTCACGTTATTGCCCAAGATTCATGGTACTCATTCTTGCGAGATGTTCTCGTCGAAGAATTAGAGGGCATGGATGAGGACGAAGTAATGGAGTTTGTCCAACAGCAAGATTGGAATAGTCTTGTCTTCAGGGCGTTGGAAACTCACAACGTCAACGGCAGTTATACCTGCAACTCCTACAAATCAAAGAAAATCCTCTTTGATTATTGGGGTGACATTGATGCAGACGAAGCAAGGTCAAACGCTTTTGAAAATCCAGAAGTATTTTTGGTAGAAGTGATGATTCTTAATTCTGTCAATCTACTGTATGGGTATGATTGTGAATTGGACTTAGGTTCAGAAGAGTTCGAAAGCCTAGATGAGTTTCTTACTTATTTGAAAGAAGCTCGATTGTAAAAAGTAAAAATACAAGAGGTCTGCACATTACATAATGTCAGACTTTTTGTATAATAGTTAAGGAGGAAAAAATGACTAATTTCAAAACTACTGTGCCTAGATTCAAATATGATGACGATGCTATCCTTTTTTTGGAAAGGGTTTTGCATAACTATCTAGGGAAGGAACTTGCTTTAGAAGTTCTACAAGCCCAAAATGAAAGTCACAACTATTATTTAGATAGGGACAATAAACTTATTTACAGCTATAATTTTATTGTTTCTCCTATGAATATTACATTGCTATTCGATGGGAGAAAAGCTTTCGTAGATAAGAAAGATAAAGGTTTTTACCTCTCTTCTAATGTTCTTTTTGATTTGAAGCTTGAATTAGGGTACAGAGGTTTGTTCCATGCGGACAAGACTTTCATGCCTGAAATTAAAGATTTTCTTGATGAAAATATCGAAAAATCAAAAAGCTTAAAAAAGAAGGGTGACTATCTTTACATTGATAGATTATATACAGTAAAACCATTTGAAGAAAGGTAAAAAACATGATTATTATTGTTGGAAAATCTGGCAGCGGAAAGTCAACCGTAGTTGACGAATTGACAAAGTTAGGCTATAAAAAAGTCCTAACAGACACCACGCGCCCTATGCGCCCTGGTGAAGTTCAAGGCGTGGATTACAATTTTCTTAGTCAAGAAGAATTTGACTTAAACAAAGAAAATGGGGTCTATGCTGAAGATGTTGTTTATAACGCATCTTTTGGACAAGTCAGCTACGGAAGCAAAAAAGAAGACTATTTAAACAGTGACGACAAGTCTGTTATCATTTTAAATCCGTATGGGTTGTTAATGGCAGATGAAAATGATTGTTTGAACCATGTCTTCAAGGTTTATTTACGTTTAACTGATGAATTGATTCTTGAACGCTTATCTAAGCGTGGAGACTCGATGAAAGAGGTTCAACGTAGATTACTAACGGATGAGGTAGATTTTGCAAATATGGAGTCACATTGCGATTTGGTAATTGATATTACTAAAGATATGACTCCTGAAGATGTCGCAAAACTCATCTTAGAGGAAAAATAGAAAGGAACAAAGATGAAAGTAATCTTTGTGCTTGACCAAAAAAATGGGATGATGTTCAATCATCGTCGCCAAAGTTTTGACCAAGCGATTATCAAAAAAGTAGCAAAAGACGTAAACGAAGTCGAAGGTCGTTTGTGGTTATCCGATTATTCTAAAGAATTATTTGCATCTTATGATGTAAATATGATGCCTTTAGAAGAATTTGATTTAACAAAGGCAAATGACAACGATGCTGTTTATGTTGAAAACATTGATGTGGATTTAGAAGCAATGATTGCTAATAAAGAAATGTCAGTAGAATTAAATTTCTACCGCTGGGACAAGGTTTATCCCTCTGATAAAAAAGATGACTTTTACAAAAGAATTGCTTGATGCCTTTTTTGTAAAAGATTCTTATGAAATGTCAGGGGAAACTCATGATGTTATCAGTGTAGAAGTTTGGAACAAGAAATAGGAGGAAAAAAATATGGCAAAAAGAAAAAAGAAAAACAAATATGGATTTGCCAAAATAGCAGTTATTGCTATTTTAATTGGAGTATTCGTAATGAATAATATTGATAAAATTAAAAAAGGGCTTCCGAATGAGCCTGTTATTAAAAGAAAAGCAGCTAAAAAAACTGCTGATGAAAAAAATAAAGAGGCAGTCGTCAATCCTAGTGAAAGGAAGGAAATGTCTCAGACTCAAGCTGATAACTCTGTCAGTTCTGTTGATTTGAATCAAATCCCAGATTTTGACGGAGTGACAACATTTGTTGCCATCAACAATAATGTGCCTACGTTTACCGAAGAGGACAAGGCTAAAGCAAGGGAAAGTAGTTTTGAAGAATACTCTCCGCTTGATGGTCTTGGTCGTGTCGGAATCGCCACTGCTAATCTTGGCAAAGAGACGATGCCACCAAAAGGTGAAAAACGAGGTCCTATTGGACATGTCAAGCCTTCAGGATGGCAATCACTCAAGTTTGACAACGTAGATGGGAAATACCTCTACAATCGTAGTCACTTGATTGGTTGGCAACTGAGTGCAGAAAACGACAATGAGAAGAATCTAGCCACTGGCACAAGGTTCTTCAACGTTGATGGTATGCTACCGTTTGAGAACTTGGTCGCTGACTACATTAAAAACACTGGTAATCATGTATTGTACCGTGTAACTCCAATTTTTGAAGGGAATGAGTTGGTGATGCGAGGTCTTCAGATGGAAGCATACTCAATCGAGGATGACGGAGCAGGCGTGTCGTACAATGTGTATGTGTATAACGCCCAGCCTGGTATCTATATTGATTACTTGACTGGAATGGCAACGTCAACGAACTAGAAAGGGAAAGAAAAAACAGAGAAAACCTAAGAGAAATCTTAGGTTTTTTCTTTGTCAAAAAACAGCTATTATCTTGACAAAACAATAGTTTTCTGCTATAATTCTAATATAGTAAAAATTAGTTTTAGTTCTGCCTTGAGAAATGAGGATAGTTTTGTTTACTAAAGCTAAAATAAATTTAAAAGGAGTTTTTTACTATGCTAAATAACGTAGTCCTTATTGGACGCACCACTCGTGACGCAGAATTGCGTTACACTCCAAATAACAAAGCAGTCGCAACTGTTACTTTAGCTGTCAATCGTACTCAAAAAAATGAAGATGGTTCTTATAAAGCTGACTTCATCAATCTCGTGCTTTGGGGACAAACAGCAGAAAACTTCTCCAACTGGATTAAAAAAGGAGGACTAGTTTCTGTCGTAGGTCGTATTGAGACTCGAAACTACGATAATCAACAAACTGGACAAAAAGTTTATGTGACAGAAGTTGTAGTTCATAATTTTGTTAATTTATCACCTCGCAATAATAACGGAGATGCCCAACAATCAGGACAATTCCAACAACAAAACCAAGTCCCAGCAAATAACTTTGCACAAGGTCAAGCTACTCCTAATTTCCAAGGTCAAGATGCAAATCCTTTTGGACAAACAAATCCATTGGATATTTCAGATGATGACCTTCCATTCTAATAAGAAAAACACAAAAAATCACTCAAAAAACAATTGGGTGATTTTTATTGATTGACAAGGTGTAAAAATGTAATGAAATAATGATATTGGAGAAAAAAATAAATCTTCTAAAAACCTTGATGTTATAAGTTTTTTTAAATTTCGTTTTTGTGTAATTTTTTTCGCTTTTTAAAAAAAGAATAAAAAAATATTTAATTTTTTTCGTTTTTTTAACTGGATTTTTTTGTCAAAAATTTGCTATTTTTTTATGAAAATTTATTTTTTTAAATTATTTTTTTGTGACATACTATAAGTATAACATAATTGAAAGGATAGAGACGTAAGCTTAAAGACGTGTCTATTCTTTTTTTATTAAAAAAATTAAAAAAGAAAGAAGTGCGTCTTTGGGCGCATGAGGAAAAATAAAATGAGAAAAATGCAATCACAAAAAATTATCGTTAATAGCAACTTTGACTTCAGAGTTGCTAACGTGTATAAGGCTGCTCGTAAGCAGCAAGGTACTGTTAAACGTAGAAGCTTCTATATTGATGAAATAGAAGTTAGTCCATCAGAATGGGCGACTGCGAAGATGGAAGGTCTTGATACTGGTGTGTCTAACGCATCAGTTAAAGGCAATATCACACGTTTGGTTCACAAGCGTGGTTTTAATAAAAAAGGTCGTCCTTACCTAAAAGGCAAGAACTATGTTGTCAAACCTATTGATGATGTAGAAGAAGATGAAGTAGTTGTTTTAGATGAAATTTTGGAAGTAGTTCCAGAATTAGTCTAAAAACTTAAATTAAATTTTAAACGCCTCAAGAGAGGCAGAGGAGGAAAAATAATGGAAAAATTAACAATTGGTTTGGTGGAAGGTCGTCATGACCTTCCTGTTACAGATTACCTATTTCAAGAAGGGGACATCACGTTCCCTCTTGATATGAAGGAATTGGCTCAAATCGCTGATAAGCGATTGAGTGAGCTAGGTGCAGTTACATACACGTCTTTAGACCTGTATGTTACAGGTCTCACGGCAGCAACTCTTGCAGTAATGCGAGTTGCGTTTGTGAGAGGATACCTTGTTACATTCCACCATTTCGATAGAAATAGTGGAATGTGGCTTGCTCAAGATGTCATTAACGCTAATGACATCAATAGGGATTCTGATGTCCCATCTTGGTCAATTGGTGCAATGCCATGACCAAGATGAAGAAGCTGAAAGTTTACATCATGTCACTGGTTTTATTCAGTGATGTGATGTATTTAGCATCCTATGTGATGCTAAGTCTAGCAGTTTTGCAATTTTTGTATGGGGATTATCCTTACGCAAAATTTGCCCTAGCTACCACAGTATCTTTTAAGGTGCTATATGTAGTAGCTAAAAGAATTGCTACATTTCTAAATCATATACTGAAAGAAAAGACTTCTCAGTATATGGTATTCTAATTATAAATAAACCCTCAGAAGAGGGTAGGAGGAAAAATCATGGAAAGCAAAAAATTTAAAAACATCAAACTTGGTCTTGTAGAAGGTCGTCATGACCTTCCTGTTGCAAATTGCATTTTTCAAGAAGGGGACATCACGTTCCCTCTTGATATGAAGGAATTGGCTCAAATCGCTGACAAGCGATTGAGCGAAGCTGGTGCGGTTACTTCTTTTGAAGACCGCTTCAATCCAAGCCAAATAGATGTATTTGTAACTGGATTGACTGCTGCAACAACAGCAGTCATCCGTGTCGCATTGATGAAAGGTTATCTTTTGACCCTTCATCACTTTGATAGAGATAGCCAAACTTGGCTACCTCAAACTATCATTGGGAAGTCAGATTTACATTTAGATTCTGACTATCCTTCCATTATTATGGGAGGTGTCCTATGATAATCAAAGTCTATACCGCACCATCTTGCCCACAATGTAAGATGGTGAAAAAATTTCTTGATAAGGCTGGTAAGTCTTATCAAGAAATTGACGGAACAACTGATGAAGCTAGAAAGATGTTAAAAGAAGAAGGTTTCAAATCGTTCCCTGTTGTAAAGCAGGGGGCGGTAGCCTTCGCTGGCTTCCGTCCAGACCAATTGAGAAAGTTGGTCTGAGATGGGAGCTTCTATAAAGTTGATTGAACTGTGGTTGCCGATTGGTAACGATGGTTCAATCAAATCAATAAAAGAAATCGGCTTTTTAACGTATGCCAAAGAGTCGATTTCTATAAAAGTATCGAGTGTGAAAACTCACAAGTTTAAAAATCGTGTGAGAGTTGCAATCGACACTTTAATTGAAGGGGTTTCTCCATCTTCGTTAAAAGAGTTAGCTACTCTTGAGACAAAGGATGAAGAAGTTTCCTTCAATATTGCGGAATCCGTTGTATATGGAGATGACCAAAATGGTTATCCCATTGCACATGCAACGGATATTTCTCAAAAATTTAATTCCCAAGACCCTAAAGTGCGACATCTAGTCGTAACTGGGGTTCATGGTAATTTTAAAGACGCTCAACAAGCTTTTAAAAGAGCGTCTAAAATTAAAGGTTCTAGAGTAATTAAGCTCAGAGCCTAGAAAAAGAATCAAACGGAAAAGAGTGGGGATACCTGCTCTTTTTTGTTTGACTTTTATGTTTTTTCATTATATACTAGATTTGTCTTAAAAAGCGATATTATTATATCGTTTGGAAGGCAACTTTTTCTTTTTCATAATCCCCAAAAAAAGAACACTTGCTTTTTTAGCAGTGTTTTTTTGGTTATAGTGTTATGTTTATGTTACAATAAAAGAAGAAAAAGATAGAAAGGTTATTTTTTTAATGGAAGAAAAATCAATTGTTAGACAAGAAAGTAGAAGTAGTGCATCAAGCTCAATTTTTGATGAATGAAAATAGCAAAGTTACTATTAAAAGTCCAGAAGAAACTTTTATTCCAATGGTAATCGCAAACATTCACAAGGATAAAGATTTAAAAACGGATAAATCACTTTATGATGTTATCACAGAAACTTTGCTTGAATTTGTAAAAAAAGAAAATAGAAGACCCACGTTGGATAATCCAATCCGAGTCAATTTCCAAATTTTTTTGATAAAAAAATGGTATCGAAGACTACACTATTTTTTTGGATTTTTTTCACTTATTCAGTGGCAGAATTTTTTTAGATATTGCGTTTTTTTAATGAGGAAGTTTTTGAAATTTGAAGACGATTACAAAAAAAGAAATTTTAGGTGTTTAAGTATTTTTTTAAAAAAATTTGATGTAAAATAATTGCTTTTTTTGAAACAAATTTGTTACATTATATGGTATAAAAAAGAAAAGGAGTTTTTCAGAAAATGAAAAAACACGATGTTAAAATCCAAGGTCACGGATTTTTCCGTAAGACCAAGGTTGGTCTAGCAAGTGGTATCGTTCTTGGTGCTGCTCTCGTTTTTGGCGCAAACGCTGTTTCTGCCGACGAAGCAACAGTAGGGAACACCGCCAACGTTGCTAACGTAGCTACTCAAACTGGCAATGAAGTGAAGCCTGTTGAGAAACCTGTTGAAGTCACTAAGATTGAGAACACTCAAACACCTAGTGATAAAGCGGATGCTGACGGAACTTACAACAGCCAAGTTAAAAGCATTGAAGCTACAAATGTTGACGAAGCTGCCAACAAAGTACGCTACCGCGTAGAGTTCCACGACAACCACGCTATTCCAAAAGACGGAACTGTGAAATTTGACGTGACTGGTTCGCCTGAATTCCCAGAAGCAAATGATTTGTATATTGATAAAACAAAAGTTGGTACAATCAGAACTTATCAAGATAAGCCTGCTAACCAAGAACTTGCAAAAGATTTATCAAACACAGAGACTTTAAAAGAATTTAAAGAAAAATTAAACAAAGCTTCTAGCGAAGATGTTCTTGGTACAAATAAAGCTGAGTTAAAATTCAATGAAGAATTTGCGAAAATGAACAAGAATCGTGCAGTTGAATTTACTCTTGGTACTTTTAATTATCCTATTACAACAGGTACTTTGCCAACTCTTTACGTTAAAGAAGGCGAAAAAGCTAATATTTTTGAAGGGGATAAAGACACAAAGAATTACAAAAATACTCTTTCTTTACCATCAGTAAAAAATAAAGCTGTTGCAGCTCCTACAAATAAGATTTATTACCCAACAAAATCCGTTGAAACCAAACCTTCAGATGTTAAATATATTTCTACTCAATACTTGGGATTGACAAGAACTCCAAAAGATGCTGTAAAATTACCAGTTTATCTTCAAGGTGGTGGGTATAACGTAGATTTGTCAGTTCGTTCAGTTGACGGAAACACTGATGATAAAAAGTTAATTCAACGTAATCAAGTTAATGGTGATACTTATTTTGTTAAAAAAGGTGACATCTTAACGCTCAAAACTCAAGATGCTTCAAAACAATTGTTTGATTTGAAAGCTCCTTATAAAGTAGGGGATGTAGTTGAAGGTGCAAATGTTACTGTAATGAGTAATGAAGCGTCAGATGGCAATCGTTTTACTGACTCAACTCTTTATGCTAAAAAGGGAGATTTACAAGTGAAAGAACTCCCTGTTACTTTGAAAGTTGTTGAAGTAAGCGATAGCGGTGTTCGTTTTGAAGTTCAAAATGATGTTAAGATTGAAAATGGTTCATTCACTCGTTTCAATTTTGTTAAACCTGCAAACAAATTAAACCACGAACTTCGTGAAGATTGGCTAGAACGTTATGGTGAAGATAACTTGAAGACTTTCTTGGCTGGTAAGAGTCTCGTGTTCGTTTACAACATAACACTGGACACGGTTTCGATGTAACAATTGACCGTGATGGTAAAAACCTATTCCACGGAAACGGCTACACCGTCCTCGACAAGAACACCAACTTGACTTTCGGTGAATCAACAAAAGGTACTGTTAAAGTACGTTATGTTGACGAAAACATGAAAGAAATTCCAGGTTATCCAACAGAAACAGTTCTTGATAACAAACCTTGGTACACTTCTGTAACGATTACTCCTAAGACTATTAAAGATTATGAGTATCAGTATGCTACTGCACCTCTTAAAACAATTGCTGGTTCTGGTGAACAAGTGATTTCATTGGTGTATAAAGCTCCAGCTCCAGTAGTGCCAAACGTAAAACCAGACCCAAAAGTTACTGAAGAAGAAATTCCATTCAACAAGGTAACTAAGGAAAACCCTAACCTTCCAGAAGGACAATCTCGTATTATCCAAGAAGGTAAAAACGGTAAGAAGAAAACTACAACTACTTACACAGTTGACCCTAAAACTGGTAAAGTAACTCCTAACGAGCCTACTGTTGAAACAACTCCTCCAGTTGACCAAATCACTGAAATTGGTAAGGGTAAGGACAAAGAGGGAGACCTTAAAATCACTTACATTCCAGACCCAGAATCACCAGTAGGTACTGACACTATCGTTGAAGAAGGTCGCAAACCTAAATACGACGTGACTGGTAAGGAAAAAGACCCAGGTAAACCAAAAGTAGTTAAGATTGGTACTAAACCAAAAGTTAATGTAGAAGAAATTCCATTCAAGGAAGTTATCGTCGAAAACCCTTCTAAACCAGAAGGCTACCGTGCGGTTCTTAAAGAAGGTAAGATTGGTAAGAAGACAACTACGACTACTTACTCAGTTGACCCTAAAACTGGTGTAGTGACTCCTAACGAGCCTACTGTAACAATCGTTAAAGCAGAAGATGCTTTGATTGAAGTTGGTACTGGTAAAGACTTTGTAGGTGAAATCGAAACTCGCTACGTTCCAGATATTGAACTTGAATTTGGTAAAACAAAGATTGTTCAAAACGGAACTCCTGAAGTTAAAGATGTTACTGGTAAGGTTGTAAAAACACCAGGTACTCCAACTATCATCCACATTGGTATCAAACCAAAAGTGGAAGAAGAAGAGCTTGACTTCAAAGTTGTAAAACGTGACAACCCTGAATTACCTAAAGGACAAGAAAAAGTTGTTCAAGAAGGTGAAAAAGGTAAGAAGACAACTACAACTACTTATGAAGTTGACACTAAAACTGGTAAAGTAACTTCTAAAGTAACAGTTGATACCAAAGACCCACAAGATAAGATTATCGAAGTAGGTACTAAGGAAGAAGCTAAAGTAGTGACTCCAGCTCCAGAAGCACCTAAGACACCACAAGCTCCAGCAGCTCCAGCACCACAAGTTGCTAAAGCAGAATTGCCAAACACTGGTGAAAAAGCAAGTTCAGCTCTTATGGTTGCAGGTCTTGCAATGGCTGCTATGACAGCAGGTTTTGTTGCAAAAGGTCGTAAAGAAGAAAACTAATTCTTCAAGATAAAAAGGAGAGGTTCGCCTCTTCTTTTTTTGTTATTTTTATTTTTTTATTTGAAGATTTATGGCATACTAATACTATAAGCATAATTGAAAAAGTAGAGAAGTCAAACGGAAGGCTCTCTACTTTTTTATTTGTTTAAATAAAAAATTGCCTTTCGGCAGGAGGAAAATAAATGAAAACAAAAAGATATTCATTGTTAGGAACTTATGGGTATATTTGCCCTATGGTTTTTACAAAAGATTTAAAAGAGGAAATCTACATTGAGCCTACGGACTCGTATGAAGATTTTCTAAAAGAAATAAAAGAGGAATTAGGGATTGATGATGTGTCAAACATCCCTGTTTATTTGCCATATTGCGATTTTCATTATGGCTATAAAAGAACAGGAGATATGTGTGGAACATTTTTAAATCCCAAAGAAGCTTTTGAAGCTTTAGAAAAATTAAAAAAGAAATCAAAGAAATCAAAAGTGAAACCACCTTTGATTTATACAATAGGAGGAAACAAAAAATGACGACTTTATTTAAATCAGAGAAAAAAGATGTAAAAGCATCTTTTCCAAAGATAAACGCTAGTGATGACTTCAAGAATAAATTCTTTAAGTTAGCTCGATACGTTTCTAAAGTGGCGGATGTTAATAGCGTTGATATTTTAGAGTGTATTAAAGTTCTAGAAGGTGATGCTATTGATTTTTCTGCGTATGATATTTGTTCTTTTGAAGATATGGCAATTCAAGCCAAATATTCTTCTAAGATTATTTTAGAAAGCAGAGCAAAAACAGAAAATTTATCAGATGTTAAGTTCTTGTATGCTGATGGAGAAACCAAAAATGAAATTTACTTAATCGTGCCTAGCTGTTCAACAGCAAATGATGGACGTGGCTTCTATGCTCGCTATCAAGTTGATTATGCAAATTGTAAACTATATTCTATCGGATACTTGCTACTTGCTTCAGCTTTAGAACAAGCAGCAAGAAAATTCATCTCAGCTAATTCTTATTCTATCTTTCATTATTCTTCTAATTCATGGAAGTATTCACAATACTGTTCAATTTATGAAGCGGCATTAGATGTCATCATCAAGGTTGAATATAACCATTCGATGAATAGAGAATATGCAAGAGAGACTGGAAAAACTATTTCGACATTTCGTACTGATAAGAAATATCAAGATGAAGCTTTAAACAAAAGCACTCTTTTTAACAAGATGGGCTTTAGAAAAGTGGAAATTGATACTCAAAAGTATGATGGAGAAGTTTTTAATTATGAAGAGTTCTCTAAGGTTGAACATGATTTCCAAGCAATCCTCAATAAATTACCTCAAGCAAAAGCACAACCTGAGCTGAAGTTTAGACGTTTAGGCAAGCATAAGGCTTGGGGAATTTATTCTCCTGCTCTTAATATTTTAGCGGTAGATGTTCGACACACTGAATCTTTTATCCATGAATATGGTCATTATTTAGACTTTAAGCATGGTGATGAAGTTTATTCAGAAATGCCAACATTCTTACCTATTATTAAGGCTTATGAGGAGAAGTTGACGGAGTTAGCAGAAGATAGTAAGTACGCTCAAAAGCTTACAGCAAAACGGATGAGTTATTATTTAATCCCAACTGAAATTTTTGCACGCGCATTTGAGCTATGGGTGTCAGGAACGATTGTTTCTGATGCGACTATTATCTCTTCGACAGAAACTTATAATAGCCAACCTGAATATATTGCGTTTAGCTATATCAAAGAATTGGTTTTTAGTTTCTTTAATGCTATCTTTCCAAATACAACAAACGGCAATCAATCATCGGTTGCCACATTAAAAAATCAAAAAGAAACAACTGCTCCTAAAGCAAAAGTGTGGGAACAAATCGCCCCTACAAACACTGGAGAACAGTTGTCATTATTTTAAAGAAAAAGCCTCAAAAAGAGGTTAAGGAGGAAAAATAAAATGAATCATTTAGTAAAAGTTTGGTTTGAATATGCAGTTGAATTTTTGCCAACTGCACGCTCTCGTAAAGTTAGAGTAGGGAAAAAACGCTCTTTCTTCTGCTACCCATTGTTGGAAGTTGATGAAAGCGAATTTAAAAAAGCTTTCGTTGTTCCTGTTTATGACAGTCGTTATGAAGGTGGAGTAATGGAATACCGTTCTTACAAAGGATGTTTGTATAAACCTATCCTAAATCCTTATAACGAGGATTGCCAGACAGAATGGACGAAAGAAGATTGTATTCGCTATGCGACTCCTACGCCATACTGCCATGATTTGTATTTATCAGATTATGAAGAAATGGAAAAAGGGAGTATCATTGTGAAAGATAATAAAAACAAAATGCTTTCTTATCTCTTGAAACAATATATGCACCCTAGAGTTAGAACGATTATGTTCAACGATACTCTTTGGGAAGTTGCTAAAGAGCCTCGTTATCGAGTAGCTTTTTACAACGGCTTTGGTTCGTATCACCTTCCTCTCATCATGGTTGATTCTGATGGACCTTTCAATGCAAATCAGTTTGATTTAGCTGTTGATTATGCCTTGAAGCAATCAAAAGGTGATGAAAGGGTGACAAAAGAAAAACTGCAAAAAGAAACATACCGAAAAATTGAAGTATTGGATGACAAGTTTGTAACAGAGTATAAATACAAAGTTGCATTTATGTCTGACAATCCAATTGAATTTGGTATTCTCTTGGCGGAAGAAGCAAAACTTTCAGTAGATGGGAGATTGCTGTTTAACATGGACGGTCTTGATGAAGAGTATCTATCTTCACTTCTCTTTGCAGACGGAGTTTTGACTCCGTTAGGTTCTATTTGTATGGAACGTAGACGCTTGGAACTTGTGAAAGATGGAAATTACTTCATCGCACGTCACAAGGTTGATTATTTCGACTTTGACTGATAAATAAAATATTTAAAAAAACAATTAAAAAAACAAAAAAATAAAGAAAGAAAGTCCTCAAAAAGAGGGCATGAGGAAACAAAAATGACAACTAAAACTACAACAACTGACGCTCACACTTTTACTTTCGGAGTTTTCGATAAGTTCGAAAACAAATTAAGAATGGGATTTGTTTCTCATGATATTAAACAGTTAGCAATTGCTACTGCTGATAGGATTGTAGCAATTTCGTTAGCAGGAGGGGAAGATACTTATAAACCTTATAAAAATAAGATTATTGGGTTTCAAGATGCTCTTGAAATTTTCGAGATGCACGGCTTCATTTTAGCAATCGTTCCAAATTATATGGAAGTTTTGTTAGAGGAAGGTCCTCAAGCTGTTGTTTCAACTGAAAAAGAAGTCTTTTTTGATGGTTCAAATGAAGGTGTGAAACTTTTAAACTTTTATCATCGAAACGAAGCAGAAACAGTTGTAAGATATTATGATGCAACGGATTCTAACCAAGCTGAAAGAGGGATTCTTGACATTCCTAATTTAGCTTCGGAAGTGACTTGGGAACAAGCAATTGAAGTAATGAAGAAAGTTCAGAAAAAACACAATATTGATTTGTTTGCTCCTGGATACTTCAATACTTGTTCTTGTTGCGCCACACCTAGTGATTTTCCGAAGAAGTATTTCTTGAATAAAGAAGATGCTGAGGAAAAACATTTTACTAGAGAAGACGGCAGCAAGATTAAGCTTCTTATTATTGCTAACTCCCATAACGCTTCAGGAGCTTCTAAATTAGGGACAAAGAAAAAACCTTATCCTTTTGGAACAATTGAAGATTATAAGCGTTTGGATAAAGAAGTTCAGCAATATGTTCATTCAAATGGGCTTAAAGATGAGGAAACTGCTCCTGTGTTGGAAGACTTTGTGAAAGGTCTCAATGAATTAGTAGGAGAAGAAACTTACTCTTTAGAATATCCTGAAGGAGAAGGTTACGCCTTTAGTATTGTGACGAAACAGTAGAAAACAATAGGAGGAAAAATAAAATGAAGACATTTACATTTAATGCTTATGGACAAAATTTTGAAGTTTACTTAGCAAAATCGCAATATGTGAATAACAACTCTTTGGCGATTCTTGCTATTAACGCTTTGACACATGAAGTGTTCTGCAATATAACTGTCAACATCTCTGGCTGGGCAAAAACAGATACTCTTTTTACTTTGAGCGTCAATAATGGTTCTCAAGAATTATTTAAGGTGCTTGAAGATGAAGGAATCTATGTCCGAACTGGGGAATTTGTCCCAAGCGGTTTTGTAGATTTCCCAATCTGTCGCTTGACAGAAAAGGGAATTGAAGCTCTAGAAGAGCTTAAATAAGAAAAAACAGAAAGAGGTGGGAAACCACCTCTTCTTTAAGGAGGAAACAAAATGAAATTATCACAATTATTATTAACAGAGTTAAAAGACAACGGTTCAACTAAAGGTGGCGTATCCTACGCAGGAGAACGATTGATTGATTTTCTACTCGAAACCAATTACCTTCACTTGATTGATGAAGAGGGCGGTTTTGATGAAATCAATGCTTTGTTGTCTGAATGTGGGATTAAACCCATTGACTTCCCTGATGTGAAAGCAGAAGTTGTTCTTTACTATGTACTTCCAGATGATATTTTGGATGATGATACAATTCCTGCGGACGTTTATACTAAACAGGAATTGCTTGCAAAAGCCCAACAACTTCTTGATGAAGACTACCAAGAAAAAGGAGAAGATTCAGAAGTTATTGAAGGTGTTTTGGATGCTATGGAATACCTTGAAGCTCATCGTAATTGGGCGCATATCCACACGCTCAAAAAAGAAGTTGATTTGAATACTTTAGGGGCTTTTAGTAATAAGGATAAAACCTATGGGATTACTCTTTATCACTCAGCTCAAAAAGATTCTGATGCAACTCCTGTCTTTACGGAAAAAGAATTGATTAGTGTCGCAAATGAGTTACTTGTCAACTCAACTGAAGATAATGTTGAGGAATTTACAAGCATTGAAGATGCTATCAATTACTTGGAAGAAGTTGCTGAGTGGAATCCTATTAAGGAATACTCACAGTATTTCAAGCAGTCAGAACTAGAAGAAGTAAAATAAGGAGATAAACAATGAAACATTTAATTGCTCACAACCCTTTTGAATTAGTTCGAGAGGTGGAAGTTGTAGAATTAGAGTTAGATACTTATTCTACAAGCAAGATTAAAGAGTTGTTTAGCTCTTATTCATCATCTGCTGGTTCGAAAAAACCTTTCTTTCACTTGAAAGTGACTACTCCAGAAGCTATCCGAAAACGCCTATCAAAAGAGAAAGCACAAGAGATTGTTGCTACTCTTAATTTAGGCGATAGCATTATGGAATGGGATTTGCTTGGCTTGTCTGATTTTGACAAGAAGAAGTTGGACAGGCTAAATCGCCTTACTTCGATGCGTAAGGAGTTTTTTGAAACTCATACTACTCAATCCACAAGAAAAGATTTGCGAGAAGAGTCACTATTCAAAAAAGATGTTCATATTTCTTTTATGCAACAACGTTTGGATAGCCTTTTATTCCGAGAAGTTGCTAAAATGGAACGTTATTCATGGTACATCCGTGAAGGGGATGGGGATAATCCAACCCTAGATGTAGCATTTCAACGTGACTTTGTATGGTCTTTGGAACAAAAGCAAGCTTTGATTCTTTCTATCCTAAACAATCGTCCGATTGGAACTTTCTATTTTAATGAAAGTGATGTGAATGGAGAAATTGATGATGTGCTTTATGATGGTAAGCAACGTTTTAGCGCTATCAAAGAGTTTATGCAGGGCGAGTTTCCTGTAATTGTTGATGGTAAAGAGTACCACTGGTATGAATTACCATACGTTGACTATCGTAATTTCTTATCTTATTCTGTAAGTGTTGCTCTAAGTACATTTGATTCAATGGAAGAATTGATAAAATACTACATTGTATTGAATACAAGTGGGCGTATCCATACAGAAGGGGATATTGAAAAAGCGAAGTCACTATTGAAATAAAATTAAAAGAAAATGAGGAAAAACAAAAAAATGGATGCAAAAGTAATTCAACAATTCACAGCTATTATCGTTTTAGAAAAAAAGCATGATAAAGGAAATTCCTACTATACAATAGAATTTGACGATAAAGGACTATTCAACTCAACATTGTATATTCTTCAAACAATTGAAGAAAAATTTGGCGAGGTCTATAATGCTGAATTTGTTAAAGACTTAAAACAAGCTATCGAAACTTACACTGTTAAACAAGAAGATTTTTGTGCAGCTTACATGGAACGAGAACTTGTAAATGCTATTGAAAAAGCAGAGTCTTTTGAAGACATTCAATTTAATGAATGGACTTTATCTATCTTTTCGTATTATTTGAATGAAAAGATTAAAGACGGAAGCTATGTATATAAGCGAGAATATTAGATATATGAGGAAAAACAATGAATATTGAAATTAAAGAATTGGTAAAAAAGGCTGTTAAAACTGGCAACAGTGACATCAGCTTTGTCCCTAGTTTGTCTGGTGGATATGAGATTCATCTTTCTTCTTTTAACAAAGGTGAAGGTAGTACAACTATTGAAACTTTGTCTCAGGAAGATGGGATGACATTTATCTCTCAAATCGAAGAGATGAGTAATCTTCCACAAGGCGATATTCGTCGCCCACGAAGTGGAGATTTTACTATCTCAGAACAAGGATTTTATGCCAATGTTCGAGTCTCAAGTATTTGGACTTTAGCAGGTGTCGTTTCGATTGCCATGCGAATCATGAACCACAATTTTAACAAGCTACCTTATCACGGTTTTCAAGGTGATTGGTATGATGACTTGTTGAATGATGTTCATGAAAAAGGTTTGCATGTTATTATTGCAGACGAAAAATATCTTGCTAAAGACTTCGCTTATGAAGTTTTGAAAGATTATTTAAACTTCGGTTCTTCAATTGTTTCGATTGAAGAATCTGTGGATGAACGAATCCCTAAAATTCACCAAATGCAAGTAAATCCAACTCAAGGAATGACTTATGAAACATTGTTTACTTTAATAATGAATCGCCTTCCTTATGGTTCGACTATCTTCTTTGGTGAATCTGAGACAGAAGAACAAGTGAAATATATCCATCTTGCTCTTCAAAAAGGCTTTAATGTCTTAACTACATCAACAGACATTGAAGATTTACAAAAAGAATTTTTGGACGTAAGTAAACAGGATAAATTTGATTATCATGGAATTATCTTGTATCCATACGAAACAGAAATTCTTTTTTTCGAAATGAAAAATGTTATTTTTGAAAAAGTAACTGTATAAAAAGAAAATAAAGAAAACCTCAGTCTTGCTGAGGTTTTTTTGTTTGGTTAAAATTTATGATGTCGTAACATTTTGACTGGTACAGATGCTATTGAATTTACTCTTTTGTATAAAAATTGTCCGACTCATCGAATTTAGATGACTCAAACAACATTTCTTGTTCAAAGATTCGTTTATTTTTATCCAGAATTTTATAATCTTGTTCCAATTTTTTTCAATGTTCTAAAAGCGTCTGCAATCACATCAATATCACGGTTCAATTCCTGCAAGTGTCCATAGTTTTTTTGTCAGAAAGGACTCCGTTTTTGATGAGCTGGTAATTTTTGTAAAAGCGTTCAATATCTTCTTCAATAACATGGAAAAATTCTTTCGCATTTTTTAGGTTAGCTCTACGTTCTAATCGAAGAACTTCTTCTTCGAACGTTGCGTAGTTGTTATTGTTAATATCAATAAATTTATTTTCTTTGATAACAGGAATGTCTGCATCTTGAGTGTCTGATAAACAATAAAAACCATCATCAGCATTATCTGTTGAAGTAGATGAAAAATTGGCAACATCCTCAATGAACGTTTCTACCGAACCAGTTGAAGCAGAAGGAAGAGATTCGATAATTGGAATAAACTCAGTTTCATCTGTAATTGGAGTAAACTCAGTTTCAATTGTAGGTTGGGTCACGTCGGTTTGATTTACTTCAGAGCTGTTAAGAATATCTTTAAGGTCACGTTTTTTATTTTTCTTTTTCTTTTCAACTTTAAAGCAAGTAACAGCCTTATAAGTCTTCACATCTAAAATAAATAATATACCATCTTTTGTGACATAGGCTATTCTATTTGCATTTGAACATTTTTGTTCTTTATGTTCATTAGCTTTCCCAGACATTTGCCTAAACCATTTAAGACATTTATCTGATTCAATATCAAAGCGTTCTTTAGCACGTTGCTTAAAATGTGCAGATAAAGTGTAAAGTTGACTATTTTTTTATTCCCATATCTTTTGTAAGCCTTTTTCTTATTTTTATAAAAAAATTATACCTCAAAAAAACAAAAATAAATCAACAAAAAAACATTAGTTTTTTTATAAAAAAACTATTGAACAGAACACAAAAAAACGTGGTATAATAAAGAAAAAAATAAGGAGGAAAAATTCAAATGGAAATTGACCGTTATTGCAATGATTGTTTGTCTTATTATTCTTATAATGAAGATGAAAAATCCAGAAAAAAATGTCGTTTCTGTGGTTCGACAGATACAGAAGATGTGTAAAATTCAGATAGAGATGAGAATTTCGAATTTCTTATCTCTTTTTGTTTTTTTATATACATAGCGTTATGTTATAATAAGGAATAACCTTCTGTAATTAAAATTATTGACAAAGGTAATCTTATAGAAAGGAGGGTGAGAAGATGAAAGCTTACAAGACAGAAATACATCCAACGCAAGCTCAGATTGAATTGATTCATAAGACTTTTGGGTGTACTCGTTACATTTATAATCAATATGTCTATGAGAATCTAGAGAATCTTGCACCAGGGAAAGATTTTATTTCTGCCTTCAGCTACTCTAAAAGGGTAAACAATGACCCTAACACTCCTTCTTGGTTAAAGGAAATCCCAAGCAAGGCAATCAAACAAGCTTTAATCTATGCAGACCGTGCCTTTAGAAATTACTTCTCTAAGCGTAGTGGTAAGCCTACCTTTAAAAAGAAAGGTAGGAACGATAGCTTTTATTTGATAGGTACTTTGAAAGTGGAGCGCCATCGGATTTTTGTTCCTGTCTTGAAGTGGATTCGTTTGAAGGAGTTTGGATACATTCCTGAGAATATCACTTCTGTAACAATTTCCATGAAGAATGGGAGATATTACATTTCCTGCTTATGTAAAGAGGAGAAAGATGAACGAATAGCCTTATCCAATGATTCTATGGGAATTGATTTTGGGTTAAAAGACCAATTCATCACAGAAGATAAAACCATTCCTTCCATCAATCGTTCTTTACGCGTTAAGAAACTGGAAAAGCGTTTGCGGAGAGAACAGAGGAAGTTATCTCGCAAAGTTGAAGCTAATATGGTTGAGAAGGTTTATTACAAAAGTGGAGTGAAGAAGGGTCAGCTTAAATCTTACAAGCAGTTGAAACCTTTATCTGAATGTAAAAACTTTCAAAAGCAGAAATTGGAAGTAGCTCGACTTCATGAACGCTTGACTCGGATTCGAACAGATTATAATCGAAAAGCTTTACATTCTTTAGTGTTAGAACGAAAACCAAGTTCTATCACGATTGAAAACTTAGCGGTTCGTAATCTTATGAAGAATCGACATTTGAGTAAAGCTATTTCAAAAGCTCAGTGGTATCAATCTCGTCTTTATTTAGAAACCCTCTGTAATAGATTAGGGATAGAGCTTAGGTTAGCAGATAAGTTTTACCCCTCTAGTAAACTCTGTTCAACTTGTGGTTTTAAGTATCAAGACTTAAAGTTAAAAGAACGCTTTTGGACTTGTTCGAATTGCGGTAGTGAGCATGATAGAGATAGAAATGCGGCTATCAATTTAGGACGATGCCAAACTTATACTGTCTTAACCGCAGTTTAAATTGGTTACTACCGTGGGTTACACGGAAAGTTACGCTTGTGGACTGTTATAGCAAATGAGAATAGATTTTATCATTCAAAGGATAAAATCGAAATCAGACAGGGTGAAACAAGAAGAATTTCTAAAAATAATTTTATTAGAAAGGGTCATAAAATGAATGTACGTTTGAGTATATTTTGTGTAACAGTTTTTTTACTTGTTTTTGGTATTGGTTTTGGATTCTTTTTTACTCAAAGTCTCCAAACCGTCACTCAAGAACTGGATAAAACTTTTGAAGTGTCAGAAGCCATAGCAGGTGATGAGACAGCGATTGAAAAGAAGAAACCTATGACTATCTTGTTAATGGGGGTGGACACTGGTTCTGATGAGCGCCCTGATGATTGGCAGGGAAACTCGGATACTGTTTTATTGGTAACTATCAATCCAGAAACAAAAAGAATGAGCATGACAAGTTTAGAAAGAGACTTGATGACAAACATTGAAGGGCAAGGGAAGGTAAAACTAAATGCTGCTTACCCTGCTGGTGGTGTTGAACTATCTATTTCAACTATTCAAAAAATGCTAGATGTGGATATTGATTACTATGCTTTAATCAATATGAGAGGATTGGCAAGTTTGGTGGATGCTGTTGGTGGAATAGAAGTAACCAATCATTTTGATTTTCCTATTTCTATCGCCAAAAACGAACCAATCACCACTGCTGAAATTCCACCAGGAACACATCTTATCAATGGAGAACAAGCTTTGGTTTATTCTCGTATGAGGTATGATGACCCAGATGGTGATTACGGCAGACAAAAAAGGCAAAGAGAAGTGATTCAAAAACTTCTTGCTAAATTGTTAAGTTTAGAATCTATTGACCGTTATAAACCAATTTTATCTGCTATCAGTCATAATATGAAGACAAATATGGAGCTTGGAGAAACTAGCACCCTAATTAGTTTATTGTCTTATAAAGACTCTATGGCTAATGTTAGTTCTTACCAGTTGGGTGGGAATGGTGTCATGGTTGATGGCGTTAGCTATCAAGTAGCATCGGTAGAAGATGTGTTAGAGGCTCAAAATCGCATTAAAAAAGAGTTAGGTATTTCTCAAATTTCAAAAGAAGAAGTTAAAACAAATCTAGTTACAAGTGGAAATACAATCTCTCCATATACCTCAGAAAACTTTTCTGACCCAGATGGAAAGAATAAGCGAACTATGGCAGATATTGTAAATGGAAACTAATTTAGAAAGGAGAGTCTATGGAAAATATGGAAAAATATTTAACTTTAAACAATTTATTCATCATTGCTTTCTTCTCTTTGTTGTATATTGTTGCTGGCAAGGGGATGGATAGATTACTTCGCAAACATAACAATCTAACAAACACCTTTTTAGCAAACGCTCTGAAAGTAGTGATTGTGGTTATTGGGGTTATCACACTTCTCTCTCAGTACGATAGTTTCAAGGATGTTTTGAAGTCTTTACTAACTAATTCAGCTATCTTAGTTGCAGTCGTTGGTTTTACGCTCCAAATTCCATCAAAAACATTATTGCTGGGACACTTCTCTTATCTGCTGATACATTCAAGGTCGGAGACCGTATTCGGATTCCTAAAGAGGATATATCAGGGGAGATTGAAGAATTAACGCTTAGACATGCTAAAATTAAATTAGCAACTAGTGAGAGAGCTATTGTTCCTAACTACTTGTTAAACGATGCTGTTGTTATCAATAACAATCTTCACAACGAAGAAACTTGTTATCCACTAGTTATTCCTGTACCACTCAGCAGCAACATTCAGCGAGCAAAAGAAATAGTAGAAGGTATTATTGAAGCTCATCCTGATATTTTAAAAAATAGAGATTCATCTATTATTCTTACCAACTATCAATTGACCTCTATTGAAATTCATGCTATGATATGGACAAGGAATATCGAGGATAGTTTTCGTGTACTGAGTGAACTTAGACTTGAAATTGCTGAAAAATTAAAGAAAGAAGGTGTGTTGTAAATGCCAAAAGAAACAGAAAAAATGCAAGAGCTACTAACAGGTGGTAGAGAACCGAGACGTACTATTGTACTTCAAACTATGGAACAGCTTGAAGAAGTTTATGGAAAAGAAATTTTGTCTAAGTTATAAATGTTTTTAAGGTATGTTTTTTTATTTGAAGATTTATGGCATACTAATATTATGAACATAATTGAAAAAAATAGAGATGCAAAACATGAAGGCTCTCTATTTTTTTGTTTTGTTTAAATAAAATAATAGCCTTTATGGCAGGAGGAAAAATATGTTTATAAAGTTAAACATCGACGTAAATGGAACAGTTATCGAGAAAAGTTTTGATAACTTAAAAAGCTTAAAGGAGAATTATTTCTCTATGAATATGGCACACACAATTCTTGATGTTGTGCTTATGGATACTTTTGGAGATGGAACGCTCACAAAAGAACTATTTAAAGTAGTTTGGGATGATAAAAAGAGTGGTAAAACTCTTTCTTCGATTGACTATGACAAAGAAGAAGACTTGTTAATCGGTCTTGCCTACATTTGTCAAAAATTCGATAGTTTGGATGATTTTTACGAAGCTGTCGATAACAAGGATGACCTTGTTTGTTCGGAATACTATCCTAATGAAGAATATTTTTTGGAACTTCTTTTAAGTGGTAAAAGCGCAACAGAAATCGTTCGAATGACTGTAATGGGTGATTACAGATGGATGGATGAATTTGTTCGTCTTGATGGATATGCAAACCTAGAATCAGTAAGAGAATTACCATTCGATTCTGATTTTAGCGAGTTATATACTCGTTATTTTGATGAGAACGAAATCGACGAAGCTGATTGGACAGCAGCAGTTCGCTTTGTTCGTAATGGTGAATTTTTAGACTTCAATGAGTTTGAAGTCCAAGCTCTCTTTTACGATGATGCTTATGAAGAAGTCAAAGAACAAGCCCTTGAATATATTGAGGACGAAGAACTTGGTGAAAATATTGATTTTACTATTGAATTAACATTTCAAGGCTGAGACAAAAAAAGGAGGAAAAATATGTTTGTCAGATTGATTTTAAAAACGTCAGAAGATAGCATGACTATTGAAAAAGAGTTTAATAGCATTAAAAAGTCTAAAAGATGTTTATCTTTCTAATAAAGAAGCTTTATAATGTTTCTTCAGTTTCTTTGGTAGAAGATTTTAAAGGTTCTTCTAAAATTTCTCTATCATTGGAGAATTACGAAGAACATGATAGATTAGTTGGTTTAGCATATCTTTGTGAAATTTTTGATTCTGTGCAAGATATACTGAAATACTATGATAGTAAAATCTTTTATCCTGATTATCTTCCTAATGAGGAGAAATTTTTAAATCAAGCTCTAAAAGGTTTAACTCCAAATCAAGTGTTGGATTCAACAAGGGATTACAAACGTTATGATGCTTTCTTCTATGTGGATGAATCGAAAAAATTACATTCTACCAATAAAATTAAGCACTTCTCTTCGTTTGAATTTGATGATTTATACAAGGGTTATTTCGAAGAACACACCCCAGAAGGTGTTGAATGGAAAGGAACTATTGAAATTTTAAAAAATAGTGAAAAAATTGAAGTTCTTCGACTTAGTTCAAAGAAGCTTTTCTTTGAAGTTGCTTATAAAGAGATTAAAGAAAGCGTAAATACATACATTGACGAACATTTTAAAGATGAACTCGGTTTTATCACCTTTTATATCTCATTAGACTTGAAATGTTAAAACATAAAGAGGTGGTCTTCCACCTCTTATTTAAGGAGGAAAAATGATTACAATTTATAACCACATTGATAAAGCTAATTTTAAGGATGTAATTAGCAAAATGACAAAAAAAGGCTATCCAATGTACTTTGACCCAGAAGAACCAGAAGTGACATTCCCTGAAGTAGAAGGAGATGTATTCCTGAAATCAGCATATAATGTCCATAACGGAAGATTCGAGAGCGAATTTACAATACGAGCATTGGAAGAAGTATTGGGTATCACTTTGCCTTCAGGAGATAAGAAGTTTGAACAGTTTTTGGTTGATAAAGAGCCGATTGCTCCATTATATAGGGAGGGCTTTGCTTCTACTAAAAAAGGCTTATGGTCTGTTGAAAAAGAAATTATTCCGAATAATGATGAGGATACTGATTTTAGCCCTCAACATTACGAAGAAGAGTCGCTAGTTAATAGCAAAGACATGACGGCTTTTGAAGCCTTAAAAGAGGGATTATCTTATATCTTAGGTAATTTCTCTCAAGAGCAATTGGATGACTTGCCATTTCTTGCTAATGAGTTAGACCTTAATTTTGAAGTAAAACATGTGTTTGTTCAAGATTGGGGAACTACCATTACAACAATTCGTAAAACTAGTAAGTTCCAGTTAAGAAACAAGTATCACGACTGGTTCAGACCATTTGTGGTTGATTCTAATGGGAATGAAATTTTCTTTGATTTTTCTTATGATTATTCAAAGCTGCTTGCGGAATTGAGCAAGCTCTTGTCAATGAGTTTTAAAGATGTGGAGAATCTTAATGTTTATCTTCCGTATTGCAAAGTTGATGGAACAAAAACAGGCGAAATGTTTTCGACATATCCAAATCTCAAAAAAGCACATGACCACGCTTTACGTTTAGATGAAGTCTTGGCAGAAAGAGAGGTTTGACTTTTGGTATCCAAGTCGGACTATTTAAAAACCTCGAAAGAGACAAAGGAGGAAAAAATAAATGATTTACTTACTTTTTGATTGTAACAATTGGAGAAACCAGTCTTCTATGGACGCAACATCCCCAATCGCTGTCTCAACATCAAAAGATGAATTTGATGTAATGTTAGCGAAAGACCTTGCTGAAGACGCGAAATATATTTCTGATGAAAATATGCGTATTTTCTTAACTTTTGAAGAAAAAGAGGGTGGTTTATATGCAGAAGAAACATTATCAGAAATTTACGATGCGTATGACGGACAACGTATCCAAAATAAACATATTGTAGTTCTTGAAGAGGGCTACAAAGTTAATTAAAAACAAGAACGAAACAGGCTTTTTATAAGGTCTGTTTTTTTATTTTATTTTTTGTGGCATACTAGTAATATGAACATAATTGAAGAAGTAGAGTGTCTAATCTTAAAAGGCTATCTACTTTTTTATTTTGTTTAAATAAAATAGCCTTTTAAGGCAGGAGGAAAAATAAATGGCAAACGAAACGATAGTGGATGGGAAAGTTACCTTCCGCGGAGATGTAGCAGGAATTGCTACATTTGTTAGAATGAATAATAGCTTTTTAGCTTCTCATCCAAAAGCAAAAGATAAAGGGGTTGGTTATTATACCAATCTTTTTACAGAAGATGGACGATTTTTAATAGATGAATCGGAAATTGCTCAATATTTAAAAAAATCCAAAACTTTTGTTTTGGCTGGGTGTGGTCGCAATAACTATACCACCAATATTGAGTACCAGTTGAAATGGTTACTCTCAGGGTTGAAAAATTATTACTTTTGTAATCAAACCTACCTTGAGGAAGAAGTGGCTAAAGTACAAGCTGCTATTCAATCTGGTTTACAGATTGAGTATGACTTTACAGACAAAGACTTTAACAATTGGGATGAATGGAAGGGTATAGTTGATTTAACTGACCTTATATTCTCTTTTGATAGAGCAAATCTTGTAGATGCAGTCGGTATTGAAATGATTGATTCATCTCATTAAATTTATTAAATTTTAAAAGTCTCAAAAGAGACAAGGAGGAAAAAATGGACAAAACAAAACATTTAGAAGAACTAGAAGCTTTTTATAAAGCTTTTCTTACAGCTCTCTACTTTGAAAAATATGATGAGCTAAATTATGAGAATGTAGATGAGTTTTTATGCTTATCTCGGCTATGATTTAGAACTTGCATATTATGTTGAATATTTTATTAGTTCAACATCTTTTTCTTTTTGAAATTATTAAAGAAGAAAGAGAGTTGTAGGAAGATGAAAGTAAAAAAACAGAAACAAAAGAAAAAAAGTGGCTCGTACACATGAGTGTGTGATTGATACTCACAAAAAGAGCTTGGAAACGTCAGCATATTTCATGTCCTTTCTTCCAGGAATAATTCCTGATATGGAAAATGACAATGAAATGCAGGGTATTTGCCCTCATTGTTCTGCTAATTTAGATATTTACAAAAATATTGAAACTAGCGAACAAGGTCATAGCAAAATTAAATGCAAGTCTTGTGAGGTTGTATATCCAGCAGACGAATATAAATTTGTCGCTGACGGAGAAGGCAGAGGAGGTCGCTATCAAAAGCGTGAAACTCAATGGGTAAAGCAAGTAGAAATATTCCTAAGTAATGGAGAAATTTTACATGTTCGCCCATACATTACATCTTCTTACATCAAATACAGCAAGAAAAGTGAAAAGTATGTAGTCGCAAAACAAACCCATGTTTATAAGATGGCGTTTAATTTACGCACAGGTTTATCATACTTTCTTGAATGTGTTGATGGAAGCGGAAAAACTTTTGAAGTTCACGAACATTATGGCGTTGCAATTTTCAAAAGAAAAAAAGGAGCTTTCCCAGTCCTTTTAAAAAACCAAGCTGAAAAATATGATGTGATTAGAAATATTTTCCCAGAAATATCTTTCATGATTAAAGATATTATCAAGGAAACTTCTTTTCTTTTTAATGAAGATGGGTTAGAAAATGTTAAATCATTTTCTGATTTATCTGTTTGGAATCGACTAAAAAAAGTGGATTCTAAAAGAGAAGGGTTTTATTCAATCGTCGCAAAAAACTTTATTGCTCCAGATATAAGCTCAGATAGCCCTAGTGTCTTCCTTTTTGAAAACGCTTCTTACATTTCTAAGATGCTGAGAAAGGAAAGAAATGGGACGTTTGAGGAATATGTAAATAATATTTCTCGTCAGACAAAATCTGGCAAAGTTTTGAAAAAAGAGTTTTATAAAAATCCTCTGAACATTCGATACAATTACCAATTGTATCGTTTAGGAATGAAAGATGGAAATCATAGACTAACTTTTTTCAACACTTTGAGCAAGTTAGCTTTGCTAACCTCTAAAGAAATAAGGGAGCAAAAAGAATTAGGATTTCAAAAGAATTACTACAATCTTGTATCATTCTTTTTTGAAATTTTAAGTTTTGCGGACGAAAAAAAGGTAAATTCTTTAATCAAGCAGTTAGGAACTATGATTAAAGGTTTTGAAGTTTTGTATAACATTGAACAAGGAAACTTTTCTAATTTACAAGCTCCAATTAACCCTGATAACTTTGTCTGTGGTTCTTTTGATATTCATAATTATAGAGGCACAAAAATGCTGGATAAATTCAGCATGTTCAAAGAAACAATGTCTCTATATGAACGATTAAAAGATTCTATCGAAGAGTTAAATGAAGCTCCTAAAAAAGAGTTTCAAGATTTGATTGAGTCTTCTTTTGCTGGAAAGAATTTTTATGAAATTCATGAAAATTTATCAGGCATTTCTGATTCAATCAATACCTTTAAAGAAAATATCCCTATTGCATATTCAGAAGATGACCGTCGTTATGAGGGTATCTTTGGTGATTATGAATTTTTCTTACCTGAAAAAGTTGTAGATTTTACAAAATTTGGGCGAGAGTTTCGTAATTGCGTAGGCTCTTACGCAAGGGACGTAATCAGAAAAGATTGCTTGATTGTGATTGCTAGAGATGTAAAAACAAAGGATTTAAAACTTTGTATTGAAATCACTGGTGAAAACAGTGCTTACACCAAAGATAAAATTCGCTACTCTTTCCAATATAAGAGCTTTTTCAATAAACGCCCTAAAGAAGAAGATTTGCCTTCTTTGATAGAGTGGTATAAAACTCTTAACGTTGATAATAGACACTGTTCTGACGTTTATTGGGAGGAAAAAGTAGATGGTGATACCGTCGTTGTTGCCGTCAATCGCGGTCCTATGGTTATTGATGATGACATTGATTTACCATTCTAGCATAAAATAAAAAATTAAAAAAACAAAAAAGGAAGCCCTCAAAAGAGGGTACGAGGAAACAAAAAATGACTAAACTAACAATTTCTTTCGAGATTTCAGATAAGCACCTTGAAGCTTTATCAAACATCCAATCAAAGGATGTTCAAGACTTTACTCAAGAAGACCTTCTTGATTTAAGAACGGTTCTTCAGAAGTCTTTGAAGTGGGAATCTCAAAAAGATGAAAACAAAGCTTATGAAGAAACTTTCAAAGCTCTTGCAAACATGGTTGGCAATGAACGTTTGTTCCGTCCTATGGACCAGCGTTCTTTACCTGAATTTGTCCTTCACCATTTATTGAAATGGTCAGATTCTATTGATGCAGCCGACAGTCACATTATTGGATGTAATGCAGGAAGACAGTTTTATAAAGATTTAGGCGACTCCTACATTATATCTCTCAACGACATTCAAGCTCAAAATTACATTCGTGCATTTTGGGATGATTTCATTGAGGAATATTGTGAAGACTGGACTGGAGCAATATTTAAACATCCATCAGCCTTTTTAGACCAACAAGTTGGGTTGATGGCTATTGACCTTGTTAGAGCAATCTTTGAGAAGCAGCAAGAGCATTATATGCCGTTAGACGAGTTCAAACAAATTGTAAGCGAAATGTCTGCAAGTGATTTGTGGGATTTGGTTGATTAAGGTAAAAACAGGAGGAAAAAATAATGGAATTTAAGGAATATATACTTGAATTTTTGGAGTTCATTTCGGAATATTTCACTGAAGCTCAAATTAACGAACTAAAAGAAAATTTTGAGGAAAACTTTGGTGTTTATGGTCAAAAGTATTTCGCTGAATATCTTTATCCTGAACATTCTGATAAATCTTTTGAAGACGTTGATAATAACGAATTTGAAAAGACAGGTTTTTATAAAACCAAAGACGGAATGTATGTTGTAGAACAGCAAATTTTCTAAAATTTTATTGAAGGGTACAAATACCAAGGAGGAAAAAATAATGAATTTGAAATTTGATGTGTTAATCCGTGATAATGCAGAGTTTGATATTGAATCGCTTTGCAAACAAGATGATTATTCTTGCCCCACTTTGAAAGGTAGAATTGGTGGAGAAGACGGAACTGCCGTAACACTCTATCTTATCAAAACACTTCAAACAGGCGATATTTTAGTAGTTTCAGAAAATTACTTTAACTTTATTAAAGTTTCTGATTTTCACTACGGAAATTTCTTCGGTTCAACTGAAGATGTTAATTCATTCTGCTTAAAAAAACAAGAATCAATTTTAATGGAAGTAATCAACTTTTTGAAATTTTTCTTGAATAGAAAAGAGCTAGAAATCATACTTAAAGTAAAGAAATTTTTAGTTCCTGTTGTCTACCAAGTTTGGGGTTTAGTTGAAATCGAAGCTACTTCAGTAGAAGAAGCTCGTAAAAAACTTGCTGATAAAAACTTTGTTGCAGAAATGCGTTTGCCAGAAGAATCTCATTACCTTGATGATTCATATATGATTGATGAAGAAGGTGAATTAAAAAAATGTAGATACTGGTGAAACTTTCCCTATATCTGAAGAATAAAAAAATAAAACAAAAAAAGAGCTATTTTTTTAGTTCTTTTTTGTTTATTAAATTGACAAACCTCTTAAAATATTGTATAATATTTTTTTATAAATAAAAAAATAAATACTAAACATTCCAAGGAGCATAAAATGGAGAATGAACAATTAAATCTTTTTTTGGTAGTCAAGAATCTTTGAAAGATGAAGTTGACTCAGAGCTAAACCCTAAACAAAAAAATAAAGCTTTGAGTAAAACATTATTTGTAATAAAAAGATGGAAAAGAAGTAGATTTAATAATAGATGAAATTTTTTTGATAAAAAAATTTACAAAAAAATAAAAAGCTATCACCTATTCTATTGATGCCAATTTTATCAATAAATATCTATCGCACTTCAATGATATGGAAGTTATCGTTGGGATTCAAGATGTTTCTGTTCAGACAAGAGGTTTCCAAAACATCAGTTTAGTTGCTCAAAATGCAACAAATAGGGCAAAAACTTGGAATGAAGCATGATGTCACAAATACTTTTTCAAAGTATGAGTAGAAACAACCAAGAATCTATTATAAATGGTAGATATAGATTTAAAGTCCCTTTGACAGCAACTGTTCACACAAAATTGTATTTATTGTCAAACGATGACGAAACAGAAACTCGTTCTATAATAGGGTCAGCTAATTTATCTGAACAAGCTTTTAATTCCTCAACCAATCAACATGAGTTGGTTGTAATAGAGGATAATGCTGCAACTTATGAGATATTTGAACGTTGTTTTACCAATATTTCTAAAATAAGTGTAGATTATTTCAACAAAGCTTTAACGTCAAAAGCTAAGGAAAAAAGTAAAAAGAAACGTTCAGACAACGAAAGTGTTGTGACTCCGATAACATTTACCCCTCAAGAACAAATGGGCATAGAAGTTGCATCTTTGAATCAATACTATAACGACTTAGCAAATTCCACATTTAGCGAAAATCCTAGTCAACAACAAGACATTTTCGAAGGGTTGGTCAACTCTGTCAATTCCATAAGTAATATAAAAGCAGAAATTGATAAAGATAAGAAAGAGTCTATTCAAGCAATAGAGCTAACTAAAGAGGTTTTTAACACTAAGAAAAACGATATAAAAATGCTTTTCGGATAAACCTAAAATCGAAAAAGATAACGAAAAAAATTAGTGTAAAAAAATAGCTGATAAAGAAGAGTTAAATGAACTAGATAGACCTCTCCTTGTTTCTGCTCCAGAATTAAGAGTTTATAATCAAACTGGATTGTTTTTATCAAATACAGAGAATAACATCATCAGAAAACCTTTAGGTGAATTAGCAACTGATGATGAAATATCTAATTCTATTAAGACAATTCAAAAAGTTAATACAAAATTATGAAAACTATGTTGTAGGTTATGACCATTCTTATGGAACTAGGGTAATAGAAGCTATCTTATACGCTTTTGTAAGCCCATTTATTTGGGAAATAAAAAGCAAACCTGAGTTGGTAGATGGCGCTCGAACAATTCCTCAATTTATGATTTTAGGAGGAACGGCAAATTCAGGGAAATCTAAATTATTAACAATCATCAAGCAAATGATGGGGTTATATGGCTCGCAAAATTGGTATCTTTATAGCGATATATTCCCCCAAGGAGATAGATATAAAGCTAGTAAAACTATTGATTTTATAAATGCTTGTATGTCTGAAGAGAATGTTAATCCTTTTCTTATTGATGAATTAGACCCAGATTTCTTCTCTAATCAAAATAGAGGCGAGAGCTTAATTGTTAATACTTCTAATTTTTATGATAACAACAGAAGGCAAATGCCAGCTTTTATCGGCACTACAAATGCCTTAGATTATTCAATGAATGAGCGAGGTAAAAGTAGGACTTACTACTTAAAGATTGACCGTGTATTTGACGATAAACTTCAAAAGCACTCTTTAGAAGCTTTTAAATCTTTGTTAGATGAAATTGACGACAAATTGTTTCAAGATTTTGTAGTAAGATTTAGTAATAAATTAAGTGACGATTCTCTTAATTGGGCAGTTTACTCTTCAACTTCGAACACTGGGTCTGTTGATTTTCTATACTACGCTAGAGAAATTTTTAAAGAATATTTCGAAATTGCTGGGATTCGCCTTCCTGAATGGTTTCCTTTGCAACGTTATGATGACAAAAAAGAAACAGATAAAGAACTTTGGCGTAAACAATATGAATATCATAAAGAAAAATTCAAAATTTCTTCTGATGGAACAGTCTATCTATTTAACCTAAAAGAATTAGATGAATATGAGATTTCTAACAGGTATAATAAGGAACGGAAACCTTCTGATTTTTATAGGCAAAGTATGCCCCAAAAGCATCTTGTTACAACAAGTGGAACTGATATTATTGAAATTAAGGTGGATTCTTTCCATAAATGGATTGGAGTTGACAAACCTAAAATCGGCTTATTCAAAAAATTGTTTTCGAAAAAGTAAGATGGAATATTTCCATCTTTTTTGTTTTTTTACAAAGTTTGATTGACAAAAACTGCTATAAATGGTCTAATATTCATATAAACACAAAAATAAATTGAGGTTCAACATGAAATGGATTCGCATTATAACAGGTGACATTACTGATTTTGAGGGAGATGTGATTGTTAATCCAACCAATAGTTCTCCTTTCCTTCGTGGAGAAGGAGGGTTAGATGCAATTATCACCCAAAAATCTGGACAAACATTGCTTCCAAAAGAAGAATTAGCAGTTGGAGAAGTCGTTTCTACACCTTCTTATAACTTTACATCTATCAAAGCGATTTACAACACAGTAGGTCCACGATACAAGGAAGATGCATGGCTTGAGGATAAAGAATTGCTTCGTTCTTGCTACCGTAACTGTATGGAATTGTTGCTGAAGGACGGCTACAAATCTATTGCTTTCCCATTGATTAGCACTGGGACTTTTGGGTGTCCGAAAGAAGAAGTGTTATCTTTAGCAGTTGATGAAGTAAATCGTTTTATTAACGAACATAAAGATGAATGTGACAACATTAAAGTTGTTCTTTATAATCATTACAAGGATACTAATCTAGATGAATAAGAATTTACAACAATGGTTTAATCTTTTAAACCCAGAGCAAGTTGCTCATATACAAAACTTGATAACTTCTATCTATGACCACGAAGAAACCCCTATTTATCCCTTGAAAGAAATGTGTTTAAAGCGTTTGAGCTGACAAGTCCAGAGGAAGTGAAAATTGTTCTTTTAGGTCAAGACCCTTACCACACTCCTGGGCAGGCTCAAGGACTAGCATTTTCACTTCCAGACAACGCTCCGACACAACCTAGTATGCGAAATATCCTAAAAGAGTTAGAATCTGACCTTGGAGAGAGTCGCTATTCTCAAGACTTAACTTCGTGGGGGGAGCAAGGTGTTCTACTGCTTAATGCTAGTTTGACGGTGAAAGAAGGACAGCCCAATTCAATGGCGAAAGATTGGGAGCAGGTTACAAAGTGGTTTATTGAAGCTATTGATAACTTGCATCAACCAATCGTTTTTATCTTATGGGGTAAAAATGCCAAATCTTTTATGCCAATGATAGAACATAAAGATATTATTCACTCAGCTCATCCTAGTCCTTTTTCAGCAAGCAGAGGTTTCTTTGGTTCTAAACCTTTTAGCAAAACAAATGAACTACTGGAAAAACACAACATTAAAGGAATTGATTGGGTTCACTAAAAAAGAAGGAAATAAAAAATGACAACAATAAAAGTTATCAAAGGAGACATCACAGACTTCCAAGGAGATGTCATTGTAAACGCTGCTAACAAGTGGTTGCGTGGTGGCGGTGGGGTAGATGGAGCGATTACTCAAAAGGCTGGTTCAGCTCTTCTCATCCACACACAAACATTAGGTGGTTGCCCTACTGGAGAAGTAAAATCAACGCCTTCATTCAGGATGAAAAATGTAAAAGCAATTTACCATGCTGTCGGTCCTATCTATAAAGAGTATCAGGAAGATGAAGCTGAGATGTTGCTAAGGTCTTGTTATCGCAATGCTATGGAGTTACTGTTAAAGGATGGGTATAAGAGAATAGCTTTCCCTTGTATCTCCACAGGAGTTTATGGCTATCCACTCACAAAAGCGTCTTTCATTGCTATTGATGAAGTTTTACAATTTATTAAACAACATCAAGAAGAAGTTCAAGATGTTGAAGTTTCATTTTATTGTTTTGATGAGATTCTAGAAGCTCTATATAAAGAGCAGTTTTTCCGTCATGAGCAGGGCGGAGTAGAGGTAGGACTCGATGGATAATGCAATTACACATAACAGTCTTGGATTTTCAGTTGGTCCTGTAATGCACACTTTTAAGTATGCTCTTGTAAACTGCAAACCTAAAAAGAATTTTTCGGTTGCTGTTTTGGAATATATTTTTACAAAGAAAAGGAATAAAATAATCTCAAAACCCCTGATTGACTGGGACAAAGTAGATAGTCGCATTTATTCGATTGAAGAACTAACAAAAGAAGAATATGAAGAATATATAAAAGGAATCGCAAAAAATAAAAAAGAGGCATAATCCTCTTTTTTTATTTTTTATTTAACATTTGAACAGCTTGCCTAATCATTTTTTGCGTCAATCCTGCATCAAGCTCATTTTCTCCGTAAAAACTCGTGCGTAATAGATTATCGCTCAATTTTAACGAATCGTAATTAAATGATTCATCATCTAAGATTACAAAGCGAGTAACTTTGTGTTTTTTAATAAATTCTAAAATATCTTCAGCTCTACGATTATTTGGGGTATCTGGAAGCAATGCACTGATTTTAAGACCTCTTTCTTTTAATGCTTCAATCAATTTTTTAGTGCTATTGCTATAAGCTTTAAGAGAGAAGAAATTTTTGCTAATGTTATACCGCCAAGTAGAGGTTAAAACAATTTTTGCGTGCGTTTTATTAACAATTTTCGCAAGATAATCTAATCTAAAATCATCCAGAACTTCGTCCCTATATTTAGTGTAAGAAGTGTTTAAAACTCCATCAATATCTAAAAAAATAACTTTTCTCATTTTTGTTTCCTTTCTTGTATTCCTTGCTACTAAGAGTAAAAAGTGATATAATCAAATTATAAGGAATAGAAGGAGAAATTGCAAATGTCAACTGAACATGATGTTTACGAAAATGAAGATTTAAACATTTTTGATGGTAAAGAAGAAGCAGAGGTAGAAGGTGGGAAGAAACATTCTTATCTTATGGATGAAAGAGAAACCGTGCTTTTATATAGCGAGATTGATAACGCATGGACTATTTCTACCAACGTGCGCAAACATATTAGCAAACTCATGAAACGCCCAGAAACCTATAAGGTTATTCGTGAAGAAAAAGATGAAGAAACAGGGCGTACTATTTATATTGAAGTCTTAGTGGATGACTTAGCTAATGTAACTTTATCTCCATTCCCACGTCCAAAAGTAAAACGTGAAATGACGGAAGAAGAGCGAAAAGCCGCAAGTGAGCGAATGAGACTTATGCGAGAAAAACGCCTTGCAAATAAAAATAAAGAATAAAGAGGAAACAAAATGGGATTATATATGACTGCTTGGCTTGAAGGAAAAGACAAGAAAGGGAAATGGTTCTTAGCAAACCCTAGATTTGTCAACTTAGATAATCCAGAAAAAGTAAATCCTCCTCAATCTTTGGACTTAGGAAAGTTAGAAAAAAATTATCTTTTATATGCAGCTTAGGAGATGTGCGGAATGACAGCTCAATTCCGTACATTCAGAGATTGCGTGGGATTCCAAAGGATGCTACGGATATTGTAAAAGAAGAAGCTGAAGACTCTTATGACAGTATTGGAAAAGGTTATGTTACAGCAGAAGAACTAAAAAGTTATTATGAATCTTATAAAAATAACAAAGACGAAGTAGTTCGAGCAGCAGCAGGGTTTGTTTGGGATTTGTACCTTTATTTGTTACATATAACTTTTGGCGTTCGTAATTATGAAGAAAAACATTTAGATATTGATGATACTCGCTTAATTTTTTGGTTTGAATAATAACTAAAGAAAAGAGGAGAGAGCTATGCCTCAATATCCAGATTGGGTTGAAGACAGGTTCGGAGACGACATTCCTGAATGGGCGGAAGACCGTTGGGGAGATGACGACGACGATGACGACTAAATCTTCAACAAAATAAAAAAGGCTTGTAGAAATACAAGTCTTTTTTTTATGTTTATTAGCGTCCGCCAAGACCTTTTGATAAGTTTGGAGAAGAAATGGATTTATTTAAGTTTCCTTGGATAACAGGTTTAACTTCTTTGACATTTGATGGTTTAACAATATTTGGTGAAAATTTACCTTTACCAAAAGCTCTATCTATAAGCACATCCTTGTCTTTATTAACTTGTAATTTGTCAAACATAAGTTCAAACTTCGCACTCTCTCTAGGGTTGAGCTTGAGTTGTCCACTTCTGAATTTGTCTTCAACCGTCTTCAGGTCGTTTTGGAAATCTTTGGCGTAATTTCTGACAGATTTATTAAAATCTTCCATGCGTCCTTCTTTTTTAGCTTGGAAGTCAATATCAGTATGCTTGCTACCAGCTAAACGGCTAACTTCCTTTTTAAAGTCAGCTAAAGCATTATCTTTTGTAAAATCTAATTCTCTGCCTTTTAATTTATCTTCAAAACCACCTGCTGCTTTCAAAATCTCATCTGTCTTAGTTTCAGGAGATTTAAGCCCAGTGTTTTTTTCCATGAATATCCCAATATTGCCTTTAAAAGCTTCAATAGGTGCAAATACGCTTCGGTCTCCTTCAATTTGAATCTGCTTAAACGTATCTTTCAATTCTGCCTGTTCTGATTTACTAAATAATTCAGGTTTAGAATCAAATAATTCTTTTGTTTTAAACAAGTCATCACTGAGTTGAGCCAATGGTTTTTCAATATTCCGTTGGTTCTCAGGCATCTTAGCAACATGAAGGAATGGCTGCTTAACAGTTGCACGCCCCCCATTTGCCTTATTAGCAAACCCACTGATTTTCTCAGCAAACTCATCTAATTTGGCGATTTGGTCATTATAACGTCCTTTACCAAACTTTTCTAAAGCAGTCAAAGATTTAGCTAAACCACTCATCTTAGACTCTTCAATTCTGTTATTACTCATTTTTAGCCTCCTATGAATAATGTTTTACAATTTTTATTATACCATAGTTGTGAAAAATAAAGAAGAGAGAATACTTTGAAAGTGAGAGTTATTTAAAAAGAGGGGCAACTCCTTTTTTTTCATTTTTGTAACTTAATATTATTCAAGAATGTAATGACAAATTCTTCATGCTCTTTCTTTTTGACCCCACCATTGTAAGCAGATTGCATCTGAGCAAGATGATAGCCTGCAACTTCGTTGTTTTTAATAACAGCTCTAAGCTCCAAAGTGTAATGGATATTGTCCATCTCAACACTTGCGATAACACATTTTCCTGAATGAACATAATGAATGTAACTGCCAACGCAGTGGTGCATTTTATCACCTTCCATAATAAGGTAGACAGGTCTTGAAAGATACTTGAAGGGATTATCTCGTTTTTTAATAGCTTTGACCAAAGGTTTGAAATCTTCGTGAATTTTAAAAGGTACATTTGCTTTTTTATCTCTAAACTCTTTGTTTCTAATAGAGACATATAAGCGGTCATGTTTTTCTTCTAATTTTCTCTTTGATGTAAAATTGATATTTAATTTTCTTCGTCTACTTCGACACATTCTAACGTAGTCTCTTGCAATACGGTAAAGACCTGCTCGTTCAATTCTTTCGTGTTCTTTAGTCAAATTTTCGTATTCTCCAATACTATCTAAAATAAAAGAACAGATGAAAAACGTTCGATAGTATTTGAAAGAGTGGGGAGTGCTTACAGAAGGAGAGACATAGCGCCCTTTTTCTCTAAACCATTTTACAAAATTAACGAAAGAGCGTTCATCAAATTCGGTTGCTGCTTTTATCAAGGTGTAGCTTTCAGTGAGAGAAAATTTATTGACGTTTACAATATTCTCTAGTTTTTTAGCATTTTTTAAATGTTTGCTGAGAATATCTTTTTTAGACAAGCCATCTCTTTGCGCTCTTAATAAGTCACCGTAGGTAATAGTTGTAGGAAGTTCTATATTCTTTTCTCTTTCAAAATCCTCTACTATATAAAACAAAGGCAATCCATGAAAAATAGTCTGCTTCGTTCCAGTTGCTCCAAATCCACGAAACCCCAATCTAACATCTTTGTAGAAACTCCCTCTTTTGTAAACGAGGTCAAGCGTGTCGAAATGAAGTATTTGTTCATTTGTGTTCTTTAAAGAAGTGTTCCATCTCCCCTGTTTTAGACTATAATTAAAACCTCTAACTTCATAAGTTCTTAAAACTAGAAAAGTTTGAAACAATTCGATAAGTAAGAAGCCAAAAGGAGACTCTTTTTCGCTATCTAAGGTGATATAATTTGTGAACCTCTCAAGTGAAGATAACCCTTCAAGAATAGTTTTTTTAACTTTTTTATATTGTTCTAAATCTAAAAAATTCTGCCCATCATAAGCAAATACATACTCAGATATTCGTTCAGAAAGGGAGGTGGCATTTAAACGGTCGGTAATTTGAGGATGAGTCTCTTCCAGCTCATTTTGAAGTAAAAGATTATTTTCTTTTAAATCAAGAAAATCTTTGAAATAACCTACGTTTATTATTTTTTTATTGCTTTGCGTATTTTTTTAACGTTTTTTTATTCTTCATAAATACTATTGTATCAAGGTTTGCGAGGAATGTAAAGTAAAAAAATGCACTTTTTCTTATATACAATGAACTGTACGAAAAAAATGAAAAAAATCGTTTTTTTACGAAAAAAAGAGGAGAAACCTCTTTTTGAACTAATAAATATCTACATAAGGGATTGTGACTTTACGAGTATCCTCTACATTGACGACATCTTCTCGATTAAAAACCCTCTGGATACCTTTCATCTTCAGGGATAGGAGTTGAAAACGTAAGAGCTTTTACAGAGAAGAAATCTTCTTCAAATTTATCAGAAACTATATATAAATTCAAAAATCCTTTTCGCAATAAATTTTTCTCGTTTGCCAATTTATAAAGAATTTCTTTTTCTTCATCATCATCTTTATCTTCGAATACAAATTTGAATGAATCTTCATATCCTGCATTTTCAACAAACTCTTGAATTTGTCGGAAGTCTTCTTCTGAACATGAAAAATCAATAGGTGAGAAGAATGAAAGTTTGTTAATTGTTCTTTCTGAACGAACTTTTGAATAAATGGATAGAAGTAGTGCGTCTAACAAATAAGTTTGTCTATTGAACGGTGATGCCAAGGAGTATTTATCTTCACCTTCTATTTTTTTGTAATCTGTTTATAATTATGAATAGTTAATTCAATTAGCGTTACATTATCATCTGTAATTCCATAATTTGTAACCTCTAAGTGAAGTTTATCAATATTTTCTGCCATTTTAAATACCTCTCTTTTATATTATTTTTCTATTTTTTTGTTAATAATTTCAATGTAATCTACATCAGGAGAATCCAATAATTTAAAAAAAGATTTCAGCTTTCTCTGTCCACTCAAATCAGCTCTTCCAAAAAAACTTATAATGGTTCGAAAGACGTTTGTTTAATCTGTCAATGAAATCAAGTTTGTTAATCTCACAAGTAAAAAGAATAGTCCTTTAAGAAAAATTTTTAGATAAGTTAAAAAAACTAAAAAGATTAAGACGATTTGCCCAAGTTCCGTCTTTTTTTATCTGAGTTGTAGCAACTCTCATTGGCTCATTTTTCTATTAAAAATTTCTCTCGCGATTTCGTAAAGAAATTTACTTTCATTAAGAAGATGTTCTTTATTTTTTTAAAGTGAATGATAATAGCCCTTTTATAAAAGCGATAGTCGAATGGAGGTTTTTTTGCTATAAGCAACTTTCAACTTAATAGATTGTTGCTTTTTGTTTTTGCTGAATGTTCTTTTGTGCCAACAGTAAAGCTTCTTGTAAATTCGCTAACATGATTAAGCACGAAATAGCGAATAAAACTCGATTTTTTTAATTCCTTTTTTTCTTATAAAAAAATTTTTTTAATATAAAGTTGATAAGAGTAGTAGATGTTTTTTTATCCTGTTCGCAGTTCTCGTCAATAAAAAAACGTCAAGCTCAGTAATATGGTCTCCTTCATTAACAATCATAGCTTCTTTTTTTATGAGATTTGCAACATCTTGCGTTGTAGGAAGATTTCCAGTTTTTATATTTTTATTAGATATGAGGCAATTCATAACAAAGTTGAATAAACGATAGTAGGGATTATCTAGTTCAAACCAATCGTGCTGACTTCTATCGCAAAAACTTCCATTTGCATTTTTCACAATTAACTCACTAATCGCAGCAATTCCTTGAACCGATTCAAGATTCCCCCATAAAGTTTCATTACAAGAATAAGTAGCTTCAACAGCAGCAACATGTTCAATGATTTCTTCTGCAATTTTTATTCTAATATCATGATTTTTAGCTAATTTTTCTCTAGTATCTTCATCGTTCATGTTTGATAAATCATATCTTTTAAATATATCTTCAATACTATTCATTTGAAACCTCTTTTTGTTTTTATTATATATTACTACACAAAAAATCTTTTTGCAATTTTTTTATAAGTTAATGTTATGATTGTCAACAACATAGTGTTATGCTATAATTGAATTATCAAGATGGAAGAGGTAAACCTAATGGGAATTGATATTCACATGTGGATTGAAGGGAAAGATGCAGAAGGGAATTGGTTTGTTGCTAATCCTAGATATGTCGATTACAAAAACCCTGAAAAAGTAAGAGAAGTAAAAGAGTTCACTGTAAGAAGAGATTATGCTCTTTTTTCTGCTTTGGCAAATATCGAAAATGTCAGCTCTATTCCTTACATTCAAGAGAATCGTGGTTTACCTGAAGACATTTCAGATATTCTAAAAAGCAAGAGTAGTCAATGCAACTCAGACCAATTTGGTTTTGGAAATATTTCTTTTAATGAATTAGAGGAGTATCTATTTACAAATCTCAACAGCAAACACTTAGCAACAATTGCAGCCGTCGCCTCAATACAAAACCTCTATCGAAGAATTAACGAGCTATGTTTTGAAATCGTTGATGACGACTACAATTCTTTAGATAAAAACACTGTCCGCATGGTTTTTTGGTTTGATTAAAAGGAGAAAAAACGTGAAGTTCGAACAATTAAAATCTAACATCAAAGATATTATCAGCAACAGCCCTGATTACTTACCTTTAGAAGAAAAAGAGATTGATAAAATAAAATCTTATGGGAAAGCATACTTTATGTTCGAAGAAGAAGTGGGGGATACTCCAAAAGATTTTATGGTGATTGAAGATAAAATTCAATTAGAACGTTTATATGATTATTTAATAGCAGGATATAAAAAAGATGATGTTTGTCTAAGCATAGCAACATTTGATGACTTTGTTATTGATAAAACTAAGTGCGCTGTTATATTTGATATTTTTATATCTAACGTTATTTCAAATAAAAAAAGGTCAAAAGAGCAGTTGGATGCTACACGCATGAATTTAGCAGAATTATTGAATTTTATTGCTAAACAGGATAAAAAAATCTTATCTAACTCAGCGTACCGATTGATTGACTTGGATTTTGAACACGGTTTTGAAAATTGTCGAATTTTTTTAGAAGAACAAGTCTAAAAAACCAAAAGACCCTCGGTAGTAGTACCGAAGGTCTTCATCGAGGTAAATATAGAAATATCCACCAACGCTCATAAGAGCTGTGTTAGCCGACTTCTTGTATTATATCACATTTTTTTATAAGATGTCAATAATAAACAGCAAGTAAATATTCGTCAAGAAAGAGAAAATGGTATTTTTATGAATCGTATTAAAAAGGTAGCTCAACACGAACTAAATAACAATCTTTTTGATTTGAATAATGTTTCTAAAAAAACTTTGAAGAATAGCCCAGAAATGATATATCCTTTAGCTGAAGTCATCAATGAAAAAATAGAAAAAGTTGTGTTAAGTAATCCGAATCTCCAAGCAAAATCACTTGGCTTACAACGAGATAAAGACGTTGAAGAATTGGCACACATAATCATTTCCAATTCAAGAGGTTTGAAAAATGTGAGAAGTCGAGATTCTTTTGAACGTTCTAGGATCGCTTCGCTACTAATTAGCGTTATCAGTTATGTAACGATAGGCAGTGATTTCTCTAGTAAAACGTTTTTAGATGTGTCAAATCTTTTGTTAAAGGGATTAAAACCTGTAAATGATGATAGCAGTAGTTCAGAATTAGATTTGTTACTAAAACCAAAAACCTCCATTTCAGAACAAACATACGCTTATGTGAATTACCGATTTTTCAAGGTAGTATGCGATGGAAGTTTTCAAAAAGAGTCTCATTCTATTATTGATGCTTTAATCATGATTTATAACTTTTCTTTATTATATATTGCTTCAAGAGATTTAGAGTGTGCTATTAAAATTACAAAGATAGAGGATGCTTTTCAAAACAACAATTTCACTGTTTCTATCAAAAATAATGACATCAACTTAGCCAAAGACTTTCACCAATCTTATTTAAAAAACTCCTTTGTTAAAATAAACCTTTTCTTCGCTGATAACAAGTTAGCAAGTGGATTGAAAGGTAATTGCTTTACATTTGAATTGTGTTCTCCTGAAGCAGTGGAGTTGATAAATAAATCCTTAATCAAGAACAATTCAAAAGGAAACTTTATTGATAAATTAAGGGGTCGGAATAGAATCCATTGTTTGCATAATTTTGGAATCTACTCGGAACACAAAAATAACAAAGAAATAGAAGAACTTTTTGCAAAAATCAATGATTCTTTGAACAAATTATCTTCGCCAGATTGTCTCGATACGCCATTTGCTTACAACCTCCTAATGAACATATTGCGACAACATGAACTCAAAGAAATTCTTATTTCTGTAATAGTGTGATGCTCAGGCGAGTATCAATTTTACAAAAACTTTATAATCAAAAGAAAGAGAGAGGATATGAATCAGAGAATTTATGGCGATGACCTAACAAACAACGGACACCCTTTTACAAAAGGGATGCGAAACCTAGTGAACAATTTAGAAAAAATAGACGGTATTGCAAACAAAAATCAAAAACCTAAAACAACTCTTGTTAAGCAATGTGTATCACAACTTAAATAAGAGAATTGTAAATAAAAAGGCAAATTCTTTTTACAAAATGCTTGTGTAAAAAAATGTCTAAAAAAAGCACATAATATTTAGACTCTTAAAGAAGTTTGTGTTATTATAAAAGAAAGAGCTTACAATAAAAAGGAGAGTGCAAAATGATAGAACAAATAAATCTTTTTGAAGACGATTTTGGTGAAGTACCAAAGACTAGTCAGACATTAACAAAAGGTACAAATTCGAGTGGAGATATGTGGACTAATTTATCAACTCCAATTAAATGTTACAGATCAACATTAGAAAGCATTGAATACTTGTCTTTGGAAGAGTTGTTTGATGGATTTGATAGTATTAAAATTTTCACTTTTTCTTATGCAACACCTTTCTTAGATAAGGTTTTAGGACACTTCGATGAAGCTAAGATTATTATTGGCGCAGATTTTACAGCTAGAAGAGGGGATTTAAACAATATTATTGTATCCATCTTAACAAACGAAGAACTAGCCCCTAACAACGTTAAAAATAACCAAAATTTATTCGAGGCATTAAAAGATGGGCGTGCAGAAATTCGTGTTCCAAATTTTGAATTAGTTCATAAAAAAATCTATTTATTGAAATCTTCAAAAGACGGACGAGTAAGAAGTATAGTTTCCTCTGCAAACGCCACTAACAGAGCTTGGTCACAAAGCCATCAAAGCGAACACGTTGAATTTTACGATGATTATGAAATGTATAACGCTTTAAACGAAGAGTTTGAAACATCATGGGAAGATTCTCGTGAAATTCTTGCAGGAGAAGTCGCAACTGCTTCGTCTGACAAAAACAATTTCAAAAAGACTCTTAAAAATCGAATTAAACATGTGAAAGAAGTAGTTGTTTTAACTCCGCCACAGAATAAAGCAGAAGTAGAAACTACAAGATTTTCTCTCGCAGTTGATAAAAATCAAAAAAAGAATTTGAAGACATCCTGGGCAAATCTAAATTTACAAAAAAACTAATGGTTCTCTTACATTTATTAAATCAGATATTATTAAAAAAAGCCGTAGATAAATATGCTAAAAAGCAATGTAAAATTGAGACCACCCTTTTACAAACAACTTATCCTCAAATTTCAATTAGCTACGAAGAGTTAAATGCAAAACTAAATAATGAATTGATTCCCTTTGATTTCTCAAAAGAGGAATTGAAAAAGTCAGTTTCCAATTTCTTAAATGCGATGGCTTTTTACGACAGTGGGGCTTTTCAAGGGGATATTTTAAACAGACAAAAGACTTTTTTCAAATTGATGAATATCATGTTCACATCTCCTTTTAATGCCAAAGTAAGGTATGAGTCTTATTTAGCTGATGTTGGAGTAGAGCATTTGCCATTTTATGTATCAATCACATCTCCTGCGGATGGAGGTAAGAATTTTGCTATCGAGTTGCTTTTAAAAATGATGACTGGGAAAAACGTATCTGGTTTTAAAGCTTTTAATAAAGAAGAATTTTTAACTACGACTAGAAGAGAAGATGATGTAGTTCCAATTTTTCTTGATGAAGTAGATAATTTTAAATATTCAAACTACAAGGAAATAATTAAGCTGTTATATTCGCCAGAGTATAAATCGCTTGATAAACAACCTTTAATTATTATGGCATCAAATAACGAATTGACAACAACTAGTGAGATCAGGAAACGCTCTGTGTTTTTCCATATAGATGGTGGAAAATCAGAAAATTGGAACACAGGTGAATTACGAGTTGTTGGAGAAAAATTTAAAAAAGATGCAACCCCATTCTTTTTCTATGAATATTTAAAGCGAATGATTCCAATTGTAAAATCAGTAATTGAAGATATTGAAAATGGTGTTTATAAACTGCCAGAAGGAAAAATTGGAGTAGATTATCAACGCTCAGACATTATTTTGCCAACTTTAATTGATAAGTCTTCTCAAGTTATTATTGATATTGTAAAAGAATGTGGTTTTAACGTCCCTAACTATATGACAGTTCTAGATTGGAATGAAGAAGTTGATGGACGAGGTTCTTCTGTTGTTATGGAAGTTATCAAGGAAATCGAAAATCTTTACGAATCATCCCCAAAATCTTTTGCTATATCTGGTGATAAAATCGAAATCATTTTAAAATCTCAACCAAAAAGGTGGGAGTCTATTTTGCCTTATGAAGCTAAATTTGTCTCTGTTTACCTCAGCAACAAAAATATTCATGTGGCAACACTTAACAAAAAATGGTTCTCCAAATACAGTAACATATTTAAAAAACAAAATGAACAAGGATTCTTGCAGCGAATCTTTAGAAAATCAAAAACATGATTTGTATATACCACTACAAGACAGAGCAGCATCCGTCTTCATCTACGGAAGATTTTGCGAACAAAGCTTTTGTTTTAATCAAAGATATTACTGGTAGTGATGCCATTAAATTTTTAACAATAGAGAAAAATAAACGGAGTCAAGAAGAGGCTATCGACGTTATCAAAAAAGCAGGCGCTAATGATTATATCATTATTGATAATATTGGCTCGTTAGGGACGAATATCTACAACAATTATCAAACAATTACAACATTGTTGATTAACAAAGTCATTGTTTTATTTGCAGATGCACCTATACCTTTGAAAAGACAAATTGACCCAAACTTTAATAAACAATTTTTGGCAGGGATACAATATCATCTGTATTCATTAAAAGAACAGGAAAATAACAATAAAAAAAGTGTCGGAAGACCTGTTGTTCAATATCCAGTTGGGTGGGAACAATATTATGCAAAGTGGAAAAACAAGGAAATATCTTCAAAAACTTTTATGGAACAAATGGGCTTAAAAAAAGCAACGTTTTTACAATTTATTAACTGAGTATAAATCAGAGAAAAAAATATTTAAACAAAAAAACACCATTTTTTTAGTGGTGTTTTTAAATTATTCTGTATTTCGCATAATTATAGTTATGCGAAATTATAATTGACTTTTTACTACTGCTATGGTAAAATAGAGATGATAAAGGAGGATTTTATGACCAAAGAAAATAATCCTGACACTCATAAACTTCTAGAGCATTTAGATGTTTTAGTCACAGAATATAATGGGAAGTTGCAAGTATTCTTTAAACTTCCTGACCTATACAGATTATTCACATCAGAAAACTTTGATGATTTCGCTACATATAAAGAAGTTCTAGAAGAAATGAGTCGTTTTGCAAAACGATGCTATGCAAAAAGTTTATCGAGAAAAGCTAGACCTCATTGCCAAAAGATGCACAGAGTATTAAAAAAACAATTTGACTCATTTATTATTATAAAAAGGATTATATGGAGTTGAAACTAGATATTATAAAATCGAAGATTTTAATGAAATTGTGGATGTTATTCTTCAAGAGAATCTGTTGGAGACAACTCTCCCTTTACTCCTGCAATCAATCAAAGAAAAGTGAAATCTTTTGCGAAAAAGAATGTAGAAACTTTACTAGTAACAATTTTAGAAGAATCTATTGTAAATGCTGATAAAAAAACAATAAAAAGGAGTCCAAAATGACAAATTCATCATTCACAGTGAGTTGGCGTGATATAGCTAAAAAACTAAATCCCTTGTACGAAGACCAAGGATGCGCTCCACCGTCTGACGTTCAGATGCAAAACGCAGTCTTAAAGGCAGCAAGCGTCCTAAATGCTAAAAAGAGAAAAAGCGTTCTAATCGTTTTTATTACGAATCTTCTTTTTTGGATGATGCTGTTGAATATATTCTAAAGAATCCAAGTTTCAAACTACATAAAAGCGAGAAATATGAAGCGAGAAATTTCGCAAGAAGATTAACTACTGAATATCTAAATGCTTTTGATTTGTTAGTAACTTCTTCTTCTACTCTCAATCTTGAAGAAGAAAATGTTAGCTTTGAAAAAACTGGATGGTTTAATTTATATTCTCTCTTTAATTTTTTTGGCATTTGGTGATGTAAAGTTTTTTTGAAGAATATCAACGTGATTCAACGCTGAGACGTTCTCTATCAAAAAAATATTGATTACTCCACAAAATACTTAACTATAATGGAACTCTTTGCTCTTTTTGCAAATAAGGTGCTAAAGGATTTTGATCACATAATAATTAGCAACATTGATGAAAGTGAATCTAAAGAGCCACTTATCTTTTTATAATATATTAGATTTCAATAAAAATTTCACAAAGGGTTGCAGAACACCTACATCTGTTTATCAAACATTGTGATGGTGTTTTTCATTTAGAGGAATCTTTTTTTGCCCATATAGATGATGGAGAGGTCTCGTTTTCTCTTTACAAAGAAAGCATCTTAGATTTTGTATCTAACCACAAAGAAAGCTCTATTCAAAAACGGTAAAAACGGAAAAAGCTGTCATTTTTTTGTTAAAGGCGACAGGTACTTTTGGAAGCAGAATTTGTAAAAAAAATAAATAGAAAAGGTTATTAAAATGAATATGAATACCACACTAAAACAACAATTAAAAAAACACCAAGATGACGAAGCACGCAAAGCTAAGATTAAAAATCTTGAAGAGAGACTGAATACTCTATTGAGTAATGAAAAAATCAAAGATTGTATCAAAGAATCCTTATCTTTAGGATTTTCGGCTTACTATGATAACGAAAAACTTTTTTTGCAACATTAACGCCTTGCAGAAGCTCTGCAACAATGGTTTTTTTGATGATGTTTATGACTTTAGCATTTTTTTACTAAAGAGCAATCTGAAAAAAAGAGAAAACACTATATAAATTTCAAGCGTCCATCTTTACTCAATCTGATGTTCTAAGTATTAAAGTCTCAACCTTTTCAGAGGATAATATTAGCGAATCCGATATTCTAAATTGTTTAATTGAGTTAGTTGGATTTGAAATCCAAGGCTCTGCTACTCTTGTTGAATTATTAGAACAAGAAAAGGCTAATAAAGAGGTGGAGAAAGCGTTTGTTAGCGGATTATCTAATCTTGTCAACACCAAAGAGATTAACGAGATACTGAGTAAGGCACTAGAATCTAAAGCTCCATTTAATGCCTCTTTATTGTTGGATGGATATAATATTGTTTTTAGATAAGAGTATGACTATGGTTGATTTGTTTCGTTTTTTTATGTTGCTGAATTAGGAAATGATGATGTTAGTCAAGGACTATTAAAATCTTCCGTAGCAACAATATCTGTCGAATTTAAAATGGTTAAGAATGAAAAAAAGAAGAAAATGTAAAAAAAGTGACTCATTTTGCGATTTTTGAATTAAAAAGATAGGTCAATTTCATTATACCGCTACGCTCCAGGAAAAAAATAAGTAGCGATAAAGCATTAGAATACTTCAAAAAAAGTAATTGGAGTTAATATCTAAATAAAAAAATCATCTCTAAGAATGGAAATACTATGTCTTATTCAACACTTTATGGAATCAATTCCAAAAAAACGAACTTATTGAACTAAAAACGTATCAAAACAGTCACTTAGCTTGCTTTCCTGCATGGAATTATTTTTGAGCAGAAGTATTTTTGGGGCATTGCCCAGTCTAACAAAAACCAAAATGTTGGGATTTAGAGAAAAAAAGGATATGGATGCTCCTTCGAATATATGGTACTACTTTCTACTTTTTGATGGCTATATCATTCAAAAAAAGAAAGTTTGCCTCATATCATTTCTTTACTAAAAGAGCATGAGGATGCTATTCCTGGTCTCTCAAGATTGCAAATGTTTGAAGATGCTCTTGCAAACAAACTATACGACTGTTTCTTCATTACAGCTACTTCTCTTGCTGATTATGAAAATTTCATGACCTATCATTTCGACGAAGAAGGTTTAGAGGAGGTTTCTTTACCAACTCTTACTGACGAGGTGTGGGATATTTGGGAGGCTTATCAAGAGCAATGAAATCTAGCTTAACTAAAAAAATCGAACATCTCATCTTTTAAATATACTGACAAACTAGGTGTCAGCGGATGCCGTGAAGTCAAAATAGGCACTCACAAAACAAAATTGTTTCTTACAGGAGAGCAAGAATTTGTAGATTACATGACAATCACATCTGATGGAGAGATTGATTGCTACGAAATCAAGTCTTCAATGGATGATTTGAAATCTTCTGCACGGCTTAGTTTTTTAGGACATAGGAACTTTTTGGTTCTGCCTAGTGATTTGTATCAACAAGTAGAATCACAACCTTGGTTCTTAGGAAAATTAGAAAATCACTCTATCGGAGTGATAACTGTTGATGACGCAAACAAACTTCAACTTGTCAAAAAATGCAAAAAAAGAAAAATATCAATAGGTACTCAAGCACTACTGCTTGAGTCATTTGCTCGCTCGGCAGCAAGAGATGCAGGGAAACTTTATAACCTAGAAAATTCCCTCTAAAGAAAGGAAAAATATGGACGAATTAACTATTAGACTTATTGTACTAGCCTTGTGGTTAGCATTGACTTTTAATCTTGTATCAAAAAATCTTAAAAGAGTAGGTTTTATTCAAGCATACTCAACTTATTCAAGCGCCTATCGAAAATTAGTTATCCCAGTCGTTTATGCAAGTTACGCTGTATCAAACGCACTAATTCCTCCAATCATCCTTGGATTTTTACCTCAAGAGTTTTCTAAACCTCTGTTGCTCCTTTACCTAGTCTCTTCTTTGCCTGTTTTCTTTGTTTTGTTGGATTTTGAATTGCACTTTTTTAAAAGAGTTCAAGAGAAACATGCTCTTAATTATCCAAATGAGCGAGTTCTTAGGATATTCATGTTAGAGCAAATTGAATCTGAGATTGATTCTGAAATTGAAAAACTTGAACAACTTCAAGAACTCAGAAGATTTTCCGATTCTAATACCCCTCTCACTCCTTCTGATTTTGTCACTTCAATTCCGATTCCAAGCAATAAATCTGCTGTTTTGCTCTTTGCTCATAGTGACAATTACCTAAAATTGTATCATCAACACACAGAAGACGCAGAAACTTTAGAGGGAAAAGAGAATCTAGTAGAATCTAGAGAAGAACTTATTAGTGTTATGGAAACGATTGATACACAAAATCCTGATTCTAAACATAAATATATTTATGTAAACAATGATAAAGAAGAAGTAGAAAAAAATTTGGTCTTTATGTCATTCTTTTTGATGAGTGGGAGGATATTCAAAAAGTACCAGTTATCTCAGAAGATGTTTGGGAAAAGTCTAAAATTATTAACTTGTTGGAAAATAGACATTTTAAATAAGGAGAGTGAGAAATCATGTACGAACTTTTATTTGTCCAAGGACAGACACTAAAAAACAGAGGTTGGTCAACTTCAGTAGCTACTGGAGAAAGTCATGAAGAATTAGTAGATTTGATGAAATCTGATTTGGCAAAAAAGGGAATTTTTCCTCCTTATTACCGCATCATTACTAAAGAAGATAGAATGGTTATTGACTATGGTTCTTATACTAGCAAATACATTATCAAAAAAAGGTGTAATGAATATGGTTTTTAATGAAAAATTTAAGGCTATCGAATCTCTTTTTACTGAAGATAAAGGATTTACTGTATTAAAAATAGAAGGTCGCAATGCAGGAGATGAGCAATTTTATCTTGCTATTGTAAGGTACTGCTTTAATAATTTCCAAATTTTACTCAAAAAGAATAAAACGAATTATACTGTTATGAGAATTTCCTGCGATAGAGATTTTGTTATTAGTTGTAAAAACAAAACTTCTCACGCTTCTTCTTTCCCAATTATTATTTCAAAACCTACTGCAAGTTTTGAACTAGAAATGGTTACAAATATTCCTTTTGTTCTTAAAGACGTAAAGCAAATTTGTCAAAAGATGTTGGATGAAACCTTTTCTTTTTCTGAAAAGGATTCTTTTAGAAAAATTGCCAGTTACGAAAAGGATATTTTTTAATGAACGATAAACAAATTCTAATAACTAATTGTGTTATTGATTATTATCTATGGCAATATGGGAAAATGCCTTCAAGCATAAATCCACACGAAGATGCTGATATGGTTTGTTGCGTTATGGATAAGTTATCAGAAGGTAGGTTTAGGACGAATGTTGTTTATGGAAAGGGTGAGTATTTCAAAAAGAATGTGGCTTTTGTAGTCAATGCTCTTAAAAGTAGCAAATTGTTCAAAGAAACTACCCCTTCTGACTCTCCTCAACCAATCTTCAAATATACAGGAAGGAAGAACTAATGAATAAGTACATCCTGCTCGATGTAAATGGGACTGTTGGGACAGATGAAATCCCTCTTTTAGAAAGATTGGAAAACCCAGATAACTTTGTTTGGGTTGATAAGGTCTTAGCTCACATCAAGCTATCTACTCTTGAGCGAATTAAAGAGCTATCTGATAAGTATAATGCTACGGTTTATGGACGAGCCTTCGTGCCGACGATTCTCTATGTTTGAATCCATTAGTGAATGTCGATTGGGGATGGCTGGATGTAAACACTAAAGTTGATAGGTCAAACGAATGGTCTAAAACAATTGGGGTTGTCAATTTTGTGAATGAACATCCTGATACTCTCGTTATCTTTTGTGATGATATGTTGAGAGTTGGTGGAGCATACAACGAACTAAAAGGACAAGCCCCTGCAATCAAAACAATTATCCCTTCTACTACTCTTGGTTTGACTGACGAAGAGCTAGATGAATTAGAAAACTACCTTAAAGGAGACTAATATGTATTTCACAAATCCAGTATTTGAGAACATTCCCTTATTAGCAAAACCAATTCTCCATTATACAATTTTTGGAGTCGCCCCTAGAGAAATCATGGGCGAAGCTACTTTTAAGAAAATTAAAGCTGAGGTTCAGGCTCGTGCTGACCATCATTGCGAAATTTGTGGACGCTATGTAGCTCACACTATGAGGACACAAGATTGGATTCATACACATGAAGTTTATCATGTAAATCACAATGAACATCTTTATACTTTCCAAGAATTTGTAGGCATCTGTCAAGAATGTCATTTATTTATCCATCAAGGTTATCTTCACACACTTTTGACCGAGGACTCAATTACAGAAAAATATTATGATGATGTAATCCAGCATGGAACTGAGTTGCTGAAATTGATTAAAGGATATAAAGTTCCAAATCTTAATCTTGAAGATGTTTACATGATGGAATATGAGGGAGAATATTATATCAATGACTTCTATCCTGAAGTAGCAAAAGCTCTTTACGAAGATGGAGTTCACATCTTACACTATCATGAAGTTGAAAAAACTCTCCCTAAAGAAATGTACTACAAACCAAAGTAAAGGAGGAATGTATGGCTTTAGATTATCGAAGAGAAACGCAACGAAAAAACGATAAACTAATCAACAACCTTTTAGATAACCTTCCAGAAGAAATTGCCTCTTTTGTACGCGTGAACGAGGTCTCTAAATCTGACAATACTTTATTGTCTTATGTTAGAGATATTGGTCAGTTTTTAAACTATGTAAAAGAGAATACTACGCTATTATCTGACACAGAATTAACAGACGTGGATGATTCATTTTGGTCTAGCTTAGAAACGGCTCAAATTAAAGAATATGAGCGTTATTTAGGAAAGGTGGCTAACTTATCAAATACTTCCATTAAGCGTAGATTATCGTCATTAGCGACGCTTTATAAGTATTTTAACGCTTATCGCAACATGAATCACAATCCTTTAAGGGATTATGCTTATCCAAAGGCTGAGTCAAGGAAATCGTTTATTTAACCTCAGAGCAAACAAAAACCTTGTTAGAAGGAATCCTCAGCAACAGCAAGAAATTACAAAAAGAAAAAACAGGAAAATTCACTAAAGATGGCGAACCTATTTATGAGAGTGTACCTGTTGACATTACTCCAGAAGAAGCTATCTTAAAAGAGAAAAACGTACAAAGAGACTATGCAATTGTTATTCTCTTTTTAGGGACAGGACTTCGTATCTCGGAATTAGTTGGGATTGATATTTCAGACATTGATTTTGAAGACAACTATGTTACCGTAGTTCGCAAAGGCAAGCAAATGTCTCTTGAGAAAGTATATTTTGGACGAGAAGTTAAAGAAGCTCTTCAAAGCTATATCAATGGTTTAGATGTTCCAGACGAATTGTTAAAAAAACTTCCAGAAGACGTTGTACGCTTTTGTTATAACAATGCTTTTAAAGCAAATGCTGTTGAACTAGCTACCACTACATTTAATAATGCTAGTGAAGAGTTTAAACTAGATGTTGAACAACTTTGTTATATCATCAGAAATGCTGGTCGTTCAAATTTCAATCCTGGGCGTGGGGAAGAAGCTTTATTCTTATCATCAAGAGGGAGGCGTCTCTCAACAAGGTCTGTTGAGTTGATTATTAAAGAAAAGGTATTAGCTTACTTGCCTGATATAAAAAACAAGGATCCCATTACACCTCACAAACTTCGTTCTACTGCTGCAACTCGCCTGCTTTCGCAAACAGAGGATATTCTGTTGGTTTCTAAGCAATTAGGACACGCCTCTCCAGTTGTAACAGCTAAACATTATGCTCAGATGCAAGAAGAGAAAGAAAAAACAAGACTCGCAAATCTTGATGTTGCTGAATGGTAAAGAAAAAACCTAGATACAAATCTAGGTCTTTTTTTATTTTACATCGTCTTTATTGATGTTATAAATTTTATTATCAACTAAAAGAATATATTCTTTTTCATTTTCTTCTTTTATCTCAACGGATTTTGATTCAACTAAATAAGTGACCTTATCTTTCCTTTGAAAAACAAGATTATTTCCAACTTTATGTATTTCATAATGGGTTGTAACTGTGTCGTTTGCTAAACTTTCTTTTTGCAAGTTAGATTGGTTAATACTCCATTTCATCGAAATCAAAAGAAAACCAGTTAGGATAATTGATAAAATCAGTCCTGTAAAAATTGGGGCAATTTCAAGACTTCTGTGCTTAAATCCTGTTGGGTCTGAAATTTTTTTCATGTAGCATTTTCGCAAAAATGCAGATATGAATAATCAAAAAAACAGCAAATAATACTAAAGGCACTCCAATCACTACTGAAACAACATCGTAATTAAATCCAAAAAATCTGTCAAGTAAAAATTCAGGCATATTTTTTCCTCATTTCTTTTTTTATTTGTTTTCTATTTTTACTTTTATTACCAAAAAAACGAATCATACAAACTAAGAAAGTTAATAAAACAATCAAAGATACAATAATATGATTTAACAATCGACTGTATTTTTTTCTCTAAACGTCTTTTTTTAACATTTGAGCGTTTATTAGGAAGATTCCAATTAAGACAGAGAATACAATAGATAAAGTTTGTTTATCCATTATTATTCCTCCACGTCAAACAGTTCATCTTCTTCAATTTTTTTCTTCTTTCAAAACATGGATTTTTTTCCATATTTTTGTAACTCCTAATTGTTTAGCATACTTTTCAATAATCTTCTTAGTCATGCTATTTAATTCTAAGTTTGCTGAATAGATAGATACAAACTCCGCCCCTTTATAGAACATGAATGGGATTTTAGTTTTTTCACTCATGATATAAGTGATTTTTTCGTAAACATCTTGTAATTCATCTTCTCTTCCTTGTAGAAGATAATAATTAGACCTGATAAATTCAGAAACAGCGTCAGAATTTCCATTTGTAATCCTAAATCCGATTCCGTAGTCAATCGTTGTAATCAATTCTGCACTGTTATCTTCATCTGAAGTGAGTTTAGTAAAAGAGCATACATAAGGACTGTTAATATTTCCTTCTACTTCGTAGCCTAAATGAGAGATTTGTTTTTTATCAAACAATAAACGCTCAATTAAAGCTCGATGAGGTTTATCTTTGTTATCTCGTTCAATGTCGTAATAACTAACAACAAAACTAAAGGTAAACTTAACATCATTGACTACATAATCTAATTCTATTAAGCAAGAACGTAAAAAATCAGTGCTATCTTGATTGCTAGTGAAGCTGTTTCTAACTTGGACATTTGGGAATGAGCTAAATTTAATTAAAATATTTATAAACTCAAGGACATTTTTGTATAGCCTGTTGTTGTGCAAAACACGCTCACTATCATCCCTTAATTCTACATAAATATCATTACAAATCTCAGCAGGACGCTTGTTGTCAAGGGTAAATGTAGGAGTAATTTCTAAAAGAGAAAACAACTCTTCTTTAGTAACGTTTGGCAAAGCCTTTGCTAAAGCAATTACTGTTTTTTCATTTGGGATTAGCTCATACCCACTTTTTCATCAGTCTGCTGAAGTGTTCAGGGGTTACTCCAATTTCTAAAAGCAAATACCCCTTTTGCTCTGTCACCAATACCTTCACGAATAATTTCTTGCAATTTTTTTCGATTTTTTTCTCGATTTGTCACAAATATTCCTCCGTTTTTCTTATTTTTAATTTTTAAAAAAACGTCTTTTTTTAAAAATTCAACTTTGTTTTTATTTATTTTTTTAAATCTGAATTTTGAAAAAAATCAGCTTTTTTTAAAAATTGGTGATATTATTGATTATGTCAATTATAACATTTTATAATTATTTTTTTCTACAAAAAAAGCAAGGTTTCGCACCTTACTTTTTTTAAACCCTATCGGTAATCTTCTCAATTACTTTTTGAACAAAATTATCTACAATGATTTTGTTTTTAATGTATAGAACCCAAAGGATTCCTACAACAATCGCAAAGATAACTAGATTTACTAGGATGGCAGGGATACCAAATACAGAAACTCCTTCGCTAAACCATCTGTACGAACCGTCCACTAGATGCAAACCGTTATAAAAACTACCGTCTTCTTTGAAATAATAGTCATCTCCATCAATTTTCTTCCAACCGACTGCCATTCTGCCAGTTTCTTCATCGAAGTAGCGTTTTTCTTTTCCTTCTCCTTGCCAACCTGTTAGCATCTTACCTTCTGTATCAAAGAAGTATTCGTACTCTCCTATCTTGGCTCTTCCAGAATAGAATGTCCCATCTTCCTTGTAGAAGTAATAAGAACCATTGAGTTCAATCCAGCCGTGTTGCAATTTCCCTTTTTCAGAGAAGAAATAAATCTTTCCGTCAATCTCCACTTTTCCTTCAGCAGCAACTCCAGTTTTTAAGTCATAATAATAGTGACCATCTTCTTTTTTAACCCAACCTGTTGCCATTTGACCGTCACTCTTGAAGTGGTAATATTTCCCAGCAATTTTTTGTTCGCCAGTGACCATTTTACCGCCTTCTCCGAAGTAGTATTTATCACTTCCTTCTTCGAACCAACCAACTCTTGCTGAACCGTCATCGTTAAACCAGTAAACGTCTCCGTTAATAGGGGTGATGCCTTTAGCTACACTTCCATCTTCAGTAAAATAATAATCAGTTGTTCCTAACGTCCACCATCCTACTAAAGCATAGCCATTATCATCTATGTAATAACGCTTACCATTAACTTCCTGCCACTTGTCTTTTACTTGATGTCCGTTATCATCAAAAAGCATTAAATGTTCTTTATCAACTTTAGCAGTTTTACCTTTTGTCATAATACCCACTTCGTTGAAAAAGGCTGTATAGCTTTCAAACTCATAGATACCTTTGACGTAATAACCTTCTTTGTCGAAGAAATAGGTAGCTCCGTTAATATCTTTTAGCGTGTTCTTAACAATAGCTCCGTTTTCGTCATAAAAAACTCTCTCTCCATACTTATCCCTTCCCCAAGTGTTAGTTCCTCCTTCGGTAAGGTCTTTAGAATTTGCTTCACGCTCTCGTAATTCTTGGTCGCTCGGCATGCCAATGGATTTAAGAATAAAGTCTAGCAATCGCTGACTACTAGCTCCATCATAGTGATAGCCGTTGGATAGTGTAGAGTAATCTCCGCCCATTCCAGCATAAGTATCTATATAAGTGATGTTCCCACTAAGGTTTTTTTGGATTTGTTCATTCCACGCTCTTATTTTATCATTTACTTTAATACCATACTTAGATTCATCAACTGGGTCAACGCTTTTGACGTAGATTTTGTATTTTCTACCATTGTCTTTTGCGAACTTATTAAAATAAGAGATATATTCGCTCGTTTTATTGTAATTAGAAACCTCTCCAAGACCAAAAGAAAAGATAATAACATCTCCTTGTTTCGCCTTTTTAAGAAATTCCTTCTCTTGATTTCTAACCCATGTTAGCCCTTTTCGCTTTTCGTAAAACCACTGGAAACGAGGACTATCTTTTGTGATAACAGACAATTCTTGTAGCGTGTCGTCACCAACAAATAAGGCTCGTTGGGGTTCTTGGGCTAGAACTGTTTTAGTATTAAATAGAACTCCACTAACTAAAATTAAAGAGCATAGTAATAATAAAGAATTAAACAGCTTCTTCTTTTTCATCATTCTCCCCTTCCTCAATTTGAACACCTACAAGCATTTCATATTCCATTGGATTGAATACTAGATTGATAGCAGTCGGATACTCAAAGATTAGCATATTTGTCTGACCAATTACATCTAAAATTCGTTCTCGTACTTGAATAGGTTTTTCTGATAAAATTTCTTTAGGATAATCTTCAAAACCAACTTTCATTTCTTCTAAATGTTTTAAGATTTTACGTCGTTCGTCAGTATCCTCAACCATATATCGTCCCCACATCCAACCTTCGAGTTTTAAATCATCATGAATAACTAATTTATCAATCATATTTTCTTCAATCATGATGGCTTCATAGCAAGCTTTTGTTAGGACAAATTTTTCTTCAATTGTTAGTTCTTCTATGTCTTCAGAGTATATTTTTCCTAATTAGAGAAAGAATAATCTCTTTTCGTTCTTTATCATCAGTAATTCTCTTAGAACAAATTTTTCTTTCTTAATTCTTTTTGTTTTTCTTCTTGACCAGAATGATTTGCTTTTAGATTGGTCAGTTAATGCTCCAATATAAACAATACAAGTCCGTAGCATCTTATTGATATGATTAGTTAAAATGCCTCTTACTTCATTGTCTTCAATATAAGAAGGCATCCCTTTTATTTCAAGCATAGTTTACCTACTTCTTCTTTTTTTAGTTATAATATTAGTATGCCATAAATCCAACTAATTTCGTCTATTTTTCTAAAAAAGCCCTCGTATTTTCCGAGAGCTTCTTATTTTTTATTATTTGTGTGAGGCTAACATGCGAGATGTTTTATCCATTTCGCGCGTGACCTTGCGATTTTCTTTTCTGATTTCTTTTAATGTTTCTAGAAAACTCATACTTATATCTCACTTTCTTTGTTTCTTACTAAGATTGTATTATATTTTTTCCGAAATGTCAACATTTATTATTGACATTTTTTAAAAAATGTTGTATGATTTCATTATAGGGGTTCACTTAGCAACCTCTTTAGGCAGTCGTTAAGGAGTACAGGGGTATTCTTGGCTGCTAAGAGTAAACGGTCTTAGTACATGAAACTGAAACGCAATGTAGAAAGTTTACTTTCTAGTAACGTCAGGGCATCTACTATTGCCGAACTCAACCAGTTAAATAGAAAAAGCCAAAAATAGACTTGCGAGGTTTTGGCATCAGTCTGTTTGACACGGTGCTAAAGGTAAATATGGGGCTTGGAACTATCATGCAGGGTTTTGGCATCAGCTTGTTTAACATGGTGTTAAAGGCATTGATTAGTTAGAATATCTACCGCTTGAGCTTTAATATTAGTTTTTTTAACATGGTGCTAAAAGAATAACTATGGAGAAATCATCAAAAACGAAGTTTTAGCATTAGCAACATAATGTTAAAAGTTTCTAATCGGTAGTGTTTTATAATTATGTGGGGTGTTATATGAACAAAAAAAGAAGATGAAAAACATCTTTTTATTTATACTTTGAAATTAAAAAAACTAGTCAACAAGATAGAGAGCGATTGAATAAACGTTTTAGAATGGCTCAAGACATTTATAGAAAAGCACTTATCGAAGTACATAAACGGTATTTAAAATTAAAAAAAGACCCTTTATATAAAAAAAGCAATTAAGCTTGATAAAGGTGATAAAGAAAAACAGCGCTTTTTAAAGAACTAAGAGAAAAATATCAATTGCAAGGAGAATTTACATTTGGTCAATTCGCAAATGATTACAGAAATTCTCGTAACTATTCACCTTATATTCCCTCTGACGTTGCTATCAAGCTAGGTTTTCGCGCCTACGAAGCTTATGAAAAAGTTATGTTTGCTAAAGGAGCAAAAACGGTTGATTTTCGTAAAGTTGTAAACTCAATGGAAGGCAAATCTGATACTGGGATTACAATTCGAAACGGAATTTTTAAAATGGGTACAAAAACTGACCGAGCAAAGTTTTCTTGCCCAGTCATCTATGAGGAAGATAATTTTGAAGAAGAAATTTTGCGAAATAAAGTGAAATTTGTTCGATTGATTAGGCGTTTAGAGCATGGTCAACATAACTTTTACGCACAAGTTATTTTAGAGGGAACTCCTGTTCTTAAAAATCCTCAAAATAATTTAAAAACAAATGTAGGGATTGACATTGGTTTGACTTCTGTTGCTGTTGCGACAGATTATGAAACCCAGTTAATCGAATTAGCTCCTTCTGTTAAGAACAATGACAAAAAACTAGCTAAACTCAATCAAAAGATTGACCGTCAACGACGAGCTAACAACCCTCAGAACTACAATGCTGACGGAACTATCAAAGCTGGTCGAAAAACTTGGAACGATTCAAAACGCTACTTGAAAACGAAGGCTCAATATAAAGAATTGGAACGTCTTGGTCGTGAACAACGTAGGCACGCGCATGAACGACTATCCAATCAAATTGTAGAAATGGGCGATTCATTCATTGTCGAGCAAATGTCTTTTGCTGAATTAGCAAAACGCCATGAAACTCCAATAAAAAATGAATCAGGAAAATTCTTATCTTCAGCAGGATTTGGAAAACATGTTAAACGAAGAGCGCCTGCTTCGTTGATTTCGTTAATTAAGTATAAAGCTCATTTCCGTGGACGTAAGTTTTTAGAAGTAAATGTTGATGACATTGCTGCAACTCAATTAGACCATTCTACTGGTGAGAAAAAACCATTAAAATTATCTCAACGCATTAAGATTGTTGATAATCAGGTTGTGCAAAGGGATTTATACTCAGCGTTTCTTCTAAAAAATATTTATCCTAGCGCAACTGGGGTTGACCTTAATTCTTGTAAAAAAGATTTCCCTCATTTCTTATCTTTACAAGAAGACACAATGAATAATCTTGAATTTGAAAAAACCACTCCTTCTATGGGCTTAAAAAAATGGGAGAGTCTAAAAAAGAAACATAAATAAAAGCTTAGAGAATTTCTAAGCTTTTTGTCTGTTTTTGCGTTTCAAATCTTGTGATGTTTTTTTGAAGACTTCCATGTATTGTTGGTAATGGTAATAAATGCTATTACTTTCTTCTTCTAATGAATTGTGTAACCAATCCAAAGGCGAATAAAATTTAGTCTTATAAGCATAAAACAATTTTGCTTTTTTTAATTCTTTTACAATATTAGCATTATGCCCAAAAGCATCATACAAATCTTCGATTGTGTTTGCTGGAATGTTTTCTGTAATAAAGTAATGAAGAAGAGAATTTAGATGTTCAGTCCCTTCTGCTCCATCAAATACATTTCTAGGAAAGTGCTTAATTTCTCCTTTTAACAGTCGTTTGTATAAGTTCAATACACGCTGGTAAGGGTCGTAAGATACTTGGCTTGGAAAAGCTTTGTAAATAATCCACCAATAATCAGAATTAGGACTTAAATCTCTAGGAAATTGAATGTATTTGCAAGCTTGTTCTAGCTTTAATTTATACATTACGTCTTTATTAAAGAAGATAAAAGCTTCTTGAGGAGTCCAGCCTAAAATCTTTGTTACCGCATATCGAACGACAGCCAAAGCATCATTTTCTTTAGAAGCTTGAATGTCACGCGCACGTTCCAAATCTTCAAGCGCTCCATTTTTTACCGTCGGTTTTCTATCTAAGTATCCTGGAATTTTTAACGAAAACCTTCTACGCCCAATTAGAGCATCTTCATAATTTCTGATAGCAACTTCTACTCCCATTTTTCAACTTCTCTTTCTAGAATTTTTATATATTATTTATTTTATCTAAAACGCTCACAAAAAAATCAAATTGTAAAAAGTTTATTTTTTTATTTTTGAAAAATTATGGCATACTAATTACTGAGAACTAATTGAAAAAAATAGAGTAATGAAATAATGGCATTATTCTTTTTTTATTATTTCTTAAAAAAATCAAAAAAATGTCATTACAAGGAGGAAAAAAATAAAATGACACAATTTAACAATACAGCAATCGTGGCTGGCAACTTGGTTGCCGATGCTAAAGTGGTAGATACCACTTCTAGCCTAAAGGATGGTACACCTTTTAAAATTTTAGAGTGTACTCTTGCTTTAAATAATGGTGGGGAAAATACTCCACCATCGTTTGTAACTGTTCAGTTAGTAGGATACGTTGCCAAACGTGTCCTTGATGCAGGGAAACATCTCAAGGGGGCTTCTCTGGGGGTTATTGGCATGCTTGTTGATGAGAAGTTCAACACAGAGGATGGGAGAACTCTTTCTCGCGTTAAATTGCGTGGGGAAGATGTTATGTTTGGTGACAAGTTCTTTTCAAACTTTAACAGCGTGACTCTCTATGGTCACGTCGCTAATGACCCAACCTTTGGGGAAAAAGGAAATGTCAAACATGCTCGTATGAGTATTGGTAACTCCGTGTATAATGCTCACAAGAAAGAGCGTGAAAGCTCCTTCTTTAACTTGGTAGCATTTAATGGGCGTGCCGAGTTCATGAGTAAATACTTTAAAAAGGGTGACGCTGTGATGGTGCAGGGTCGTATCCATACGAGTAAACATGAGGCGACACAGCCTGATGGTTCAACTAAAACTCACTACAATACAGACATTATTGTAAGTGAAATTACATTTGCGCAACGTAAAGCTGTCGCAGATAATGTTGAAAATCAAGGTCAGGTTCAGGGAATTGATGGCGTTCTTCAACAACACGAACAAAATCAACAACCCCAACAATTCCAACAGCAACCTCAGTACCAACAACAGCAAGCCCAACAGCCTCAGCAGCCGCAATTCCAACAACAGTATCAACAACCTCAGCAACCAGTTGCACAAGGCTATGTAGATGCTGGTGTTCAAAGTCAATATCAACAACCACAGTATCAACAACCACACGGATTCATCCCTGGCGGTTCGTTCCCAATGGGTACTGTTCCATTTGATATTAGCGATGAAGAATTACCATTCTAATCGCAAAAAAGTAAAAAGGAAAAGAGCTATTTTTAGCTCTTTTTTTGTTTTTCTGATTGACAAAATATCGGTATTGCGATATAATTAAAGTAGATAATATCGGATAACCGATATTAAAAGGAGGAAAAATGCCTAAATATCTTGAACATGTAAAAAGAGATAATTTAACCAAAATACAAGATTGCCATTTGAGAAATCTTGGCGTTCATTCTACCGAAGATATTAACGCTTGGTTTAAGAAAGTAACCAATAAAGAATACTGGATAAAAGGATTAAACGAGTCTGTTAAAATTTTAAAGAATTTTCAAGATAAATATGTTTTTATTTTTGGAGATTATGATGCTGACGGAATTACAGGTACATCTATCTATTATAGAGGTTTAGTTTGGTCAGGATTTAAACATGTAGATTACTTAATCCCCCATAGAGTTGAAGGCTTTGGTGCAAACAAACGCATGGTTGATGATGTAGTCAATTATCTTTCATCACAAAACGCAACTCCAGAAGACTGCGTAATTCTCACCGTTGATAATGGGACAGCCGCAGTTGAAGCTATCAATTATGCTAAAGACTTAGGTTTTACTGTTATTGTCACAGACCACCACGAACCTTATGAAGAAAATGGACAAGTTATCTTACCTAAAGCTGATGTAGTTATCAATGCTAATGCTATTCCAAATTCTGCTGATTTTAATGGGTGTTGTGGAGCAGGTGTTGCCTTTAAAGTAATGTCCAATCTTTTAGAAGACAAACAAAAACTTGCACTACTTCGCCCACTAGCTATGGTTGGTACTTATTGTGATGTTATGGACTTAGTAGAAGAAAACTATGTCATTGCTTATCAAGGATTGAAAATTCTTAACGAGCATTTAGATTACAATATACCAGCCTTTTCAGCAATGGCTAAAACACTAGGAATCGCTCATTGGGACGGTACGGCTGTCGGTTTTAAATTCGGACCTTGTATTAACGCTTTAGAACGTCTTGAAGATGGTGCTGCTAAGATTGGTGTTCAACTACTTACTTCTGATGATTACGAAGAATGTTTGAGACTTTCACAGTTGTTAGTGGAGTACAACGAAAGACGTAAGATTGAAACGGATGCTGGGTTACAAATTTTAGAAGAGACTATTCAGAACATGCCTGACGGTCCTGGTTATCCTATCGTCATTTATATCCCCAATGTAAAAGTTGGTTTGGTTGGTATTTTAGCTGGAAAATTACAAGAAAAATACCAAGCCCCTGCTGGAGTATTTAGTGACGGTCCAAATGGAACTGTAAAAGGTTCATTCCGCGCCCCAGAAGGCTTCAATATTAAAGAACATTTAGATATGGTCTCTGAATACTTTGTTCACGTTGGAGGACACGCTGGAGCTGCTGGTGCAACCATTGAAAAAGATAAATTCGATGATATGGTCAAAGCTTTACAAGCGACAGTCCCTCACATCGAAAACGCTGAAGAAGAAACGACTTACTACTATGATATTGAAATCCCAAATCACTTATTAGCTAAAGCTATCGAGGTAAATGAAAAATTTCAACCACTAGGAAAAGGTAATGAAGATTTAAACTTTAAAGTTACAGGATTTAAAGTGATTCCAGTTAAGGGAACTTACGTTAAAGAAATGAAGAGTAACGGAATTAAATTTGTTTCAGATTCTTCAAGTGCTATCGGATTTGACTTAGTTGATTTAGCTAGAGAAGTAAACTCTCCATGCACTCTAACATTGTATGGTCAAATTAAAAACAATTACTGGGTGAAAAATAATGGTACTGTTGAAATCACACCTCAAGTCATTTTGGATGATTTTGAGATTGAAGAAAATTCTATTGTTTTATCGCCACTAGCTCAAAAATTAGCAAACAAAGCTGCTAACAGATAAAAATAAAAAAAAGAAAGTGTAGAAATATCTACACTTTTTTTGCGTAAAAAGCAATTTTTAGGGTTATTTATGGCATACTAATAATATGTAAAAAAATAGATAAAAAAAGAAAGGATTTAATTCATGAAGAATAAAAAAACTAAATTTAGTAACAAAAGGTTTGTTGCTAGGTTTTGCTTTAGTGAGTTTATCAGCTTGTTCTTTGTTTGATAGAAAAGAAGCTGTTTCGACTTCAGGTGTTAAAATCGAAAAAGACGTAAATAACTTAGAAGAGGATTCTTACTATACATTTAACGGAAAAGAATATGGAAAACTTTACTTAGGAGACCGTTCTTTTAAAGAATCTTCATCAGGCTCTTTAAACACTTCATCAAAAGGGAATCCTGAACGTGTGATTTGGTTAAAGAATGACCTTAATAGCATCCCTGTTATGAGACGAGGCGAAAAAATTGTATTCCATTCTTCAACCAAGTTAATCACTCGATTAAATATTGAGCGCTATTACGATTTAGGATATAGTATTGGGATTGCAAAACTAAAAGAAAACAAAAGTACAGGACGATTCACTCTAGACATTCGTGATTCTGCTCTTACTGTTGACCCTAATAGCGATGCTAAACAATTACAAGATATAACAGCAAATGGTCAAATTATTATTGATAGTATTGGGGACACTCCTCTTCGTTCAGGAAACGTTTCTCCGTCAGGAACGATTATTGGCTTAGAGAAAGATAAGACTTATGCCGTCAATGCTTATTTAGGGACAAATCTTCATAGTAAGAACATCAAGGCTGATGTACGAATTTTAGCTTCTTCTGAGGGACACAAAATTGAAATTTGATTTTAGTGGGAATAAAACTGTTGAGTTTCAATTCCCTAGCTACTACAATAGTGGCTACTACCTCATTAACGGTTTTGGACTAGTTCGTTATATTTCTGACGATAAAGTTGGCGTTGACGACGAAATTGATATGAACGTTCCAAACATCTATCCAAAAGCTGGTGAAAATGGTGAAGACGTTTCTCAAAAGAATATTCAAGCTGAAGATTTAACAACAACCAAGGTGAAGATTGCTACTGATGGTGAACAAACCATTGTTATCTCTTATAGTGACCCAGAAGATAAAGAAGCTAAAGTTGGTACTCCTACTGCTAAATTGATTTCTCCTAATGGCGTATCTGTATTTGAACAAGGTGCTGCAAACACTCTCACACTGAAGACGACACTTGAAAAAGGAGAGTACGAAATCCAGATTATCGGACTTCATGGACGAAACTACTCTTACCGTGTTACTTCAGCAGATGGAAAATCAACTAGCCAAGAAAGTGATGTTGCAGGTCCTCCTCAAACAGATAAAAAAGCAGATGCAACTCAAGGTACTAATTCAAATTCATCAAAATCCTTGGCAGATATTGTAAATGGACATTAAGAGGTGATTTAAAAAATGACAAACACACAAGAAAATACTAAAGAAGCTGTCGCAAAAACTCCCTCTAAAAAGGGAAAATGGGATGCTCAAAAAGGTAAAATTCAAAGCTTAGAAGCTTTAAAAAGCGCAGAAAAGATGACTCGGAAATTTCCTGCTTCCGAGTACATCCCTTATGCAAAAAATGTTTCATGGGAAGAGATTGCTACTCGTATTCGACCAGATAAAGGTAAACCTTGGGAACACCCTATTATGGTTACGACTTCTAGACACGTTACAACAATTGGTGTAGAAAATCTTATTCGCAAAGCAAGTGAGTTCTTATTGAGCTACAACAACAGACCTGAATATGAAATTGAAGTTCTCTCTATCACTGCTGGGGTAGATGATAATAAACTTGCTCTTACTACGCTTTTTAGGAGTTATAAAAAAGATATTCATATTAAAGAAATCTTTAAATACTTAGGGGAAGACCAATTACAAAACTTATCTGGAGGTTCTTCTCAAAAAAGTAAATTTTTAGTTCCAGAATCAGCCTATCATCCAATCTCCAAAGAACAAAGGGAAATTCACGAAAATATCCTTCAACTCCAAAAAAATGCTCTTGCTCAGGCTACCCCTGAAAAACCTTTCTTAAATCAATTGGATTCTTATACACTCTCAAAATTAACTGAAGTTGACCCACGAGTAGAAATGGAATACGACTTGCGTACCAAAGATATGGAAATTCAGTTGAACACAAGTTATGATAATTTTATTAAAATCTTCCAAGAAATCATGGTTTATATCACTGCCAATAAACGTGATAATTACTACGCTGTTTTACAAGGCAAGGATGAAGAAAGTTCTTTCTTTAATGTAGTAGATGCCCACATCAAAAAACATTATATTGAAAAACAACTGCTCCCAGCAGAAGATTTGCCTGCTTTAATGGCTAAGTTAAGACGCGCCCTTTTTGATTTGTATATCGTGCAAGATTTGATTGATGACCCTATGATTACAGACGTAAAAATTACTGACCCAAAATCAATTCGTGTCCGTGTTCATGGTAAAGCTTATTTATCAAATATTACCTTTATTGATACAGACGACTATATTCGTTTTATTCAAGGGATTGCTGTTGCAAATAATATTGATTTGGGAGTTCCCAGTCAAACATTTACAGACGAGCAAGATGAAAACTACATCTTACGTTTCTCTCTAACATCACCTTATACTACTTCAACTGGATTCCCAATCATCCATATTCGTAAAATTCCTCGGAAAAAACCAATGAGTGAAGACTTGATTAAGGCAGGGATGTTTGACGAAAAGATTAAGAACTATCTCATTGACCAAAGTATCAACCACGGAAAATCAATTGTATTTGCTGGACCTCCAGGTTCAGGGAAAACAACTGCGCTTAACTGGTTCTTAGAAGATGGATACGAATCTTCTGCTGAAATTCTTGTTATTCAAGAAAACGACGAGTTGTTTAGTTATCGAAAAGGGGTTATGTTCCAACACGTTGTAATGAACCCACATCGAGGCGAACGAGTTTGTACTTTGGAAGATTTAGGTAAAATGGCTCTTGTAGCTGGTGCTAACGTCTTTGTAATCGGTGAAGCGAAAGGTGGAGAAATTACCTCAGCAATCACCCTCTCTAACTCTGGATGTCGTACTGCTATTACTATCCACAGCCAATCATCACGAGACACAATCAATAAAATGACTGACCTTGCATTAAGGGGTTCTTCAAACTTAAACTATGACCAAGCCAAACGGATGATTAAATCATTTGAAATTATCGTTTATATGGAAAATTATAGCATTAAAGAAATCTCAGAAATTATTGGCTATGATGAAGATAAAAAAGACATGATTTATCGCGCTATTTACGAAGCGCCAGAAAAGATTTAAAAAGAAAAAGAAGGGGAAACCCTTCTTTTTTTATAGTTGAGAACCAATCTCTTTTAGCAAATACTCTTTATTTGTTGATTGAGTATTGATGTAGATTACTTTTACATCATGATGCTCTCTGATTTGGCTGATTCGGTTAAGTGTTTTGTAATACATACCGTGATTTAAGTAAGCTACACAGATAATAACTGTTGTTGCTTTGTTTGAAATTTCCTTCGTGTAATCTCTAGGTTCAAGGAACTCAACTTTCTGCGCCCACTGTTTCATCTTAGCAATCATCAATTGATGTCCACCTACAAAGAAGATGTTTTCCTCATCAGAGTTTAAGAATTTCAAAACTTCTGCCTCAGACATTTGTTGGTTAGAGATTTGTTTTTCAATAACAATAGGCTCTTGACTTTCAAGTTCAGCTTTAAGCCTTTCAATCTCTTTTTCTGCTTCTTCTAACTTATTTTCTAGATTCTCAATGCGAGAATCTTTCTTAGAAGATAGAGAAGCTTTTTCTTTAAACTCCTCATTCTCTTTAGTGAGCCTGTTCTTCTCTTGTTCTTTATGAGTTAGTTGAATTTTTAAATTAGAAATTTCTTCTTTATGTTTTTCAATCTCACTGTTTTTTAGCTGCTCAAGCTCTCCCAATTCAGAACTATAAATACCTTGACTGCTGAAGTGGTTTTGTAAAACAATTAAAGCTGCATGAACAAACATAAATAGGTCTTCGTAAAAGATAACTGAATCTATTTCATAAGTATCAATCAAATCTCCTAATTCAGCAAGAGGTAATTCTCGCCAATCTTTATCCTTGTCGGATTGGTCTTCACGAATAGTTTTGTAAATTTCAAATATATGATTGATGTCATCAAGGACTTGCTGATTAAACTCTAAATAGAATAGCTCGCGATACAATTCTTTTTCAGATTCTAGCAAGGAAATTGTATTAACTTGGATGCTATCACAAGCAATTAGTTGCAAGCGATACAATTCTAACAACTTATAATACTTATCTTGTCTTTTAGATTCTTCTTCTTCAAATCTATCCGCCATTATGTTAGCAAGCTCTTTTGTTGAATAATTCGAATTTAGTACATTCACGCCTTCACGAACATTTTTAAGAGATTTATTTTTTGCTTCATCATTTTCTTTCTCGTATTGCGCTTCCAATCTTTCTCTTTGTAAAAGAATTTGATTTCGATAATCATTTAAAACACTTAAAACACTATTTCGCTTATTGAGTTTTAAACTGATAGTTCCTAAAGTGATGGTTCGGTCTTTTTTTATTAACTAAGTAATATTTTTTTCTAGTCTTTCTTTTACAACTTCAAGGTCTTTCATATAATACTTTTTTTAATGAAACTCTTGTTTCTAACAAGTCCCCAATCAGAGTATGTGACGAGATTTTTCTCCTTTCGTCAAAAACAGATGTGTTGCTTTGAACTCTTTTTATGTATTTATTATAAAAAGACATTGATAAAGAATCTTAAATATCTAGTATAGGTAATAATCATTTCTTCTTCCAGCTCTAAAGGAAGTAGAACGCCTCTTGATTCAAGATTTTTTAAGGTGATTTTTTTATCTAAAGAAAGTTCTAAATTTACAAGACTTGCTTGAATTGTCCCTTTAGAATTTCCATTTTTGAAAAAGTCAAGCTCAAAACCTCCTTCAATTCCTTTGTTAAGCAATTCGTCTTGAGAAGCTTTCTTTTGGTAATGTAACGTTCTCTTTTCCATTTCCAATCTTGCTTTTATAAGAGGGAACAGTTGAGCAACTATTTGAGTTGCTTTTTCGACATGTTCTTTCCCTTTATCCATTAAGAAGGCGACTAGCTTAGCAATACTTTCTTGTTCCTCGTATGGATAAATAGACTCTTCTTTATCCTGAATCCATTTATAACGCTCAAAGCTTGATTTATCTAAACTTTCTTCAATTAAGGTTCTCTCTCTTTTATAAATTTTAAGAGCTATTTTTCGTTTATTAACGTCCGCTTGAACCTCTTTTAAAAACACTACCGAAGAAATAATATCTAAAAATATTTTTGAGATACTTCATCAATAGGAATTGCGTAAGCCCAAGCATCTAAAAAAAGAGTTTCTTTTTCCATGCTATCCAGTTTTTCTTCAAAACTATCATTTCCAACATATATATCCATTTATTCAATCCTTTCGTATTAGCTAAAAAGTTTATTAAAGGCAAAGTACCCTAATAAATTCCCTAAAATAACAATCATTAGCAAAACTACCAAACCTAAACAAACGCTCCAGAATGTTTTTTGGATGTCTTGCTTTGTCAACCATGTGATTTGCCTAAATTCATAGACTAATCTCTTAGAAAAATCTTTTATTTTTTTCATTTAGAACCATCCACTTGTTTTTGCGTATCCCCACATGAAGTATAAGCCAACCAAGATAAGTCCCCAGACAATCATTTTCTTTGCTGTTCGTTTTACTTTCTTCATAATAAAAGCTAAGAAGAAAGATACAATTAACCATCCGTAAGGCAAAGATGTAATAAGGTTTTTAGCAGTTTCAAAATGTTCCATAGGCATCCAGCTCATTGAACCTGCTGGGACGTTAGGTAGTTCATTGATACTATGTACGTTTGCTTGCAACCAACCAAATACACCAGTGTTGTAAATCAACAGAGCTGATTGTTCAGGATTGCGCTTGATATAACGCTTTATTTCTAATATATCTATTCACATTATTTCCTTTCTTATGATGTTAATCCCATCATTTTTAATTCTTGCAATTCTTGATTCTTGATGCTGAATAAGCGACTAATTGTTTCGTAAGAATGTTTCATACGAGTAGCATGACCTTTCAAAACATTTTCCCTCATAAGCATCAAGCTAGACGCATCTTTTTCACCGTCCATCTTCAATTTCCGTTTCATCAAGTCTGCTCTATCTGCCATTTCAGAAAGGTAAGTTTCATACTGAATTGATTTTGAAAGTTCAATAGAGACTTCTTCTTGATTTTCAGGAGTGATTTGATTTGGAATTTTAATTTTCATGTTTGCTACAACCCACTCTAACAAATCCAATGGGTCTAACTCCAACACTTCTTTTTTGTTATACCTTTTTGTAATATCAAATTTTTCCATAGCTTAATCACACTTTCCTTCATCAATGATTTCAAAAAGCTCATTTGGGTTGTTTAAATTAAACACAGATGCAATTCTAGCAAGTGTTTCAAAGCGGATGCCTTGCTTGTTATCTTTCAGTAAATCACTAATAGTATTCTCTCTAACCCCAGCTTTAGCAGCAAGCTCTTTTTGTGTCATTCCATGTTCTTCTAATAAATCACGGAGTTTTAAATTTACTTTTTTATTCATTATTTCCTCCAATTCCTTCACGAAGACGTTGATTGTTCCTTAATTTATAAAGACCATCTTGCACTTTGTGTGTCAATTTAACTTTATAACTCAATCCCAACCATCCTCTACACTTTCTAAACCTTCACGCCAGTTTGAGCCAAGAAATTCATCAGCAGTTAGATTTTTTTGCGCTTTAGGAAGATATACAACGTTACTGAGTTTTTCTACAACTTCTGCATAGGTAGCATTTGCCATAATTGTTTCTTCACGAAGAGTTTCATTTTCACTCCATTTAGCAACAATCCAAGGAACGACTCCATTGTTGATGTCTTCAACAGAATAGTCCGAATTAAAAACATAGCTACAAGGGGAAATTAAAACTACTGTTTCATAACCATAAATTAGAACTTTAACCATTTTATCTTCGACATCTTCCGTAACAATAGCAGTTTCTTTTTTACTATGAATATCTTTATAACTTCCTAGTCTTGCATAGTAAGGTTCGCTGGCATTGTGTTCATAAGGCGCATCATCCCAATCATCACCAGTTACATTTCTTGCATCAAAAGGCGTGAAAAATAAAACGTGTGCGTTGTCACTTTCTAAAGTTCTTACAAAGCAAAGCTTGTAATCTTCAATGTTTTTCGCCATAAAAACTTAAAAACCTTTCTTTTTGATATATCGGATTACCGATATTTTGTATAGTTTAATTATATCGCAATACCGATATTTAGTCAAGTTTAAAAATAGATTTTAATAAAAATTTTTACATGACAAATTCAATGTAATCTTCTACTATATTGTGGTATAATAGAAAGTAAGAAAAAAGTATGGAGGAGTTTTTATGGCTACTTATGTCCTATCTGACATTCATGGACACTTGGATTATTTTGAAGATATTTTAAGAAAGATAAAGTTCAGTAAAGAAGACACAATGTATATTATTGGAGATTGCATTGATAGAGGTCCGAATCCAATTGGACTTTTAAAAAGAGTGAAAGAATTAAAAAATGTTCATTTCCTCTTAGGCAATCATGAGCAGATGATGCTGCGAGCTATCAAAGATAAAAATCAGCAATCTCTTCGCAACTGGTTAGCAAATGGAGGAACTGTTACTTTCGAACAATTCATTTCCTTATCAGCAAGTGAGCAAAATGATTTAATCGACTGGTTATACACTAGACCGATTGCTATTCCAGAATTGATTGTGAATAACAAGAAATACTTTTTAGCTCATGCTTCACACCCACTCTTTTATTTAGATAAAACTCTTTATTATTCAGAAGCAGATGATTTTGATGCCTTTCATATTTTATGGAGTCGTGATTATGAATATATCTTCCCAGAAGAATTAGCAAAATCTTACTCCAAGCTCTACGCAAAATATAAAGATACTACTCTTCTTTTCGGACACACCCCAGTTTATAAAACAAACTATGGTCGTTTAAATAGAGAAGGACATCCAATGATTTCTCGTACTGGTAGCGGTCATTTAATCAATCTAGATTGTGGATGTGCAAGAGGACTTCCGCTAGGATGTTTAAGACTTGATGATGGAAAAGAGTTTTATGCGTCCCTACCAAAAGGGACTAGAATCTCTTTGAAACCAATGTAAAAAAGAACAAAGTGCGCTTTTATATGTAAGTGCGCTTTTTTATTTTAAAAATTATGGCATACTAATAATGTACCAAAAAAGAAAGGGGCATTACACAAATGTCAAAAACAATGAAAGTCTCTGTGCAGGCAGGGAAAGTCGGAAGCACCACTCACAATTCAAGAAACTTCGATATTGAAAAAGCTGATAAAGCAGACCACATTGATACGTCAAGGAGTCACCTCAATAAATACCTAGCTTACTATCCTGAATTAAAACATGATTTTAAAGCTGTTGAGAAGAAATTCTATAAAGAAGAATTGAAAGACTGGATAGCACACAGAAACCGAAAAGCTAAAAAAGAACGTCATCCTGAACGAAAAAAAACTTCTGAGCAATTACGAACTAACAAACGAACTGCTCCTCAAGAAACAATTTATCAAATTGGAGACAAAGACAATGCTCCTTCTCCTAAAGAGTTTCGTCAATGGATGAACGAGATGTTGAAATACCACGCTCAAATCACAAAAGGTTACTGCACCATTTTAGATGCTGCCATCCACAATGACGAAGCAACCCCTCATGCTCATGTTCGTGAAGTTTGGACTTACAAAGACTTCGATGAAAATGGAAAAGAAATGCTCGTAATCGGAAAAGGTCGTGCTTTGGAACTTGCAGGTTTCCCTCTTCCTTATCCAGACAAAGAGCCTTCAAAAACAAATAATCGTGCTATCACTTATACTCGTATGATGAGGGAGAAAGGTGAGCAGTTAGCAAAAGAAATGGGATTCGATATTGATGTGACTCGAAGCAAACGTCCTCACTTAGAAAAAGATGACTACATCGCTTACGCTCAAGAAAAAGAGTTCAAAGAATTTCTTGCTGACAAACAACGTCGCCAATTGGAAGAAATTGGAAAGAATATGTTTTAATTTTAGATAAAACTTTCATTTCAAAAATGGAAGTTTTTTTATTTTTAAACTTTTAAGTTTCACTCCCTGAAATTAAAAAAATAAAGAAATTCTGCGCAAGTTTTGCGCAAAAGCGTATTGAGTTACGAAGTAGCGCAAAAGCGTCTAGCTTGTAAGCAAATAAAAAAGAAAAAACAAAAGAAAAAACGAATCCTTCTTCTCTCTTTTCTCCCATACTTCCTCCTCCCACTACCTCCTCAATAAACCAAAAAAAACAAATTTCCCACTCCAACCTCCAGCTCAAAAACCACATAAAAAGAACAACTAAAAACAATCAAAAACCCACTCATACCAACGTTTCACGCACTAAACAAAATGCTACTCCAACAATAGAAAATAACAGTACACTTTCTCTCTATTCTCCTATCCGACAGTACACACCCTAAGAAAATACCATTAAACCCACAAAAACAATAAGGATTTCACCACTTCGCTCCCTACAACCACTACAAAAAGCAAGGAAAAACCTCAAAACCAAAGAAAAAAGAAAGAGAAAAAATGGACAAAAGGTAATTTCTACCTTCTCTCCATTCTCAGGGGCGATTTCAAATCCAACCACACTTATCCACAACCTCAGTCATATCAAGGGTTTTTGCACCCCTCCGCACCTAAGTTATCCACAGAAAAAGGGTAAATCACGCGCCACAAACTGCCTAAAACCACACTAAAATACACAAAAGAGAAGTCCATAAATAAACAAAAAATGGAGAACATATATAAAGTCCATAAACAAAACCTAAAGAAAGAGAATACTGGCGAAGCCTTCTCTCTCTTCTCTTGGGCATTTTTCTAAATCTCAGCTCCCCTAAACGCATAAGAGACAATAAAAAAGAATAATCAAAGAATAGTGAAAAATAGGATAAATGCAGTTGTATCAAGGGTTTACGCAAATTTAGACATAACGAAAGAAAAACCCAGCGAAGCTTTCTCTCTTTCCTCTTGGCACAATTTATGGAGTACATGTATAAAGCCCATTTTTAAAGATTAAAATGGATAAAAGAAAACAGTGGTTTAACTTATATATATCATGGGTTTTAGATAACATATCAGAAGTCCATTTTTAGTCCGTTTATGGATAACATAAATATTAACCATTTATTCTTTATTTATGGAACATATATATATGACCCACGTTTCTTTATTTTTATGGACTATGTAAACAATCTCCATTTTTTTAAAATAAATGGACTATATACATATTACCCAGTTTTCTTTTTATTTATGGTCTATATACATGATACCCATTTTTTTATCTATAAATGGAACATATATATATGAACCACTTAGTTTCATTTTATGGATAGTATATATATCACCCACTTTTAATCAAATAATGGTCTATATACATATACTCCACGAGGCGCGTGATAATGGACTATATACATAGAGCCCATATTTAAGACCATGTGGTATCACAACTCCTTCTGCATAAACTATCCAGCGCTCCTGAAATTATCCAGCGCTCCTTCTTTCTTCCAGTAGCAACCAACTGCCTCAAAGAATAAAAGGAAGAGAGAAAGGAGAGAAAATGGAATTGTGATTCATCTTTGAAATAGAGTTAGTGATTCTCTAGATGAGAAGTCCATAAATGAAAAAAATGGTTCACGCGCATCTAGTTCTTTTACAGTAGTTGGAACTATAAAAGACAAGTTCATTTTTAGTTCTTTTAGTTTTTGTTTTTAAATGCTAAAAAACGAAAGTCCATTTTTATAGTTAAAAAGAGAAGTCCATTTTTTTAATTTTCATTTTTTAATTTTTAGTAGTTTCTTTTAAGTGGCTTACCCATTGTTTCTTTTTTATACTTTTAAATTATTCCGTAGCAAGTCCCTCTCTCTTCTACTCTTTTGCTATTCCCTTTATGCTTTTGAAATAGGTTACTTATCCTTTGTAACTATGTGACCAAGATGGAGTTACGAGGTGCAGGTGGAGTTTGTATATTCCTTTATAGTTTCTTTTTTTAATCTTTAGTAACTCTTTGTGGTCTTTTTCTTTCTTCTTAGTAAGTAGCAAGAAGTTTTTTTATTTTTATGGATTTTAGATTTTTTTATGTTTCTTTTTTATGTTTCTCTTATGGTTTTCTCTTATATATTCATTCCATCGTTTTTTTATCTTTTTATTAACAAATGGGCTTTTTATTTTTATTTCTTTTTTTATTCTATTTCTTTCTATCTTTGTTTTTCTCTATGCTCTTATATAAGATTTCTATCTTTATGTTTTCTTTTTGGCAACAACCTCTTCGAGTTTTTTTGGGTTAGTTTTTTTATTTTTTTAGCTCAGGACCTCTAAATGAACAATGAGTTTTTTTACATTTTTTTGTATTCTGGTTCGATGAGGGTTTAGGAGGTGGTGAGGAGGTGTTTTTTTGTTTTTTTAAAAAAAGAGTGGAATTTAAAAATGGAGTTTTTTTGATTTTTTTACTTTTAGTTTTTTTAAAATAAAAAGAAAGCTCCTATTATGGAACTCTCTTTGATTATTTTTTTAATAATTCATTCTATTCTTTTTCTTTTTAGGTTTTTAAAAATATTCTTCAGTCTGAGAATATTCTTCAGCCTCTTTCAGCAACTCTCTTCGCTTTTCAATCGCATCATCGAGTGATATGGCGCGTGATTTGAAATAACGATTTCCTCTTTTAATCGAAATAACAAAGTGTTGTTCTTTCTCTGACCAAGAAATATTTTTCAGTCCGAATCCGTTCGCAAGCGCCCCTTCTTCCTTTTTAGGTAAAAAGTCTTCCTGACACGCAGGACACTTGGTCAAGGTCTTAGTAGAAATGTCATTGATTGAAAGAACCAATTTGAATCCACAATCGCATTTGCAAACATATTCCGTCCTATCGTCCACACTTTCTTCTTCAGGTAGATTTGCGACAGATAAGATACTCAAGCGTCCTAGCTTTGTCCCTAATAAAAAAGTGAAATTTTTTTTCACAGACCTTCTTGAGAAATGACCACATGATTTTGTGTAGCCTTCTAACAAAGAGTATATTTTAGGAACAATGATTTTTCCACAAGAGCAACGACAAACACAAGCTTGTCTCTTGTATCTTCCTTTAGAACTGGGATAAGCTCTTAGTTGTAATTGACAAATTTCAAGCACAACCAATTCTCCAAAAGTTTTGCCGATGAGATAAGAATAGTCCTTCTCTTTTGAAATAGTATTCTCTTCTTTTGAAACAATCTTTACTTCTTTTGAAATAGTATTTGAAGTTTTTCCCTTGTATGAACAACAATGCTTCTTCATGTAATTCCCATATAAAGTTTCAGGGAATTTTTCTATAAGAGATATTGCCACAGGGACATTGACATTTACAGATTCGTTTAATCTCTTTTTCCGTCAAAAGAATCCATCACTTCTAAAATAGTAAAAAAATTCCATAAGTCTTTCCAATAACCTCAGATAGATTATCTTTTACTTCAGAAATACTACCTTTCCATTTACCCTTACGTCCCATAAAAACCTCTTTCGTTTTTATTTTTATTTAGTTTCTTAGTTTTTACTATTTAGTTTTTCCTAATAATATTATATCACAAATAGTTACTTATTGGTAATCATTCTATTGGAAATATTTATGTACCCATCAGCAACAAAAAAAGAAAGCTCGCATCTGCAAAACTTTCTTCAGTCATTTTTTATTGCTGATTCAAAGATTCAATAAATTCTTTAGATTCGTTTAGCAATTCATCTCGCTTCTCAATCGCCTCACTCAACATTTTAGCACGCGCCTTAAACCAAAGACCTCTTCTCTTCACCGAAATCACAAACTTCCTTTCCCTTGCGTCCCAGTGAATATTCTTGATAGATAAGTCTCCGTAGAAAGAACTTACTTTGGGATTTGATTCGTAAAAAGATTTGTGACAGCTAGGGCAGACCTTTTGAGGAACGTTTGTTGTTCCTTGGGAGTGATGAGTCGGAAATTTTAAGGGACTCTCGAACTCATGTCCGCAAGAGCATCTAAATAAGAAACGTGGTTCTTTCTCATTATCCATTTCTTTGTTTTTAGAATAAGAAACAATGGTTAATTCCCCTACCTGTTGTCCGAATAAGTAAGAGTAGTCTTTGGCTCTCTTCCATGTTTTGCAATGACGACAAGACATGTTCTCATTTCTGTTTTTGACGACATATAGATATGCCTCTTCTTCTCTCCCACAGGAACAACGATAGGTACATATACGGTGAGAACCCTTTTCTTTAATTGGCTCTGTAACAGTTAAGATTGTTACTTTTCCATAAACTTTTCCAATAAGTTCATCGACATTCTCTCTAAGAGATTTCCTCTCCCCAAGGGTCTCCCCTCTCAAATGTCCACAAGATTTTACCTGTCCATTTAATACCGAGTATAAAGTTGGACTAGTTTTCTTCCCACAAGAACAAAGGCAGGTGCATTTACGACTAGTTGTTTTTTGATTGATAGGTTCAGATATTTTTAAAATAGTCAGCTCGTTGAAGGTTTGTCCAATTAAGTGAGAGTAATCTTTTTTACTTCCTACTAAATGTCCACAAGACAACTTACCTCCATACAAGACGTTTTTTAAAGGCGCTACAATTTCCTTCCCACAGGAACAACGAAATAGACCTTTCCGAATTGTTTTTGAACCGTTGAAAGAATCCATGACTTCTAAAACAGTCAATTCTCCATAAGTATTCCCAAGTAAACAAGCAAATTCCTCTAAACCGCCACTCCAATTAAGCATTGTGAAACCTCTTTTTTATTTCGTTAGTAACTTTATTATATCATAAAAACAAGTGATGCGTTTTATTTGCGACAAGGAGCTTTTTATAAGTTTTATCTTTTAGCTATGTTATAATTGAGAAAAGAAAGAGAGTGAATGTTGTTATGAAAAAAATAAAAGCATTTCTAAAAAAATGGGGTTTCTTCTTAATCGTACCCCTTGTCTTTATCCTGACCTTTGATTACAGAATGATTCAACCAAGCATTGTGGAAAGACCAGCAAATTCTATCTATGACCCTAATCACCGATTGAATCGAGATACTGAAGATGAGCTGTTGCAATTCAATAGAAGCAACGAAACACAACTAGGTATTTATATTGTGGACACTCTAGGATTCAAACCACTTGAAAGCACATCCTTGGAAATAGCGAGAAAGTGGAAAATAGGATATGAAGATTCAAACAAAGGTATCCTTTTGGTGATTGCAGTCAATGACCGTAAAATGCGTATCGAAACTTCCAATCAGGCAGCAATGCTCTTAACGGACACAGAAAGTTATCAAATCTTAGATGATAGTAAACCTCTAATGAAAGAAAAAAGATATAACGAAGCTGTATCTAACATCATCTCAGCAATCCATAAAGAAGTTACTGAAGCACCATTGACAGCTAATGAAATTGAATTAAATAAAGAGAAGTTCTTTTCTACACCAACATCAGAAATGGTTAGAAATATCCCTTCTGAAGACCTACTAGGAATGTCAGGAGCAATCATTCTTGTTGTATTTATGGCAATCTTAAACTTTATCCCTCTTCTTTTTATAGGTTTGTTAGTCCTCTTATTCATCATTGGGTTTATAAATTATAAGAAAGGAAGTAAAAACAAAGAGTTTAAATTTTTAGGGATTGATTTGACAAAGGTTGCTTTTGTTCCTGCCAAACACTCCAGCAGTAAAACTAAATGGGATTCACAAGATTCCTCAATAGACCATGACTCTTCAAGCTCATCAGGTAGTGATTGGGGAGGCGGAGGATTTGATGGAGGGGGTTCATCAAGTAGTTGGTAAATCGCTACGTTTCAAATAAATAAAAAAAGAAGTTCAAATTTCTGAGCTTCTTTTATTTTGTGTTATGATTGTTGCTTTATTGACCAAAGACCTTCTGCAATTCTTTGTCTTCACTTGACTCAAGCGTGATTCGAATCTCTCCTATTTCGTCAAAGGTTTGAGGGCTTCCGTAAACACCAAAAAGCACGCGCGATAGACCATCAATCTTTCGATATTCTACTTTAGAAATCTTGACATTATTCAAGTCGTCATATTTGGATAAGATTGTCTTTATCTAAAACGACATTTTTTTGGATTTCTTCATGGTCTTTTTTAACAGTTAGTTTAATATTACGAATAGCCTGTTTGCGTATTACTGTATCTGATAAATCTTTTAGACTCTCATCGTGAGTTCCAGCAAACGCAGAATGATAATATTCTTTGTAGTCTTGATATTCTAGTTCAACTGTTGCACTCAAATCATTCTGATAGATTTCTACCCATTCATTACTAGAAACAGGTCGTAGAGTTGCACTTAACCATATCGGTCCTAAAACAAAAGGCGCTATTATCAAGACTAAAGAGCTGCATGCTAAAAATTTATCAAATCCAGTTTCTCCCCAGCTACTTAAAAACCTTACCACAGTAACAACGCCCAAAAAAAGACCAATTAAAAGACTCCAGAACATTACCGAAGGATTGCTCAAAAACCATTGAATAATTATTTTTATCATTTTTATACAAACTCCTATCTTTTATTCATTCATATTGTTTTGTTCCTTGACTTCTTTCCGAGTCAAGATTTTAGCAAGTTCTTCATAAACTGGACTGACCACATACATGAACTTATTAGCTGTCATTTGCTCTTCAAGCAACTCTTTCACCTCATCACTTATAATGATTTTACTGAAAGCGCCCCCTTCTTTCAAAACAGCCTTTATACAATTTACATTGATGGTGATAGGTTTTTTCACCTCTCCATACTTGAAAGCAATAATTTCAACAAAATTTGCCATCACTTATCACCTACCAAGTCTGCATTTTCATAGATATTACCAATGATTTCAACAATGAAAAGGTCTGTATCAAACAAATCGTATAAAGGGGTTGGTAGGAATTTATGATATTTGTTTACTTCCTCAATAACAAACATTGCTTTTTCTTCATCATAGGATACAATTTCAAGCCAGCTACCTTTATTCTTGACCTTATCTGTAATCTTCAGAATGTCTCCAGCAAAGATTTCGTTTTCGCTTGTGTCTTTTCGTCCAGTTGACTGCATGAGGTCGATTTCGTCAAAATTCATAAAATTTGTTTCACCAAATTTCCAATGCTCACCAATCAACACTCTTTTTTTAAAATCTATCAAAGAAACGTCTAGCATCATTTGCAATTCTTTATCCCATGCCCTACATTTCAGATTTACCACTTTATTCTCGCCTCCTTATTTTTAGGTTTATTTCGTTTGAAGATAGGATTTTTCTTTTCTTTTTCCTTTTGCTTTTGATAGTTGCTGTCCTTGTTAAAGATAATGTCCTTATCATCAACCATTTCAGGAACAAATAATTTGCTTGTAGCCATTATTCTACCTCCTCAACAATATCCAATACCTTCAGCAACTTATCCACCGACTTTTGAGTGATGCTGTGGCGATGCTCTCCGTTTCCATAGGGAGTTCTAAGAGATAAGATGTTAGCTCCTAAAGCGATACGGCTAATATCCTCAATATTGATGAGTTCATCATGAGTATTACCTTGTTCACAAGTTTGGATTTTAACAAATTTCGCCATTTACACCACCTCCTGAACTTTCCAACCAAGGACATCTGCAACTTTTTGTGCTTCTTCTCTTGTGTCGAATTTCTTGACATAATCTATCGTGCCAGGCTGTTCATCTGCCAGTATAACAATGTCAACATCTTCTTGATAGCCTTTGAAATACAAGTGATTACCATCGGTCACTACATATTTTGATTCCTTAACAATATATCCATCGTTCCAAGCGCGAGCAAAAGTTTCTTGATTCTCTGGTTTTTCAATCCAATCACGGAAACTTTCAGTTTTGCCCTTTCCGTCCATCGCCCAAAACAACGAAAGGTTTGCAGACTTACCTAACTTAATCACATCATCTGCAAATGATGGAATTTTAACAACCTCGGTTGCGAGTTCGTCATAAATTTCCTTAATATCCTTCCACCAAATTCCAAATCTGTGAGTTCTGCCTGTAACAAAGGTAATTTTTCGTTCTTCAAGTTTTTTAAATAGTGTTTCAATATCCATGTTTACTCTCCTTAGTGCTACTATTTATTTACTGATTATGATTTTGATTTAATTTCTTCAACCTCAAAGAGAGGATTGCTAAAGACTTCACTGAGACCTAAATTATCAAGCATAGTTTTTGTTACTTCAGTACCGAATGATGATATTGATAATGGTAAAAATGATGCCTTGCTAAAGTTATCTACATGAAGATATTGATTTGTAGCTTTAAGCTTAACAAGGTAGCGTTTTTCTTCCTCTACTTCATACCCTTCAAACCAAGCACGAGCGTATGTTTTAAGATTTTTGAAAATCCATGATAAAGTATTTGGAACACTGACGTTAGAATGTTTACCCTCGAACTCATCTAGAACAGAAACATCGTAATAAATATCTGAGTCCGTACTTTCTTGAAGCGTGCAACCACGCTCTTTGAAAAATCCAATCCAGTCAGCAACGTCTTGCGGAATTTTAACAACTTCAGTTTTTAGTTCATCAAAGATTTTCTCAACATCACTCCACAGAACACAACACCCTTGATGGTTGTCAATGATAGTTTTTCGCTCTTCGAATTTTTTAAATAAATTTTCACCTGCTTCCTGCTTATCTTCAATCATTCCTTGATATGCGCCAATCAATTCTTTAACACTCATTATGTTACTCCTTGTTATTCCTATTCTTTCACTAACCTTATTTTACTTCTTCAACTTCAAATAATGGGCTATTGAATACTTCGCCAAAGCCACCTTCTTCTAGCTCTTTGCGAGTGTGTTTAGTACGATATTCTTCGTTTTCGATATTATCGCTAAACACCCAAACGTGACCATGCTTAAAATTTAGGTATTCTAAATCTTTGTCTAAAACTTTCAAACGAACCTGATACCGTTTTTCTTTCTTGAGTTTATATCTCCCAATCCACGCACGAGCAAATAATTCCTGATGTTCTGTTGTTTCAATCCAATCACGGAACTCTTTGCTTTTGTAATTAACATTCATCGCTCCGAACAAAGTATGCCCTTGCTCTTTCGCATTTTCGATGACATCAATAGCACATTGAGGGATTTCAACCTTTGCAACTTCATCTAAATTTTTCAAATCATCTAAAATTGCCTTGTGAAATCCACGAGCTAAACCGTTAATAGTTTCATCTTCAGCTATTGATTCACATTTCTCAATCAATTCTTTCAAGTTCATTATTTTACTCCTTGCTATTTCTATTTTTCCATTTTTAAGAATGGTATTTTTCCTTGCTCAACGTTATACAAAACTTCAAATAAAGAACTAGTAAATACTTCACCAAATCCAGCTTCTTCCAACTCTTCTTGAGTATGAAGAATAGCTATTTGGTCAGTTCCGTGATTAGCCAAGGTCCAATATTTGTTACTTTTATCATAGGCTAAATAACAAAACATTGCATTTAGATTTTTCATTTTTACAAGATAGCGAGCTTCTTCATACCCATCAATCCACGCACGAGCGAATAATTCTTGGTTCGCTGGTAAATCAATCCAATCGCAAAATGCCTTTGTTTTGCCAAAAACATCCATTGCCTTGTATAAAGAATGTCCTTTTTCTTTTGCGTTTTCAATGACATCAATGGCGCATTGAGGGATTTCCACCTTAGCAGAACTCTTTTGCTGTTCTTCTACTTTTGAACAACTTTTATTAGTGATTATAGGAGGCATTATTGAACTTGATTTATGTACTTCTTTTGTCATTTTTAAACTTCTTTCTTCATTTTATATTTTTGTTTAATAATTTACCCATGCAGAGCTTTCTGAATCTCTTCCCAGTAAGCGCCCCAACCAAGCCAGAAATATCCATCACTAATAGCGTAACGTCCATCGCCCTCGTCCAAGATATTTCCATTCTTAGCTTCTTCTTCAAATTCTTTAGGGGAAACGCCAAACATTTCAACTTCTCCCTTAATTCCTTTTTCGTCAGCAGCAACTTCAAATGCCCCTACGATTTTCAGAAAGTCTTTCTTAGACAACTTAGCTTTCTTTTCATTCAAGGATACTGTTACAAACAGCTCCTCATCTCCGACATAGCCTCTAAATTCAATTTTACGCATATTATTCTATTCCCTTTCTGTCAATCACGCGCCTCAGATTCGTCCTTTTTATCTAGCGATATAATATAAAAAAGCGATTCTTCTTCAGCAATTTTCTCTTTTATTTATAATAATATTCTATCATAAAAACTTGAAAAGTCAATAATAAAGGCGAAGAATATGCTGAAAAAGACGAAAAAACCACGATTGTTCGTGGCTTTTGTTGGCGTTATGAAATAATTACTATTCTCCTAATGCTGTTCATTTTTCTTCTTGTTTTGTCTGATAAGTAACCTTCTTTATCCATCGAGGATTGATAGAAAACGGTGGATTTGCTGATGGGAAATTGATACTCATTCCTGTTCTAAATGAATTTGATACCATTCTTTTTAGTTCCTCTAAGTTGGAAGTAACAGAAAACCTCTCTACCGTTTTATCAAAATACTCTACAATCATTTCAATCTCTTGAAGTGGTTGGGGAGGGGCAGCCTTTGCAGCTTGTAAGCCGTTCATTCTCTCTAGGTTATTAAACAAACCCATAAAATTATTCCTCTTTCTTAATGTTTTTATTCTATATTTTTATTATAAAAATATTGTATCACAGTGGCGCGTGATGTGTCAATGAAAGACAATAAAAAAAGAAATGATGAAATCACTTCTTCTTTTTACTTTATCGCCTCCGCTTAATAGGTGGAAGAACACCTTTTCTTTATCGCCTCCGCTTGATAGGTGGGAGAACACCTTCACTAATAAAATAATAGCATTAAAATATAAAAACGTCAATAGTTTTGCTTTTAATGACTACTTGAAGCAAAAACTTATAAAGTTAATAAATCATCTAGCTCTTTTTTATTTTTTACCTTTTCTAACAGTTCCTCATCTACGCTTGCAGACAGGAAAAATTTTGTACGAAGGATTGTGGTTTCTTTTTTTCTTTAATAAAAACCACAAACTTTTTGTTCAGTCTCTTTAGTGAGTGATATTCCCTCGATTTTATAAACCAAAGCTTCTTCAGGGACATTCAATGCTGCGGTCTCGTCTTTATTTGTTAGTGAGATTTCCACTTCCTCTGCATAGATAGTTTTCTCTTCACCTTTTTTAGAAGCTTTAATAATAACACATCCATCTTTTATATTATTTAATTCCTCATTTGAAAAAGTTTCTTTGGTTAATATCGGCTTTTCTGTCCCTAACGCACGGATACTCAATTCCACTTCCGATGTTGGCTTATAAATTTCCTTTGATTTTGCTTTGGAGCGCTCAATAACCGTATATCTTTTAATAAGCTTTTTTAGATACTTTTCTAAGAAAGCGTTAAGAAAAGTCATGGATGCTCCTGAAACCAAGCAACCCACAAAAAAGTGAAATACAGGTTCTTGTGGGAAAAAGCTATTAGTTATTACGCCATACAAAAAAGAAAGAAAAGTTGCAAAAAGCAGAGTTGTTCCCAAAAGAAAAGCAATAAATGTAAGATTATTGCTCCTTTCCTCTAACGTTTCTCCGTCAGATTTTGCGAGTAAATATAATAAAGTGTTGTCTAAAATTGTCATAATTGTTTCCTCCTTTTTATAAAGTTAATAAATCATCTAGTTCTTTTTGATATTCTCGTAAACACTACATATTGTGGCTGGTGTAAACTGGTATATAGTTCCCTAAAGTCATTCCTGAATAAAAGAATACGAATTTCACATTAATTTCAATAGCTTCATCTATTGATAATTCTAGATTTATTTGTTTTGTCATGTTTAAACTCCTCAAAGCTTTTTATTTTTTTATAATAAGATTGTATCATAAATAAACAGTTTTTGTCAAGAATGTAATAATAAAAAAACCCTTGAGATTCAAGGGTTTACTTTGTTTCTATTTTTATATCTGTGGAAGTTTCGCCATCTAAGCTAATTCCTAAAGTTGCACCCTCAAGACTAAGTGAAGCTTCTGATAAGTCAATAAAATCGCCTTTTTTTAAAGTGATTGAAGTTCCTGAATTTAGAGATACTTTTTGAAGCAGATTTGTTTGCTTTTTGAATCATTAGATTTGTTTTTTTCATAACTTAATTTTTACCTTTCTTATAAAATTGATATTTCTATTCATTTATAATAAAAATTATATCATAATTAAATAGTTTTGTCAATAGGGAAATTGTAAATTTCTTTCAATATAGTTTTTCTAAAGTTTATCTTTTTTTATCTCTCGCAACTCTTGAGGAGCTATTGAATTTTTGTTTAGTAGGTGCTAAACATTGTTCTAAACTCAGCCCTTCTCTTTTCCTTTTGTAAAAGGTCTGTTTTGAAATTCCATGAAACTTAATCATCTTCTCAACACTTTCAAATTTTCTACCTTTGTGGTCTGTACTTTCTTTCAACATGGACTTATGAGAAGGCAGAAGTGGTGTTGTCATAGCTCTGTGCTTGCCCCACCCTCTTTTTACTCTATTTTTTTATAGGTACTATACTTTAATCCATTTTGTTCTAATACTGTGAACAGTTTTTGTTTTTTTCTTATCTTTATCTTTGTATATATCGTCATTGATTCTTACGACACCTGAAATATCCAAAAAAACTTCTAGGTCAGTAATATTTCTTTTGACTTTTTTTCAGTTTGAATTTTCTACTAGCAAAATTAGTTTTGCTAGTACAATAACCTAATTCACAAGCTATTTTTTTACAAACGATAAAACTATGTTTTTTTGTTATCGCTTTTTGGTATCTATAATAACTCCGTCTATTAAAACAGCACTTTTCCCAATCTCAATAATCTCAATTCCAAAATTTTTTTATTTATTTCTTCTAATTCAATAACTTTATATCCAATCAGACTAATCTCTTTTTTATATTGTTCAAGTGTGTTTAAAGGTACAGCTTTTCCGTTTTTATATCGAAAATAAAAGTTACCCCTACGTTGAACAATATAAGGAAGCCATGCAATATTTCCTCCTGTATATATAATTTTACTTTCTCGGTCTAATATAGCCATTTTTATATCCTTTTTTGTCTAGGAGGCGTTAAACATCGCTCTAAACTCCAACCTTTTTTCCTTCTCCAGAAAAATTGTGACTGCGATATTCCATAATGTTCCAACATTTCTTTTTGATTGCTAAATTCATTTCCTTTGTGGTCATAAGCTTTTCTAACCTTTCTAACAGGAGTAGTTTTAGCTTTTTCTTTATCCCAACCTAATTTCAACCTAGCATAATAAAGCTCTCTTGGAATATTATTTTTCTTTAACTCAGCCCCAATCCCACTATGTTTTTTATAAGTTTTTAATAAAAATTGCAAAACCTCTCTATCTGTTTTGTTAGTCCTTGTTTTTATTGTAGCAAACCTGCTTGTTGAAATCCCTAAGAAAGCACTTAACCGATTGAATGTCAAACTAGAAATTTTACTTTGGGAATGACAGTATTTATTATTCAGAATGTAATCTGTACTAGAAATCTCTATCAAATTCTTAATATAAACATCATCAATTAAATCGCTTATTGGTCTTATTTTTGATACCGTGCTGTTCATAACACCTAATCAAATCCGCTGTTTCTTCAAGGGGGACAAGTCCTTCTTCTTTATAGCTAAAATAATACCTATTTCCTCTCAAACAAGTGTACGGTTGCCAACCCATATTTTGAATAGCATCTGTATATACTGTTTTAGAAATTTTATCAAAAAAAGCCATTCTTTATATCCACCTTATTTTCAACATTACTTAGTAGGAATATCAAATCCATGTTGTAAAGCGAAAGAATACGCCCAAGAATATTTTCCAACGCTCTTAATTCTCGCTTGTTTTTCAATTTCTAATAACATCTTCAATCCGTCAATGTTTCCTAAGCGTATTGCTTCTTCAATTTTTTTATCGTATAAATTATTATAATCTTTAATGACTTCTTTCAACTCAACGCTTTTGTCAAAAACTGCATTAGAATTGAATCTTTCCCAGATTGTACGCTCATATCCACTATCCTCACCTCTGGTATTTCTACCTTCTAAACTCCAGTCAAAGATTTGGTCAATTTCTCCATGCAAGGCTATATTATTGGCGTGGTCTAAGATAATAGCTGTTTTACCTTCTCTATACCGCATAGCTCTAAAAGCTTGCTGCATAAACATAGCAAGGCTCTCTGTTGGTCTAGTCAAGATAACACAATCTGCGTCAGACATATCAAAACCTTCTGAAATCAAATCAACGTTACAAATAACCTTAATTTCCCCTTTGCGAAAGGCTTCAAGTGTTTCTTTTCTATCTACCTTGTTCATTTTTCCGTCAATATGCTCTGCCTGAATCCCATTCTGGTTAAACTCTTTAGCAAAAGCTTTCGACATCGCTATACTTGGGGCAAATAAGATTGTTTGCTTATTCTCTCCTTTTTCTAACCACGTTTTTAATACGTCAGCATAAATCTTCTTCTCATAACTAGAATCTCTCTTAACTGCTTTAAAAAAAGTCTCTCCTCCGACTTCCAGATATTTAGGGTTGATAGAATAATGTAAGCTATCTGACGTGCTAGGTGCATAATATTTATAGTCAGATAAAACATGATTGTCAATCAATTCTCTTACTGTCTTACCAATAATGATATTCTGGTATGAGTTATCTAAACCTTTCCCATCTAAGCGTTCAGGAGTTGCAGAGAAACCAATTTTAATAGCCTTTGGGTACTTCTCAAACAACAATTGATAAGTGTCCGCTTCTGAGTGGTGTGCCTCGTCAATCAAGAGATAATCAGGAGCGTCATTGTTATCATTAAATCTCCAACAACACCCTTTGTTTTATTGTTGCTACCATTAGCTTTCATCAGCTCGTCCAACTGTTCTCTGACCTCTATGGTTGGTGCATAGACATAGACCAGATAACCTTGTTCAGTAAGTAGTTTTTCTAAGTAAGCTAACATATAGCTTTTTCCACTTCCAGAAGGGCTAACTACTAGATTATCTTCTTTAATATTTTGAAGAACACTCTCCACCAACATTAGTTGGTCTGCTCTAAGTTTGATTTTCATAAATATTTTTTTCCTTTTTATTAGTAATAATATTTTACCATAAATATAAATTTTTGTCAATCGAGGGATGAGAAAAACCCTTGGGGTTCAAGGGTTTAATTGTTTTTTATGTTATTATTTTTGTTCAGCTTCTTTTTTAGCTTCTTTCAAAGCTTCATTCAATTTCTTGACTTCTTTAATCAATTCAATATTTCCTTCACGGTCAAAGAAGTCCACTAAGAACCATTCACGTTTTCCGAAGTGTTCATGGATAGTTTCTAAGGTTAAACCTCTATCTTCTGAGTTTTTACGGTCTGTCCATTGTTGATAAATAATTTCTTTTTCCAAGAATTTATCAAAACTCTCTTGACTAGAGAATGTTCTGATTCTACTTTCTTTGTAAGAGAAAGCATAACCTAAATCTACCTCACGATATGAAGGGGTCACATATTTTTTACGCCAACCTTCTCCTTGAGAAGAATAGATAGAACTTTGATTTGCGCCAGCTTCAGAGACGGTGAAGATTTTATATTCAACCGTGTCACGTCCCTTGCGCCATTCATTATCGAGAAGAACAGGTTTAGTTACGGCAGCATACACCTTTTGCTTACGAATAACATTATCCAAATCATTGATAAGAAGTAGCTTTTGATAATAAGCTTTATCTTCTTCATTCAATCCAGCAACCCACTTAGAATAACGTTTAGCTTGGTAAGGAGTAATCACACGCACATCATGAAGGATTTTGAAGGCAGTTAGTAAGTTCAAATCATAGTCTTGCGCCACAATGTGAAGGCGGTCAACTTTTTCTTGCTCCTCTAAAGCTTCCTTCATTCCAAAGAGGATAGGGAGCATGTGAGAAAAATCAACGTAACGCCCAGAGTTTGAAATTTTACCAATACGTTTTGTATGGATATAATATTCAATCAACTTACTAGTAAGGAACTTGAGGTTGATAAATTCATCTTCTTCGATATAGAGGCTAGGACTGATTTTAGAATCTCCCCGCCAACCTCTTTTTTCTCCACCGACATAAAAACTGTAAGTGAAGCTTGTAAAGTAATCAATCCCTTTAATCTTACTAAGACCCTCACCAACAAAGGTGTTATCTGTCAGAGCATTATCTCCACGCCCACGTTTCAGTTTTCCCTGCGCCATAACGTCCAGTATATGTCGCCTTGTCTGTGAATGAGTTTAGGACATAAATTGGGTCATCAACTTTAGAATGACGATTCAAAATTGGAATGATTTCGCTTAATTCGACATAGGTTGAATCAGTAATTTGAGAGTCAGCACTAGACCAAATAATGCTTGGGTCAGCGAACATATTTGTCGGAATATGGTCCAGTTGCAAGATTTCATTACGCTCAATCAAGCCCATGATAAGATTGAACAAATAGTAACGAGACTGAAGAAGAGATAGTGAGGTTTCTTCATCAGATGATTTTGATGTAAAGGAATCAGTAGATAGAGAAATATCTTTGCTGTCAAGCCATGTCAACCAAGTATTCTCTCCATTGCGAATCAATACTCCTACTTCGTTTGGCATAACGTTTTGAACAAACTCCATAACAGTATTGTTCAAAGTGAAGCTTCCAGAAGAATTACGCATTTAAGGAAACTAATTCCTTTATTTGTAGGACAGATGTGTTCAAGGAGGGCTGGAGAGTTCTTGAGTGCAACTTCTAAACTTCCTGAGTCCACGTCATACAAATTTGTCAAACGTGGTAAATCTTCGTCCAGATAGATGAGTTTTTGATGGATAACAATAGGTTGGCTGATAGGGGCATTGACTCCTTTATGAATACTCATAAATTCAGCTTTTAGACCATTGTAGTATTCAAATGCTGTGAGGTCTGAACGCATAACAAGAAGCTCATGCTCATAACGCTTAATCTTCTCTTGCATTTCCGCCATCATCTTAGCTTTCACTTCATACATAGCTGTAATTTTAGCTTCCATTTCAGCTTTTAGATTGTCGATTTCTGCTAAATATCCTGCAAAAGCTTCATCTTCAAAATTCGAAACCTTTTCAATCATTTGTCTAGCTTCTTCAATCTTATCTTTTACAGCAAGTTGATTATCGGTTTTTACCATTATCTCGTTTGCAATGGCAACACTACCTGTCTGTTCCATAAGTTCCAATATTTCTTCAGGAACAATATAGGCTTTAGAGTAGATTTCAACAACTGCAAATCCTTTATAAAGCCCCATGACCTTGAATTTTTGTTTTGGATTTAGCGCAAGAAAATCAACTAAACTTTTTGGTAAAAAGAATCCTTGCGAACGCCAACCTAAATAAGAGTCGGAATATCCGCGCGTGACAATACCTTCACTCCAGAGTTCATTTTTGTTTTCTTTGTGGAACTCCTTCACGCGCCCTTCCATATCTTCTGTAAGAGAATCAAACTTCAATCTAGCATAACAAATAGGTTCAGAAAGGCGTTCTTTTTCCTTTTGCTGCTCTTCTTTTTTCATGTTTCTGTATTCATCGAACGTCTTAGACGCTTCTTTTGAATAATCAATTCTTGGGTCAAAATTTACCATGTTTATTTCTCCATAATTTCCTTCATCATTCTTACTGCTTCTTCTTGTTCTTCAGTTTTGTTTTTTAAGAAGCGAAACTTCATGTAAATGCTATCTTTCTGTTCGTCATTGAACTCAGAGAAGTGTTCAATCAAAAACTTCTCAACTTCTTTTGTCATTTCCCCTACAAAACTAGCAAACTTGAAGTCAGTATCCCAGAAACACATACAACCTTCAGGTTCGCTCCTAAAAGGCTTACCTCTACTGATATTATCTGCCATCAATTTATGGTACTGAGGCATTTCGAATAAATTTTGTAAAGTTTCGGTATGTTCTTTATGTTCGCAAGGATAAAAAATTCCATCTGGCATTAGCCAACCTGTGTAGCCCATATTTATTACCTATTTTTCTTTTTATTTTTATTTATAATACAATTGTATCATAAAAGATAATAAAAGTCAATCGTTTTTTTAAAAAAAGTTTTTGCAATTATTGATTTGACAATGGTTTAAATTGACATTTATTATATAAAATGGTATAATAAAATTATAAAAAAATGAAAGTGATTGATTATATGAAGATTGTTGTTTACAATACCCAAAACGGCTTTACTGAAGTAGCAACCAAGGAACTAAAATCTTATGAAGATTTCAAAGAAATCCTTGAGGACTTAGTGCTGGGCAAATACAAATCTCCTTTTTACCAAGCTTTTGTAGTTAATGAGGAAAAGAAGATAGACTATCGAATCAATGCTGTAACCTTGTCTCGAATTATAGACAATGGAGATGAACACAAGGCTTATCTCAGATTGAAAAAGATTGGGACTAATGCAGGCGTTATGAAACTAAACGAAGATTATAAGAAATAAAAAGCACTCTTAGGAGTGTTTTTGTTTTGTAGGAGGAGCTTGCTGCTGGGTATAGAAAAAGAACTGTTACAATTGTAGCAGTTCTTTTTAATAATTTCAGCAACAACAGTTTTAAAATTAAAAGTTGTTTCTAAATCAGCATGTGAACTACCCCTCCCTACATTTCATTAAGAGTGAGGAGCTTCTTGGGTAATGTGCTGACTTAGAGGATAGATGTCTAGCCTCCAGAGGTTACACAAGTGGACCAAGCTATCCCCATAGTTCCTACGGTTCTAAAGTGATTAAATAAAAGGAGTTACTAAATAAAATCTTACTGAACGTTTATAAGATTATTTATGTAACATCTAATAATATACCACAAAACAGATAAAAAATCAAGTAATTTATTCATTGCTTCCTTCTAAATCCATCAATTCCTTCAATTCTTGTTTAGCCTTTTCCTTTTCAGGTGAATCTTTAGGTATTTTTGCATTAAACACTACTTTCACACCCTTTAATTCTTTCTCGAACCTTCGCCCCAGTACAAGATAAATGCGCTTCACTTTTGTCAGGCTAATCTCTCGGATTTGATATTCAGCAAGCTCACTATTTTCTTTGCTTTCTTCATCAAGGTAACTAACTTCCACAATCGCAGCCGTAATCTTCATACCAGCGTCAACACCATCTTTTGATAAGATGACCTGTGTAGGCTCTTCCTTGAAGCCTGAGACTTGCTGATAGGTAACAACTTCATCTGACTTGATGTTGTACCAGCCAGTTAGAGTTGCAGAGACTTTGTTGCCGATACGATAGATGACTTTTGGTTCTATCTCAGTCACTACTTCACTTGAACGATTCGTGCCAAATAGAAATAAAGGAACAAACGAAAAAGCCCACAAAGTTGATAATATAGTTGAATACTTCAAAAGACGAATAAACCATTTTGAAGCTTTCGTTATAAAGGAGCGAGAATGTTCATTTTTAATGTTTTCGCAAATATCTCTCTCTAAGATAGTAAATCCGAATATTCCAACACTACCAAGAATTACGGCAATAAAGATAGCCACTAGGAAATGAAGAGTGTTGTGCTGGTAGGGAATGTTGTCTAGGATTTTAAAGTAGGGATAAAGATACCCCTCAATCACGCGCTCCATAAAATCCTCCTCCCACTTGCTAGGGCAAGTTTCTTCTGCTTCATCAGCAATAGATTAACTTCTTTTACTTCTGTTTTTACTTCATTTTTTGTGTTCATATTTTTACTTTCGTTTGAAATTCTTGAAATAGAAAATGACGGCTAAGAAGAAAGCATAAACTACTAATGCTAGTCTATAAGGGACAAATAAGGTGAGGAGGGCAGAAAGTGCGGACACATAAATACAATCAAGGTATGCTTTTGCAGATTCTTTATCTTCTTCTTTTAAGCGTTTTAGGTAAGTCACATAAAAGAAGAACCCTGCGATAGCAAATCCAAAAACCTCAAGCCATGACTTTGACAGGTGTTCAGATAATAACGATGACATAATAAAAAACTCCTTTTTTGTTTATAAAATAAGATAGATGATGCGCATGCTATCTATCCTAGTGTTTAGTATAACATAAGCTGACGTGAAACGGCTAGTTTATAGTCAGTAGTCGAAAATATTAGCATAGGCTACTAACCCCAGTACAAAAATAGAAAGATTGCTATACAAAACAGCATTTTCGTAAGGGACGTTAGAACCTTGATATAGCCAAAATAAAGCCCCTAAATGTAAGACTGAAGGAATAAGTAAAACCCCAAAATCGTAGTCATGTTCTTCCTTGTCATAAGCAATAATAGCATTCAGGACTATAACCAGAATGATTTGGTACATTGGAATCATGAATTGTACTTCCTAATATTTGATATTCAGCAATCCAGAAGCCCCTAAAAGAAACAATAGGAAGTTCGTCACCTTAAAAGCTTCGTCATAGTCAAAACCAGCAGTTTGGTATAAAACTACAAAGCCAAACAGATAAATTCCTGAAACAGCTAAAAACAAAGCAAAGCTGACCCTCTTTTTTTCTTTGTCGTAGCTTGAAAGAGCGCTAAATAAATAAATTAACACAATTTGATAAATTGGAATAATCACTTTTTCCCCTCCTTATAAAAAACATAAGTTATAAGACTAATGCCTGCAATGTATAAAACCCACACAAGCGTTTTATCTAAATGAGCAGATGCCAAAGCACAAATGTAAGCAACAAGAGCGTAATTTATAAAGAGGTCTCTTACACGAGCTGTTTCGCTTACTACAAAACTAATAAATGAAAAAAATAAGCGCCCAGGTAATAAAAAACATTACATTTTTCTCCTTTTATTTTTTATCCTTGTCTTTTAGTATAGCATTTTTCAACATTTCCTCAAAAACTAAAAAATTCGCCTTACTTCTCTTATAGCTACCAAGAAGTAAAGAAATAAAGAAAAACGCAGGAATCGCATTGATAATCACTTCATTTTTAGTGAAAAGCATACAGGTAAAACCAACTATCAAACCCACAACAGAAGATAACATTACTGCTTCAAAAAGGTAGCCAAATAAGCGAAGTCCTTTTACCTGAAAAAGAAAGTAAAGATTCTGCTTGTAGGTAGGTCCAATTATTTCATCCAACAATTTCATTTTCCCCCTCCTTTATGAAAGATATAAGCTACAAGACCAATCCCTGCAACATACAAAACCATTACAGATGCCTTGGACAAATATGCTGACGCTAGAGCGCAAATGCAAGCGATAATAGCGTAGGTTATAAACACATCCTTGCCACGAGTTGTTTGAGTTGCTTTCAGGGCAGTAAGTAAAAACAAAATCGCAAAAATAATAAAAAGTATCATATCTAACCCTTTTTCCCTTCAAATTCTTCCATTCCCACTGGTGAATCAAATGATTTATTTATATCACAACAGTCGCCAAAAGGTTCAGCAGGTTTTAAAAATTTATCTAACCCAGCACTAACCAAGCTCTTGAGAATAACTTTTCTCATATTCTTACTCCGTTTTCATTTATTTATAATAATATTCTATCACAAATAATTTGTCTTGTCAAGATAAAAACACCCTTTATAGAGTGCTTTTTTTATTTATTTTCTAATCTTTAAGTTTAGCAACAACTTCCTTCAAACTTGCGAAGTCTTTACCATTTTTAGTAAATAACCAGCAGCCTTGCTCAACATCATACAAATAGTTGTAATATTGATGCTCATCGAAAGTTGTGTTTTGAATGGTAATAGGTTTGATAGACTCCCAATCTTCACCTCTGTCTCGTCCGTAGAACACGGAGACACCTTCCTGACGTTTATCATAGTCAAAATTATGTACTGTTCCTTCTGCTGGCTCAAGCTTTTCTTTTAGGATAGAAACATCCCCAAGAGCAACCAAAGCTTTTGCTTTTTCTTCGGAGTTGTAATGTTCAAGCAACATTCTTCCTAGATATTCCAAGTAGCCGTCTGAATGGTTGTAGATGTAAGTGATAGAATTGTTTTCTCTGATTCCAATAAAAGCGTTTGTCGACATGGGTTTACCTCTTTTCTTATTTATGATATAAGTATATCGCAAATAGATGATTTTGTCAAGCCAGAAATAAAAAAAGAGCAATTTTATGCTCCCTTGTATAACTAAAAAAATTTTTTCGTCAAAATTTATCTAAAGTGTACCTTATCAAAGTGAAAACTGAAATTTTTTTCAAATGTAAATTTTTAGTAAAAATGACTATTGCCGAAAAACCTAAACCTTGATTGTTCAAGATTTGTAGGCTTACAAGGGGTTGGTAAAAGTTTAATTTGTATTTTTATACATTTAAGCTGCTAGAACAAAAAAATGTACTTTATTCAACCTTGAAATAAAGTACATTTCATTTATAAAGTACATTTTTTTAGAGAGTGTACGTTACGTCTTAAACTCAGACAAATCAAGGGTTTATCTACTGTCTAGGGAAAAAGTACATAAATTTTTTTAGTTTTTTACATAAAAAAACAATTAAGCCAAAGTAATCATTTTTTTAAAAAAATTAACTATCTTTGATTGCGCGCTTTGTTTAAGTAAATATTTAAGTAAAAAAAACTTTTTTTACAAAAAGACTTGCATTTTATTTTTAAATTGTGATATACTTTTTATCATAAATTGTTATTACAAGATAAAAAAGAAAGGAAATTTTTAGATTATGGAACAATTAAATCCAACTCAAAACATTGCTATTGACTTGATTATTCTTGGGTTTGATAAAGAAAATGAAGTTGTAAAACTATATGCCCCTGAACGAGACCTTGATTTCCTAAAAGGAAAACGAGCATTACCTGGAGTTTTATTAAAACACGGAGAAAGCATTGCTGATGCAGTAGAACGTACTATTACGACTAAAACTCCGTTGAAGCTATCAAAACTAAAATCATATCACTTGCAGGAGTTGCCTGCCCAAACCAACCCTGACCGAGACCCACGAGGTCATGTAGTATCTATTCCTATTTTAGTCATTACAAAACTATCAAGTGAAGATGTGAATAATAACCAATGGTTAGATTTCAACCAAGGATTGGAGCTTGCATTTGACCACAGCCGAATGGTGGACTTATCTTATGAATTGTTAGCAAAAAACATTAAAGAAAACCCACTACCACTGTTGATGTTAGAAGGATTGATTCCTTTGGAAGATGCGCGTAACGTCATTTCTCATTTCGATGGTAGCTTCAAAGAAATGTACCTATCAAACTTTAAAAAGGTTTACCCAACAGAAAAATTCCTGAAGGAAACAAACGAGTCTCCAAAAGTGAAACAAAAAGGACGACAAGTAAAACTTTATAAAGTAAACAAAAGAAGTATTAAAAATATTTTTTAAGAAAGGGAAATTTCTATGTTATACCTTAATGATAATAAAGTGGAATTTATCACTTTCCCAAACCAAGAAAAACGGCTAGACCTCCCTTTAGAGTTTGTTAATAACTTACATGAAAATATCGTGTTGTGGAATTACGAAACAGACGCTTCTATTTTTGAACTATTGTTATTTGACGAAGTAATGACTAAGCTAAAACATCACTATAAACTAGTGATTGGATACATGCCTTATTCTCGCATGGACAGAACCAATGAAAAAAACACTGCTTTTTCCCTTAAAGTTCTTACGCAACTCTTGTCAGAACAAACGTCTGCCTTAAAAGAAATCTTTGTTTTAGACCCTCATTCCCCAGAAACTCTCGCTAAATTCAAAGAATATGGAATGAAGGTTCAGGAAATTGATTATTCTTTAGCTGATGAAGTCATGGAGTTTGCAAATGTCAATTTGGATGAAACATGGATTGTTTTTCCAGACAAGGGAGCAGCGAACAGGTACGATTACTACAAATATCCAAATGTTATCATTTGTGAAAAAACTAGAAATTTTGCGACAGGGGCTATTGAAAGCGTAAAACCAGATATTGCAAGGTTCGATGGGACTTCCGTAATAAAGGGAATGTACCCAAAGGGTATGAAACAAAATTTGATTGTCATTGATGACTTATGTTCTTACGGTGGAACTTTTATCAAAGCTTTAGAAGCTATTGAAAAACATCCTCAAACCAATTTTGATAAAGCTTGGTTAGTTGTCACACACGCTGAAAAAGCAATGGAAGAAGGAAAAGTTTTAGAAAAATATGATAAAGTTTTCTGTACCGATTCCATTTCTGTCCCTGCTGAATCAAAAGATATGACAGTGGAAAAATTTACTGAAGATGCTACCGTTTACTTCAAAAAGGTAAAAGATATTGTAAAAAATAGCAAATAATGCCCAGAAATAGCAAATGTTTTTCAAGCATTTGTTATTTTTTTAAAAAAATGATTTTTTTCTATTGCTTTTTCTAATTTTTATTGTGATATACTTTTTATCATAAATAAATATTACAAACAAAGGAGAATATTTTATGAAAAAATATTTGAAACAATTTGCGAAATCAAAAACTTTTGATTTCCTTGGTGTTGTGCTTGTTGTGGGCATCGCTATTGCATCAGGTTATCTAAGTTCACGACTAGATAAGTTCGTTGATTGGGGTCCGTGGACGGCTCTCGTACCATTTGGTCTTATTTCAGTCACAAACGTTGGGATTTCAATGTTATCCACTCGTTTCACAGGTAAATTGAGCAGATGGGGGAATTACCTTGGTATTCTAAATACTGTTTTATCAGGTGCTATTGATTACATTCTCGGAAACAAAGCTGCAATCATTACTTATCCAGTAACATTCTTGATTTACACATTTGCAATCAAAAAATGGCAAGAATCTCACGAAGGTAAACCCAATACTAGAAGCAAAACCCAAACTAAGCTAATCGCTACTATTGCTACAATCATAGCTTTTGCATTTGCTTACATCACAAATTACATTGGTTACGGTGGAAACATGAACCCACTAGCTTATGTAACTACAATTGCATTTGCGCTATCTCTTGTTGCTAATGTTTTCAATGCTTTGAAACTAACAACCCAATGGGGATTCTGGTTAGTTTACAATATTATCCAGCTCATCAAAGCAGGTATTCAAGGAAACTTTGCTAATGTTGGTAAATACATCTTCTATATCATCAACTCAATTGGCGCGCTATTCGTATGGAATGACGAAGAAAGGAACTAAATTTATGTCAACCACAACTCCAATTTATCTTGCAACCGACTTTTATAAATTGTCACACCGTGAACAATATCCTGAAGGCACAACTGTTGTATATTCAACTCTAACGCCTCGTTCAAACAAATACGCTCCATGGTCAAATGAAATTGTCGTATTCGGATTACAATATTTCATTAAGGAATACCTCATTAACCGTTTCAATAACGAATTTTTCAACATCCCTCTCGAAGAAGTCGTAACAACTTATGAAAATTTCGTCAAACACACGCTTGGTAAAGAAGAAGTTTATACAGAACACCTTGTTCAACTTCATAACTTAGGCTACCTACCAATCAAAATCGAAGCTCTTCCTGAAGGAACGCTTGCTCCAATGCGATGCCCAATCATGACTATTCAAAATACTGAACCTGAGTTCTTCTGGTTGACTAATTTTCTTGAAACTATTCTATCAACAACAATCTGGCAACCAATTACGTCAGCTACACTCGCTTATCAATACCGTAAGGTTCTTGATAATTATGCGATTAAAACAACTGGTTCAACAGCAGGCGTTGAGTTCCAAGGACATGATTTCTCACTTCGTGGAATGTCTTCTGAACAATCAGGTATGGCTTCAGGCATGGGACACCTAACTTCATTCCAAGGCACTGACACTATTCCTGCCATCTTTGGCGTTCACAAATACTATGGCGCACCACTTGATTTACAACAGGGGCTTCTATTTCAGCCACAGAACATAGCGTTATGTGTTCATACGGACAAGCCGATGAGCTTGAATTGTTTAAACATCTTCTTGTAGATGTTTATCCAACAGGTTTGTTCTCAGTTGTGTCTGACACATGGGATTTCTGGAAAGTTGTTACAGAATACTTGCCAACTCTTAAAGATATTATTATGTCTCGTGATGGTAAGTTGGTTGTTCGTCCTGACAGTGGAGACCCAGTTGATATTGTAGCTGGTACAAAAGTAAATGGCACTACTCCTGACGAAAAGGGTCTTATTGAATGTTTATGGGACACATTTGGTGGTACAATCAACAAACAAGGGTATAAGGTCTTAGACTCACACGTCGGAGCTATCTACGGTGACTCTATCAACCTGGAACGTGCAATCGAAATCTGTAAACGTCTCGAAGAAAAAGGTTTTGCGACAACAAATATTGTATTCGGTATTGGCTCATTCTCTTACCAATACCATACTCGTGATACATTTGGATTCGCTGTAAAAGCAACTGCTGCAACAGTAAATGGTGAAGAACGTATGCTTTTCAAAGACCCTAAAACTGATGATGGGACAAAACGCTCTCAACGTGGACGCATTACCGTTGCTCACAAAAAAGATGTTTTAGCTAAGAATCCTGATTTTGATTTTTCAACATTAACAGGAGACCAATCAAACAATAACCTTTTGTGGAAGGATGGTCTTTATGAAGCTGAAGCTTATTATTCAGATTGGAACGCTCTACAAACAGTTTTCCTAAACGGACAATTGTTAGTCGATGAAAACTTTGCTACAATTCGTGAGCGTTTAGCAAATAATATTTACTAAATAAAGGAGGAAAAAATGGCTTGGAGATTACACGATTTTATCCATTTAGATTTAACAAATACTAAACTATCTGATTTGAAATTTTGCGAAAATTCATTAAAAATGTTAGACAATATTCTAGACTATGATAACAATGAACGTCTTATCACATTCAGTCCTCAAACACAAGTTATTATGGACATCTTTGACGAAATTGTTCGTGTGGATAACAAATATGTAACAACATTCAAACAAGTCAAAGAATTTGTAGAATTATGCTTTAAAGAACATTATGAAAAAAAGCCACTGAATATTTCGACATTGATGAAATGATTGCATCAGTTTATGAAATTAAAGTTCCAGATGACACAATTATTGTCATTGAGTTTGAAGATTAAAATAATAAATAAAAAGTTTACAGCTATGGTATATATACCATAGCTGTACTTTTGCAAAAACAACTTAAAAATATGATACACTAAAAACGAAATCAGCAATAGACAATCTTACGAGACCTATTTGCGAAAGACACCTCTAAGCACTAGCGAGGTGTTTTTTTATTTTTTGTAAAAAATATTATTTTTTTGTTGACAAATATTTAGTTTTGTGATATTATATAAATATAGCGTTGGCAGTAACAAATAGAGCATAACCCTACATCCAGCTACTTTTTATTTTTTCTTAAAACATTTTTAAAGCTGAAATAGAATAACCGTAGGGTGGCTGGCTAACGTTGAACTATCGGCATCTTCTCATAACCTTACATACAGCAACTCTTTCACTTAATAGGAATACTGGCTGTCGAAACCAAAAGGTAGGGTGGAAGAAAGTGTCGATTTTAATTTTGTAATCAAATAGAAAGACGGTGTAGAAAATGACAGCATCTACTACAGCATCTACTGGTAATTCTGTTCTTGATGGAATCATCAAAGACTCCAGCAAGACTTTGACGGAAAATGGGGACGTTGCTTACACAACAACCCAAAACAATAACTTAGATTTCTTTTTTGGCGCTTCGCTTTTCAGAGGTAACGATGAAGAAGCTGTGAGAGCGTTTATTAAAGCCTATACGCAAAATAAGAACTTGGCAGTTAAAAACCTTTTCTATCTTCGTGACATTAAAGGTGGACAAGGGCTTCGCTCTCCATTCAGAGCTTGTTTGGCTTGGCTTGCAAAAGAAAATCCAGAACTTGTAATCAATCTTCTTCCAAAGTTTGTGGAATACGGACGTTGGGATGACATTTTGTTCCTTGGATTGAAAACAGAAGGTTTTGACGAAAATCTTATTTTGAAAGTTGAAGAGTTTGTAAATAAACAATTTATCGAAGACTCTCTTAATCTTTTGGAAAACAAAAATGCTAAAGAAAAAGGTGAAACTAAAGTTAAACCAATTTCTCTTCTTGCAAAATGGATGCCTAAAATCAATAGTAAGTCCCCAGAAGTTCGTAAGTTAGCTTATCGCTGGGCTAATATTTTGGCAGGTGGAAACAAAAAGCTTTACAGAAGTGCTATCAGAGACCTCCGTGAGCATCTGAAACTAGTTGAAACAGCTCTTGTAAACAAAGACTACAACTCAATCACCTACGAACATGTCCCTGCTCGTGCAATGAAGAAATATTCAAAAGCATTTGAGCGCAATGACAAAGAACGCTACTCATCTTACATTGAATCTCTTCAATCAGGTAAGAATGAAGTTGGATTGGAAAAATTGAAACAACGTTCTAAGAACCTTTTCCCTTATGAAATTCTCATTCAATCTAAAAATGGGCAAAGGGAAATGTCTGAATTGTTGTGGACTGCTATGCAGGAACAAAATCCAAATCTAGGACATAACAGCATTGTTGTTTACGACAGCTCTGGTTCAATGAGCGTCACTCTTCCTCAGACAAACAATGTAAGAGTTATTGATGTAGCTCAATCTCTTGCAATTGCATTGGCAGAAAAAGCAACAGGTCCTTTCAAGGATAAGGTGATTACTTTCTCACGAAACCCAAGGTTTATTGATTTAGATGGTGCTACTTCTTTACACGACAAACTTCAACGCTTGCGAGGCTTTAGCATTGCTGAAAATACAGATATTTCCAAATTGTATGATTTAATCTTCGAAGCTTCGCTTGCTGCAACAAATCCAGAAGATTACTTGAAGCAAGTCATTATCGTAACAGACTGTCAATTTGACGCTGTTGCTTCTTATCAAGGGGTTACATACGATAAATCAACTTATGATGTTGTGAAACAGAAGTTTGTGGATGCTGGGATTCCAATGCCTCAAATGGTTTATTGGAACTTGAATGCTCGCACCTTTACTATTCCTTCAGTGGATATTGAAAATGTTGCGCTAATTTCAGGTTTCTCAACAAATATCGTGACCAGCCTCACAAAAAGGCTTAACAGGTGTAGAGATTATGTTGGATGCTTTGAGCAAATACAGTTTCGTGGATGAAGTGATTTAGAAAGCTCAAAAAGAAACCTTATATTTGCAACATGGATTTTTGTTGCGATATAAGGTTTTTTTCTATTAGTTGAAAGGAAGGTTTGTTAAAAAAACGACAAAATTGCCAATCCAAAAATTATAGAAAGGTTTTTTTAATCAGTTCTAATTTAATTAAAGACAATTAAAGATTTTTAAGAAGGATTTAGAAGATGACTAGTATAACCTTAGTTACAGAGTCAAGGCTTTATCTAAAAAGACAACACTCCTTTATATGACTACTTTGATGACTACTCTAAGTTGTTTAACTTTTTGGTTCGTAGGTGCGTGCATCATTTACGACATCAGTTAAATGGTGAATCTGAGTCTCGGTATCGAACTAATTTAATGTTGAAGTTTAATATCACAAATCGGATGGCGAAAGCAGTTGTAAGAACTGCTAAAAACCAACTGAAATTATTAAAAGAGTCTGCTCAGTACCAGTTTAAAAACTTGTATAAACGCAAGCGCTCTTTATATAAGAAGATTCAGAAATTAAAACTTCTTTTATCTTCAAGCTCAACTTCTTTAAAGCAGAGGAAATTGGCTAAACTTCGTCTCTTTTGGACTCAAATGAAGTTAAACAAAGTCAATCAACTGATTGCTAATGGATTAAAACTTCATTTAACCTTTGGTACAAAACACCTGTTAAAAACTAATAAAGCTAAATTCCTAGCCAAACGAGATAATCAAGTTGTTTATATTGGGGATAAAAATGAGACTTGTGGGAATCAACAATTTCAAATCAGTTTCAACTCTAAATACAACCGATTTGACTACAAGCTAAGGTTGGAGAACCAATGGGTGTCTGGTTCAGATAAGTATATTTTTGGTTCGTTTGTCTTGAAAAATAAAGAAGCTAAAGCTGATGTTTTAAAGACTTTATCTAACAAAAAATCCAATCCTTTGACTTACCGAGTTATCAAACGTGATGATAGTTTGTATTTACAAATCATGTACCGAAGAGAAACTTCAGATGTTACAAGAAGTCATCATGGAGTCTTAGGAGTTGATTTTAATAAAGGATTTATATCTGTGTCTGAGATTGATTCCAGTGGTAAATTGGTTTCCTTGACTAGATATAACTATCTTCATCAAGGTAAAGCCACCAAGACAAAAACTTCTATGTTAGAATTAGTTTCTCAGTTAGTTTCTCAAGCAGTTAGCGTGGGAAAAGATATTGTTATTGAAGATTTAGTTAGCTTAGACTCCAATAAGAAACAAGAGAAATCGACTTCAAAGAACTATAATCGGATGATTAACAGTTTGAAGTTTGGTTTATTCAAATGTTGCTTACTGAGTAAAGCAATAAAAGAAGGGGTATCCGTACAAGTCGTGAACCCTTATAACACAAGCAAGATAGCTAGGGCAAGCTATACAGATAGAATGAAATTAAATGTGCATGATGCAGCATCTTATGTCATTGCACGAAGATTTTATCACTACGACTAAGTAAAGAGTCTTAATACAATCTGAAGACAAGATACGGAAAGGTTGTGAAATTAAGGAATCTACTTTAGTGTTTGAGAGAATCTTTATTGCTTTGAAATAAAGAGGGTCTTCAGACTATTTGACTAGCTTACCGTACAGCTAATTTAATTGAAATATTAAAGGAAAGGAATAGAATAACTATTTATAGTTATTTCTTTACGGAAGTGATTTTATGCCATCATTAACATTAAAAGGCTCAAAAAATACAGCTACTGTATTTACACATAATATTGAAGAAACAGCTATTGGTCAGGTGATTGGTATGCTGAACGAACCAATTACAGAAAATACTACCGTTGCAATCATGCCTGACGTTCACGCAGGCGCAGGCTCAACAATTGGGACTACTATCCGATTGCCTGAAAATAAAGCTGATTGGAAAGTCTGTCCAAACGTGGTTGGGGTTGACATTGGCTGCTCTATGCGAGCAATCCGCATTAAAGATAACAATCCAGACCTTGAAAAACTTGACTTAGTTGTAAACGAAAAAGTACCAGCAGGTCAAAACATTCATGAGCGAGTTGTAGTAAATCAAAAAGAAATGCGAAGCTTATTAAAAGGTTTGTCATTCCGTATTGACCAAAAACGACACTCTCACATCATGAAATCATGTGGAACTCTTGGTGGTGGAAACCACTATCTTGAGCTTGGGAAATCTCCAGATGGTCAACTATGGCTTACTGTTCACTCAGGTTCTCGCGGACTTGGTGTTGTTGTTGCAAAACATCACCAACGTATTGCTGAAGAAAAAATGACCCAATCTAGTGAAGTTTCAGATGCTATTGTTAAGTACCTGACTGAAAATGGTCGTCAAAAAGATATTGAAAAGGAGTTGAAGCAATTCAAAGTCACTCGACACATTCCTGATTACATCAATATCAAAGACCGTGGAGTTATTAACAAAGACTTAGCTTACCTAGATGGTAAAGAGTTGGATGATTACTTGAACGATATTGCTATTGCTCAAAAATATTCAACTATTTCTCGTCAAACTATGCTTTACAGAATTGCTGATGCTATGGGTTGGGAGATTATTGATGAGTTTGAATCCATGCACAATTACATTGATATTGAAAATGGAATTATTCGTAAAGGTGCTACTTCAGCTCAAGCTGGTGAACGCCTAATTATTCCACTCAATATGCGTGATGGTTCAATCTTTGCCACAGGTAAAGGCAACCCAGATTGGAACTTCTCAGCACCACACGGAGCAGGGCGAGTCCTTTCACGAAGTAAAGCTAAAGCTCAATTATCTATGGAAGATTATCGACAAACAATGGAAGGTATCTATACCACATCTATTTGTGAAGCTACATTAGATGAAGCACCATTTGCTTACAAAGAATCTCAAGAGATTATCGACGCAATTACTGATACTGCTACTGTTGATATGATTGTGAAGCCAATTTACAATTTAAAGCTCACTAATCTCAATAGAAAGTAGCGCACTATGTTTTAAAAATTAAAAGTAAAAAGACTGTTTCATAAACAGTCTTTATTTTTTGCGTAAAATAACTAAGTATTCATGTTTCATGGTAGAAACTTTGTCCCCTGCTTTGTTTGTAGGGGAGGTTTTCTTAGGCATCCTCTTGTTGAGAATGTCTCTTACAATGGTCTTCTCGTGGACAAAACCATACTTTTCAAACATTCTTGCTGTAATAATGTCAGTGGGCAACTCAACGTCCCTAACACGCCTATTTCCGACAAGGTATAAGACATAGCCACTTTTTTTGACTGTCCTTGCAACAGTCTTAATGGAGTCTTCATAGTCCTTATAAAAAGACTGGACATAAGGGAGTCTTTTTGTTTTAGAATTGGTTTCTGCTACTTCTATTTCAGAAATTGCATCATCTAATTCACTGATTCCAAAAGCACCAAGGTCATTGGCGACTGCCCCCCCCCATAAGATTTCTGTCGATGTGAACTGCATTTTCATGCCCTAACCATTCGTTTGATAGCCTTGAAAATTGTCCATAAGCAACTGTTGTGTGACTATCGCCATAAGGTGGACTGGTAACGACTAAATCAACGCTCTTATCAAGTAAATCGCCTTCTTCTAAGCTCTTATGATGAATGACAACCTTAGTTTTTTTATCACTGAAGCCTGTTTGCCGATAAAAGGTTTCTAGCTTGTGATATTTCTTCCTAAGCTTATCCATAAAGACCAGATAAACATCAGGATTGAAAGCTTCCCTTTTTTCTACTGGGATTTTATAAAGCTTGAACTCACCATTACGAGTCAAAGAGACATCACGAATGGTTTCTGATAAGATGAGGGTAAAAAACAACTTGTTCTTCTCATCTTCTATAAGGTCGATAGTTTCTTTTAGCTTTGCCAGAGAGATGATTTGTTCTTCTTTAAACCACGATTCCAAAATAGCAAACTGAGGAATCTCATAATCTTTGATAGATAACAATTTCTCATCAAATCGCTCAATTTCTTGGTGCAGTGAATCGAGATTATATTTGGTAGTTTTTGCTGTTGCAATTAGAATAGCTAAAGGATTCAGGTCAAAACCAATCACTTCAGCAGCATCCTCTACTATTCCTTCCAACAAACTAGTTCCAGACCGTCAGTCAAAAGTGCGAAAAATCAGAAAAGCGAATAACACGATTGACATTCCCATATTGAGCCAAATTTTGCCGAAGCTACTCTTTGTTTGATATACTCATACTTTTCAGGGCGTATCTATTTTAAGTGGTTCGGCTTTACGGCTGACCTACCACTAAAACTAATTGCATCTAGTTTTCAAAGGTAATAAAACAAGTTGATTAAGCTAGTACATAGTTGTCGGTTTTCGCAATATTTAAGGAGGCGTTGAAATCTCTATCTATCTTCTCTTGACAGTTGTCACAATGGTAAACTCGTTGATGGAGTTTAAGTCTTTGTTGTAATGACCACAGTTTGAACAAGTTTTACTAGAGGGGTAGAAACGCTCCACCAAGCGAATGACGATGTATCGTTCTTTCGCCTTTCTAATAAGATGTTCTCTGATAGTGTAAAAGGAACAATTGGCAATATCTTTTGCCAGATGCTTATTTCGCATCATCCCCTTCACGTTCAAATCCTCGATTGCGATAAATTGTGGTTGTTTTTGAACCAGCTCTGAGACAAATTTCCGAATGTGATTGATACGGATGTTCCTGAGTGAACGGTGTATCAACTTAATTTGTCTTTCTAGCTTAATAATGTTTCTTGTTTTATTGTATTTGTTGCATTTATTGATATGGTATTTACGAGATACCTTGCGTTGGAGTCTCTTCAAACGTTTATTTAAAATCCGAACTCGCCTGAAGGTCTTGATATTTGGAACAACAGTTCCATCAGAAACAGTTGCGAGGGTCTTGATGCCCAAGTCAATCCCAACACCATCGGAATAATCAGGCAAGTTAGTTGTTTGAGTGTCAACGTCTTCAGTATAGGACAAGTACCAGTATTTTCCATCAAAAGAGATATTCGCAACTTGTTTCTTACAAGAAAGGTCAAAATCTGCTCGAACAGAACCAAAACGCACATCTCCGATAGTTGGAATTTGTAGTTTACCATTCTCTTTCAGATAGATACGACTAGGGCGTTTTTTGTCGGAGGAAATATCACAGCGTACATCAAAGTTTGGTTGGATTTTATCAATACTCCTAAAATTCAATTTTCCTTTGTTTTGTTTCTTGATTTTGACTAGTTCTCTCGAAAGAAAATTATAGATAAAGGATTGATTAGGTTGATAGTACCAAGACCACTGTTCTTGTTCTTCATCATAATTCTTTCCTACAACAAGCTTGGCAAGAGTGAGATAATCTGATTGGTTGAGATGATAAATCTCTCTATCATAGAACTTTGAGTGATAGGTCTTGTTCCCATTTTGACTCAAATTTCATCAAACTCACCTTTGTTGTTCCGCTTATCAATATCCACTAAAAGATTCCAAAAGTTCCGCGAGACTTTACTATACCACCATGCAAGACGTTCTTGCTCTTTGGTAAGTTTTAGTCTAAGCTTCTGACTTCTCATCGCGTGCCACCTTTTCAAGAACCGCTTTGTTAATGTAGGCTGATAAGCTCATATCCAGTTTATCCGCCATCGCTTGCGCTCGTGCTTTATCATCTGGATAGATTTTAAAAGCGGTATGTACTTTCATCCCTTTTTTAGATTTCGGTCTTCCTGCCATTGTTTTATCTCCTTTATTCGTTGATAAAACCATTATACCATATTGTGTAATAATATGCAACGTATTAAATCGTGTTATTCAGTTTTCAAAGAATATTTCGTACTTTTGACAGTTTCCATTAAGGCGCAACCCCTAACAGCTAGGTCCATTCCTAGACACTTCCATTACAGAACGTGCGCAGACTATATGTCAATCTAACTTACTCTAACACAACTTTATTGAGTAGTCAGACCAAATATTTTTCTTCCACCATTGGCTTGTGGCTTTACTCTCCCATCAGGAGATAGTCGTTAGAGGTTATCCGTATCTCTTTTTTTGAGACTTAGGACATTCCTACCGAAACTTACCCTTGTTTGTATTGACTTAGCACTAACGTTTTCTAGCAGTCACTATTTTTATTTACTAGACACTAATTAGGTTTTATTTCAGCTTTACAACTCTTCGCTCTTGTGTTAGCTACTAGGCTGTATCAATATCCTGTTTCTTCTTTCTGCTTTCGCTGCCCTCACGCTTGAACTTTCGCCCTACGTTGTGGCAAACAGGTTTTCAGGTATTTCCTCGGTTTAACTTTTGTGATGATACACACCATTCACATGATGTGCAGGGCTTTCTAATTGTCATTGTTACTAAATATAGAAAATTCTATATTTGCGTAAACTGTTAGTTTACCCCATATATGGGTCGAGAATAACCATATCCTCAATTTTATGTTCTTGAATGAAGGTTCTTGCAATAAGAGGCATCATCATTGCAGGATAACTGTGCAAGTCATGAATATACTCACCCATGCTAAACTCTTCAAAATTATACTTCTTATTGTAAATTCTTTTATCTTCTGCCATTACTTTTTTACTTCACCTTCCATTTCTACAAATCATAATTTTCGAGAACTTTATGCTCAGGGTATTTCTTGTTGTAATCAGATAATTTCTTTTTGAAATCAGGAACGCTACTTATCACTTGAACTAGGAAAAAGCTATTCAATAAGTAATCGCCTCCCCTCTCGTCAAAAATTTGAGCAAATTTTTCTTCATTAGCAAGTCTTTGAGGCAAGCTATTTGCTAAAGCTTTGATTGGAACATATCTCTGAGTCTTCTTAGAATATTCCATGATTCCTATTGAGTTTTTATGATTTAGACGATAAGTCATTTTAGCTTCATACAGAACTCCATGATTAGTGGCAGAGTATGCTCCTACGATGCTGACATTAGTAAGTCCATACTTACCTGCACGCGCACGCACCTTGTTACTTACTTTCCCTCTGTATAAAGAAGATTTACCTACAAAATAAATAATATCTCCAAATAAGATAGTGCTTAAACGATGGTCTTCACCTTTTTGAATATCATCCAAATCTAACCAAATGTGAGAATCAATATTTCTCTCAGTAGGGAAGTCTATGGTTTTAATTTGTTTTGCAAAAGGGTCTCCGATAACCTCTCCTACGATTCCTGGTCGAGCAACTAGTAATTTATATCGTTGTCCGAAACGTTTCACCATAACAGCTACTCCAGAACATAGAAGGAACTTATCACTGTATTCTTGAAGGAACAATCTCGCTTTAGGAGGCGTTCGTCCAAATTCACTGGAAATGACCCCCTCAAGACCTCTGTAAACATTGGTCAAGTGAGTTGCAACAGTGTGCGTCTTATCTCCCTCTTGTTTTAGGAGGTGATTGATATAATTAGACATGTCTTCTTTTACAGTCTCAGGTGTCCATTCAACCGTAGTTGGATTTGGCGCTACATTTTTCTTTTTTAGCGCGTGAATTTTTTGTTTTTTTGATTTTGCCATCTATATTTCTCCTTTCTAGTATATTACTTATTTTTAAGATTGTGGGCTATTCTTCTTTATCCCCTTCATATAAATGTTCAATTACTACTTTCTTCAACCGTTCAAGCAGTCGAACAGAACCAATATATTCTGGACCAAAGTTAGGTATCACTTCATTATCAGACCAAATAGGCTCTGAGTCTTCTAAAACTAAAACTTTGCGTGTATCATCAGTAAAGACAAAAATAATGCAATTCTGAGATAAATGTACCGAACGAACCAGATTTGCACGAGATAAAAAGCACGTCTCACTAGAGCTTGTAAAGAATGTATAACTAGACAAAATCTCACTTAATTCTATTACTAAATCTAATTTTTTTCTGTATAATTTTTCATATTTTTAATTTCATTTTCTTTTTACCTGCCTTTTTTTGAGTTTTTTTCATAGCCCTAACATCATTTTTTCGATTTCTTCCAGAGTTTCTTTAGACACTTGAATAGCAGCGAGTCCCTTTCGATAGCCTGACTCTCGCCTGAAACCAATCAGTCCTTCAGGGGTTGTGAACTGGATGCGGTGGATAGGGAGATTTACTTCAACTCCATGTATGCTTTCTACTTTTAGGTATTTTTTTGGTTTATTCATATTTTTCTTCTTTCTATTTATGAATGAGTGAGTCCTAGCAATTGTAATCAAAAACTAAAAACTTATGATTTTGTAAAGGGATATAAATCGTCCCTTGGTAATAATCTTCATATCCTGACTGGCGAACAAAATAAAGAATTTCCCAGAAGAATCATCCACAACTTCAAAACCGTCAGGAAGTTGTTTTTCAATGCGATAAGCTCGTTGATTATCCAGCTCCCCACAAGAATATCCCAGCATAGAATCTTTCATTAACTTACGAGTAAAGATAAATAAGTCTTTACAATTAGCAAGAATAGCTGTTGAGGTTTTCTTTGTGAGCGTAGGGATAACCTTCAACTCCTTTGTGTCTTCGTTATATGAGTAGGAAAAGACTCCGCCTTCGTAATCCTGCCTAAAATGTAAAGATGAGTATTTACGAACTAGGCGTTTAATGTTTTTTGGCAATACAGGATATTCCTGCTTTTTCTTTTGTCGTTTATTCATATTAGATTACCTATGTTTATGGAATCATTGTTAAAAAGTTTTTAGGTAGTTTAGCTGCAAGTTTTTCGATAGTTTCATCATCGCAGTAAACAATTCCTTTACTGTAAATTTTAGACATAAGACTTCTGCTTTCTGCATTATTAAGCAACACCCAATCTGCACTAGGTCGGATGAAGATATAAATAGAACCTTCAGAAACTACATAGACTTTATATTTACTTGCTTTCGAATGACCTACTTGAAACAACTTCTTTTCTTTAGAAAGGACTTGTTTAACAAGACTTGTCTTTTTGTCTTCATTTAACAACTCTTGTACTGAAGATATTTTGTCTAAGGGATAGCCATACAAATCATAACGTCCATGACGAATAAAGGAAGCATCGGCAATACTCAATTTTGTATGGTTGCTGATGATTTTATCATGGTAAAATTGTTCTTTTAAGCTAAGAATGTGATTGATTTTGTCCATATCTAAAACTTCTACAAGGTTATCTTTAGATACGTCCTCTAAAGGAAGTTTCTTCAAAAGAGATTGAAGAATTTTATCTTTATCAATCCATTCTTGGATAGATGCTGCATTTCTAAGTTTAAACTTAGTAAAAGATTGTTCTCCGTTTCGATAGAGGGACACTAAAGCGCGTGAAAAAATTGTATTTTCTGCAATCGCATTACCAGAGATTTCAGGATTCATTAAAACTGTTTTTACTGCTCGTAAGTTAATTTTCATAAGTGTATTCCTTTCTTATTTTTTCTAAATGCTCATCTGAAACATGTTGACCATATCCGTTTACTTGTAAGAACAACTCAATCTTTTGTTCAGTAGGCATTGTTGTCAGCCCCACTTTGTTGTCATAGTATTTGATTTCTGTATAAACCATTGGTGTGTAGTTGAAGATTTGAATGTCTGAGTTGTTCAAATCTTTATAGTAGAAACCTTCTACTTCAAACTCTCCACGAACATATTCAAGAATAGTGGTGAGACGTTGCTTACCATCTAAAACTTCCAACCACCCTTCGCGTTTCTTAGGGTTTCGAATGAAGACTGGTTGAATTTCGGCTTTCCCAATCATCAAAGCTTTGATAAATGCCTGCTTTTGTTCTTTTGTCCAGACCAGACCTCGTTGATATTCAGGGTCAAAGTCATATTCCCCTTCAGCATACATATCTAGAAAGCTTTCTAAAGAAGATGTGATGTGTGTAACGGTCAAATTATCAAACAAAGTATCGTTATTCAAGCTGAGGAAAGAAGACTCTCCTTCTTTACGTTTGTGGTGGTGAACTCGTTGAATCATCTTAGGACTATCAATAACACTTCTATCACCCTCAAAAACAACAAAAATGTCTTTTTCTTTTACAATAAACTCAGAGATGATTTTTGCTTCATCTTCATCGTCTGCAAAGACTTTATCTCCAATTGTAAAGTCTCCAGCCTCTTTGACAAAACCTAATAATGCAAAGAAAGATTCAAAAATATAGTCATTAAACTCCAGCATTTTTTCTTGTGTTTTAAGAGAGATTTTTTTATCCTCTACAATCTTTGCTTTTACTTGATTGTAATATCGTGGGCGAAGTTTTGGATATAACCCCAATACACGTTGAAATTGCTTATTTTCTGTTTTATTTAGTCCTTTTGTGTATTCTTCAAACATTTTACTTTTTCCTCTTTTACTTTTTGTAATAATAGTATATCATAAATAAATCAGAATGTCAAGTCAGATATATAAAAGTGTCTTTCTAAAAATACGAAAAAAGCCTTGTAGGTACAAGACTTTTATTTTTTACAAATCTGATACATCTTTGATAATACCGCAAGCATTATACTTTTTGAGAGGGTATTTTTTTACAGGAACGCCCTTCTCTTTAGCAAGCTGAATGATTGGGGCAATAAACTCCGTTTTAGCATCCTCTCGAATCAATACTACTTCAGGAACTCGACGCAACAAGACTCGGATGGTTTCACCTAGTCCTGGTTTGACCTTGTTAATATCATCAATCTCAAACTCAGAGGCAATAACCTTAACTTCATCAATCCCTTTAAACTCTTCGTTCATGGTGTTAAAGAATGGTTCTTCTGTAACCGATAGAGATGAGAAATAAGATTCGATTTCATCTAAGAAGTCATTAGATAGGTCATGAGCTTCATTCTCTTTGTAATACACAGCTCCATGAAACTCTTCATCACTCATTGTAGGCAGATGAACAGTACGACTGATTAAACCACTAACAGTTGAGTTCAAACAAGCAGATGGAATCAAAGTCATTCCTTGTTCCGTATAGCTCAGTTTCAGATGCAGGGTCAGAGAGAACTGCTAATTCAGGAGATAAACCTTCCACGCCTAATTCATGAACAGCCTCTGCAAGCACACGGTTAATTGCACCTTTCCCTACCCAGCCATCCACAAATACAATAGAGCTTGCAGGGTGATTTTCTAAGATATAGTTAATGGCAGCTTTATCAAATCCTTTGCCACGAATGATAGAGATAGTATAGTGAGGAATATCATGCTTGTGATTTTTATCAGCATACTTATCAAAATACCGTTTTAACAAAATGCCAACAGGAGTTCCTGCACGCGCCAATGAGACAAGAACGATATTGTCTAGTGATTTTTCTTTTAAAATTTTAGATGCAAGATTAACAACTGCTTGAGCAGTCTCTTTTCCTTGAGAGGCTAAGGTTTCTTTATAAAGTTTTAAATACTCATCGCTAGGAGCGTACTCTACTGGAAGCATTTCTGAATAATGTACGCCTGATTGATTTAATTTTTCTCGTTCTTTAGTATCTAGTACAGGGACTTTCCCTTGGACATCTTGTAGTAAAATGGTCACTTCTTCTTTAGAATATGACGATTGAACTAACTTGTTATTTTCCATCCTTTAATAATCCTTTCTGTTTTACAACCACAACTTCTCCGTAAGGAGCTAAGTATTCACACATCATCTTCTCATAAAAGCTATTTTCTTCTTCAATGAACAAAACGAATTGACGATATTTCCTCATATCTCCAAATTCCATATTGTAAAGATAAGTAGTTCGTCCTCCCTCGTATGCACTATTTAAAACTGTGCGAAAAGAAATAGGATAATCATCTTCAAAACTAGGTTCGATAGGACTGCGAGTTGTTGCTTTTACATCCCCATTTAACATGCTTGCAAGAACCGTAGGTAAAAACATGTTCTCCTCAGTGCCAATAACTAAAACTTTTGGTTTAGACGGTCTTATAGCGAGGAATTTCTTTAGAATTTTCCCTTCGACGTTTCCAAAATACTCGTATTTCTCAAATTCGCTCATGGTCATTGGGAGGCGAGGGTTGTTTGTTGTGGATAACTCCAATTCGTATTGGGCATCCTTATTAAACAGGTCAAGTGTATAACCTTCTGAAATAGAAAACTGAGGCAACTCTTCCTTAATCTTCCCACGGACTAAGTAGGCTGTCTCAACGCCTTTTCTACGAACTTTTGCTCATCTGTGTCGTTTTGCCAATTGAGGATAGATGCTACTGCATATTGTTTTCCTGATTGGTACTTTTCAAACTGAGTGATGAAGTTTAAGATGGTATTTCCAGTTGTAATTTCATCTTCTACAAAAAGAACAACATCATAATCTAAGTTTGGGTCAAAATAAAGCTTTTGTGTAGTTGCGTGAGAGTGTTCTTCTTCAAAAGAAATATTGATAAAATCATTCTCAGCAATTTTCTCTCGTGTTGTTTGAACATAAGCGACAATATTTAAAGGGAATTTCTCCTTCTGTCGCAAAGCATAATACATCAAACTTTGCGCTAAAGCTGTTGCTGTTTCTGCAAATCCAACGATTAAAACTTTCTTATCAGCCCAGCCTTTACGAAGGAACAATTGATAGACCTCATCTCCTAAAGATTGGTGCATCTTAATAGCTTCCACTCCTGATACAGCAATATGTTTTCCTAACAAAGTATTTACAAATAAGAAATCACGCTTGGGATTGTTATGACGTTTTGCCATTTTTACAACGTCTTCGACAGGCTTCCCTAACTTGTTTTCAGTAATATCTACAAAATCATGAACCGTCAGCATTTTAATAAAAAGCCTCCATATTATTTTCTCTCACTCCATAGACATTAGCTTGAGCAATGATTTTTTTAGCCCAGTGACTATGAGTTTTAACTTCATTCATTTTATTTCCACTATGCCCTTTAGCAACACCGATAAGACCACTACTCATTCCCATGATATTTAACGCATCTTGGTAATCCTCTTCTTCTACAATGTTGCTTTTAGCAATTACAGGTAATTGAACAGGGTGAATAGCAGTTTTTCCAAAGAAGCCATTTAGTTTATCAAGACCTAATTCAAATTCAAGTCCTCTTTGCCACATCCCTTCATTCCCTTTAGAATCAAAGTATTCCCAAACTGGTCCAGCTACAACGTAGTTCTTACTGAAGAAATTGACAATATCTACAAAGCAATCTGCTACAACTCCGACATCATAAATGGATTGAGTCATCTTGCGACGCATACCGAAGATATTGCAGAAATCAGTAGCTCCTACTCGAATATTCAAAATATTATCGGAAAATCCAGAGAGCTTACGCTGAAGATAACTAAGTTCGGTAATACGATTTTGTTGATACATGATTGACTTACTTTCCAAGATAGGATTGAAGTAAAGTTTTGTAGGAACGGTGTTACGAATATCATCAAAGGTTCGCAAATATTCAGCAGCATTACTTCGGTCAAATTTAGGGAAGTTAAAGCCAGTCAAGACACTAAGCAAGTCATTACCCAAAACTTCCTTCAGTTCTTTTAATTGCTGTGGACTGCGCACGCGCACAAAGATTAAAGGTAGGTCGGAGATAGAAAGAGTATCATCTGTGAGAGCTTGGTGTAGTTTAGTCAATGTATTTTTTAACATTAAGACCGCTTCTTCTACCGTATCATCTCCAACAGAGTCTTCTAAATCAAGACAAATAGCTTTCATGTCAAGATTTTTCTTCTCTAAAATATCCTGAACAATTTTCATTCTTGTCGCAGGCATATATAAGAGACCCCCAATAGCATACTGAAGAACCTCACGAGAAGAATTTTTATCAAATTCTTCCCCTTGGCGAATCATCTTTAAATCATTAAAAGTATATTTCATAATTTTTCCCTCATTGTTTTTCTAGAACCAAGCGTTCCAAGTCTTCTTTTGATTTCTTTCCAAAACGCCTTACGTTTTTTGTAAAGTATTCCAAACCACCTTGTTTGAGAAACTTAATAAACTTTTCCCAACTCATTTCTTTATAGATGCTGTATTTGCACAAAGCAAATTTTTCAGGTAGTTCTTTTTCATTAGGAATGATATGACCCAACACTGCACCTGGGCAGTTTCGGTTAATCTTCCCTTCTCTTGCTAGTCTAAATAAAGTTTTAGACAAGCTATCATCTTGAATAAAAACATTTCTGAGTATTTGTTCTGCACCTTCAACAAAAGGTGAGACAATTTTTAAATTTTTATCAGAGGCAAGTTGTTGAGCCTCGCTACCAAAAGGAGAAAAGGCACATCCGTTTAAATGTTTAACGGATAAATTTAACAACTTCACATCTAAAATTCCGTCCCCTGCGAAATAGAAATGATTATCCTCTCCAATTTGTTGGATGACATATTTAGCAGCAGCTTCTTTGCTAACTTCTTTTGGCATTAAATAAACTTTTCGCCTTTGAATAGCAAATTGCCAGTTAGAATAATTTAACTCAGCCATTTTTTTCTTAACAGCTTCTTGTTCGCCTTCTTTAATTTTTGCGAAAACAAATTTTTCGACGATTTCAGCCTTACACTCTAAAACATCCTGAAAAGTAGAGTTCATCCAATTAACAAAAAAATCATATTCTTCACTTAGCGGATTTGTCACTTTTTCAATATGCTCACTCCACTCTTCTAAGATAGACCCTTTATGTAAGATGATTGAGCCATTTCCAACAATAGCCCACTCACATTTTTGAAAGGGTTTAACTCTTTTAAATTCAGCGAGTGTACGAGTAGTCGTAGGAATAATAAAAGACGACTCCTCTTCAACAATCCTTAAAGCCTCTTTTGTCATATAAGAAATGACTTCGCCATTTTGAAATTCAGTTGGAAGAAGGTCTTCTCCTTCTTTAAAAAAACGCTTAGAAAAAACCATTGTCCTATCTAAGTCTGTTAGTAAATAGTGTTGTCTTTCTTTCAATTTTTTATCCTTTTCTTTTTTTGTTTTGTTACAGTTTATATTGTAACACTTTATTTAATAAATGTCAACGAAACTTATTGTAAAACAAAAGGGTTTATAAGTTATAAATATGAAAAAAAGGAATAAATTTCACTGCTAATTATATACTTATATATTGCAAAAAAATAAAAAAAGTATATAATTAGTTCATAGAGTTAATCGACTCGTGAAATATGGAGAAAAAGAGGCTTAACTAGGGGTTGCCTCTTTTTTGTATAAAAAAATAGAAGTCTGACAAATTATCAGGCTTCTATTTTTATGTTAATGCTTATTGCATGAGTATCTACTCATTAGTTCTTGAATGAACCAATCAGTGCTTTACGAATCATATCAACTGGGATAATCAAGAAAGCAAGTCCTAATGCTAATCCAAAGTGTTTCAAGTCCATAGGTACTGTATTAAACACTTCACCACCGAATTGAATAATCAAGGATTGAACAATTGCAATAGAAACCATTACATAGATGAATCGTTTATTTCTTCCAATATGTTCAAATACGTTAAATCCATGACTACGAGTATTCAATGAGTTAAAGATAACTGCATAAATGAAGAATGTAAACATAAAGGTTAATACTTCTTTTGAATTGTGAAGGTCAAAAGATTTGTTGAAGATTAAACATATTAGCAAGCAACATAGTTGAGACCGCTGTAATGAACAATCCTGCAATACCAATAGCTGACTTCATGTATCCTGTAAGGATATTTTTCTTTACGTCCAATTGGAGGGCGTTTCATGTAACGTTCAAGCGTAGGCTCTTCACCAAAGGCAAGTGCTGCCAATGTATCCATGATAAGGTTAATCCATAAGATTTGGATGATAGTGAATGGTTCTTTGAATCCTACTAATGGACCAATAAGTGCTAGGGCAATAGTCGTAACGTTGACAGTAAGCTGGAAGATAATAAATTTCTTAACACTTTCTGTCATAGTACGTCCATAAAGAACTGCTTTTTTTCAATTGAAGTAAGCGAGTTATTAAGAATAACTACGTCAGAGCTTTCTTGAGCTGCTTGAGTACCGTCACCCATAGAGAATCCAATATCTGCTGCTTTAAGTGATGGAGCGTCATTAACACCATCCCCTGTCATACCAGCAACTAAGTCAATCTCCTGAGCTAGATTTACAAGACGTTTCTTATCAAGAGGAAGCGCACGAGAAACAACTTTCAAGCGAGGAAGCAAAGCTTTTACTTCTTCGTCTGACAGACTTGCTAGTTCGTCATGAGTAAGGACAACATCATCTGTTGATTTGTAGATACCTGCCTCTTTTGCAATCGCTACTGCTGTTTCCTTACGGTCTCCTGTAACCATTACAACTGTGACACCAGCTTCGTTCATGACACGAACTGTTTCTTTAATTCCTTGGCGAACATTGTCACGAATACATACACCAGCAATCAAAGTTTTAACGCCAGCAACTTCTTTTACAATTGCAAGGACACGCATAGAACGATTTGCTTGCTCAACAGATGCGCTATTAAATTTCTCAGCAATTTCAGGAGTGAAATCTCCAACGCTTCCGTCTTTCATCATGTATTTAGTAACACCAGAAAGGATAATTTCAGGAGCGCCCTTAATGTAAGTTTCGCCTGAGCTTAATGTTACAGATGCAAATTTACTTGCTGAAGTGAAGGCTTCTTTAGAAACCACAGATTCACGACTTTCAGGAACTAATCCATAGTTATAAAGGAAAGTCATCAACGCTCGGTCTGTTTGGTTTGAGTCGATAGCTACGCCATCAGAAATAACAGAGTCGTTGTTTAATCCTAAACCAACTTTCAACTCTTCTTTAAGAGATGTAGGGGCAATTTCAAACGGAAGACCTTCTGTATCTCCAGTTGTGTAGGTAGTTCCGTCTGCTTGAAGAACATCAACTAGTTTCAAGACACCTTCAGTAATTGTTCCTGTTTTATCTGAGAACAAAATATTGATGTATCCTGCTGTTTCAGTTGAAGCAGGTTTGCGAACAAGGATGTTTTCAGCCAAGAGACGACGAGAGTTCATGCTTGCAACCATTGCGAGCATCATTGGGAGTCCTTCTGGTACTGCCATGATAACAATAGTAACAGCGTACATAATCAATTGGATAATGAAGAAGAACCAGTTGTCAGGTCTAGCAACGGTGTTAATAAGTCCTGATACTAAAATAGCATTAACAACTAAGTAACCGATTGCCCCACTAGTTCCCATAACACCAATTTGTCCAGCCAAACGAGAAAGTTTTTCTGTTGATGGAGATTCTTTTCCGTCTTCTTGGATGGCAACGTTAATAGAACCAAGCATAGTGTTGTCACCAATAGTAGTGACTTCCATAACAGCCTCTCCTTCAGTTACATAAGAACCACGGAGGAGAATGAACTCATTGAATGTATCATCAGCACTTGGCATTGGATTGTCGCCCAAAGCATATTTCTTAGCGTCTTCGGACTCTCCATTCAAGGACGCTTGATTTACTTTTAATGTTCCGTCTAGGATAATACCATCTGCTGGAATTTGGTCTCCAGCACGAAGCTGAACGACATCTCCAATAACTAATTCATCAATATTCAACTCATGAAGATGTCCATCACGATAAACTTTTACAACGATTTTAGAAGCCTGTTCTTGTAAAGAATTAAATTCTTTTCCGTTTTTCCACTCAGAGAATGATGCTACTCCAGTAGAAAGACCAATCGCTGCGATTAGTGACACAACTTCAATCCAGTCAGCATGACCAAGACTAGGGTTAATCATACAAGCAATGTTGATGACGGTTTTTAAGCTAAACCAAACAACAAAACTTTAATCCAAGGGTCGTCAAACGCTGCAATTAGAATAGATAGAAACGTTTCCGTTTCTTTTGAAGAAAGGGCATTATTTCCATGTTCTTGATAGGAACGTTGTACTTCTTCTTTTGTTAAACCATTAAATTTCAAATTCAAAACACCTTTCTGTTTTAGTGACAATTATGATATAAAGATAGGTTAGTAACGTGACCAACCTATCTGTTACTACTTTATATTACTGATAAAGTGAAGCAAGTACGTTTAAATCGCCTTGTTTACCTTCACCAATGGCGTGGAAAGCCCAATCATTATCCGTGCGAACCAATTCTGCAAAGATAACTGCTGTATCTGTTGAATAATCACCTTTAAGGTTAAAGCGTGCAAGTTCTTGGTCTGTTTCTTTGTTCACTAAGCGAACATAAGAATTATCTACCATACCAAAAGTTTGACGACGTTCAATTGCTTTGTCAATAGTGACACAAGCGACAATACGTTGAACAGAAGATGAAACTTGGTCTAGTTTCAAGATGATTTGTTCATCATCTCCCTCACCTGCACCAGTACGGTTATCCCCTGTAAGAGTAACACCCTGAGCTGTTTTGTTATTGTAGAAAACAACATCTGCGCCACTTGTGATTTTACCATCGGCATTAAGCAGGAATACTGAAATGTCTAAGTCAGCATCTCCTCCTGCACGCGCCACATCCCAGCCAACTCCAAGAATCGCTTCTTTAAGTCCAGGTGATGCTTTTGCAAGGTCAAGAATAGTATTTTTCTCTAAGTTAAGAGAAATACCTGCTGGAGCTGGAGCTACTTCTGTTGGAGTAGGTACACTTGTATCTAAATTTCCAAAGTTAATTCCCATAAGTAAACCTTACCTTTCTTTTACAACCTGTTTCCAAGTGACTTGATGCTGTTTTTACTGTAATCACCAACAGCTACGAATGTCCATTCACCATTGACTTTTTGCAATTCAGCAGCAACCACCGCAGTGTTTCGTCCGCCATCAGAAGAAAGGTTGTAACGAACAAGTTCTTTTTCTCCTTGACTTTCATCAACTAGACGAACATAGGCGTTTTTAACACCACCAAATGTTTACCAATTGAGTAGATAACAACTGCAATAACGATACGGTCAATACCAGCAGGAATCTTATCGAAGTTAATCATGATGTTTTCATCATCGCCTTCGCCTTCTCCTGTTAGGTTATCACCATCAAGATAGATACCATTCCAAGTTTTAGCGCCATAGAAAACGGTACGTTCTAACTTACGCCCAGAGAACAAGTAAGCACACAAGTCAAGGTCGATACTTCCACCAAAGCTTGCCATGTCCCAACCTGCGGCTGCACGGATACGAGAAAGAGAAAGACCTGTTTTTGTAAGGTTCAAGAAGTCACCTTTATTCAAGTTAAGCAAACCACCTTTGCTTAAATCAAGCGTTACTTCATTTCCAGTACGCAAAGCCCCTGTTGACATAGGAGCGCTTTGAACAGGTTGTTGTTCTTGAGTGTTTTGTTCTTCGTTTTTTCCAAATAAGTTACCAAAAATTGACATGTTTTTCCTCCTAGAAATGTAATTACATGTATTGTGTCAATAAAGAGTTTAAGTCTCCGTTAGAGCCTTTTCCGACAGCTTCAAACTGCCAACCGTTAAAAGTACGGTTTAATGAGCAGAATTGAATACAAGTATCAGTTGAGTAATCATTACTTAATTCATAACGACAAATTTCATCATTTGTTTCTTGGTCAACCAAGCGAGCAAATGCGTTTTGAACCATTCCGAAAGTTTGACGTTTGCTTGTTGCATCAAAGATAGTAACAATGAAGATGATTTTTCAATATTTGGAGATACAAGGTCTAAATCAACAATGATTTGTTCATCATCCCCTTCTCCAATACCAGTACGATTATCACCAGTTGAGTGAACGCCTTGTACTGCCTGATTGTTGTAAAATACAACGTGTTCCATAGCGTTTTGTTGCGTAATGCGAGCGCCTTTAGGAACGAGGATTGCAGATAGGTCTAAGTCGGCTGTTGGACCATTACTAGCCACGTCCCAACCACAGCCCAAAATAACATGTTTAAGAGCTGGGGCTACTTTGTTTAAGTCTAAAACCCCACCTTTTGCAAGGTTAAGAACCCCAGTAGATTGCATTGGTTGTCCACCAAATTGATTTCCAAAATCCATTATTATCCTCCTTTATGGTATTTGCGTTTAGATTTGTCTTGTTTTACAGTAGTATCTTTTTCTTCGTTGATTTTCTTCAAGACTTTTTGACGATTTACTTCGTCTGAGACACTTTCTACCGCAGGCTTTACATGGTTATCAAAAACTTTCTGCCCTTCTTTTAGAAGAGATTTCCCAAGTTCTTTCCCTGCGCCCAAGAAATTTTTAGCATTTTCTTTTAATTCAGACATGAGATTTCCTTTCTAGCTACCACTAGGAGCTTGAAGCGTGTTAAGAGAACCAGATTGAATATCTGCTTTCAGTTGTTCAAGGTCTTTCGTGTTTTCTTTGTTCTTAGACTCTTGCTCACTCATGATACGTTTGGTATTTTCAGTACCAGTTTTGATAGTGGTATAAACTTTTCGTAGAGTTTCCATATCAAATGTACCTTTAGTAACGTTTTCTGCAACCAACTTACCTTGAACAGAAGCATAGGTTGCATTTTGTTCCAATTGCTTATTGATAGCACCTTTGAACTGTTCCATTGAGTTGGCAGTGATTGCTTGGCGTTTCAACATAATCGCTTGAGCAAGGTTTTGTTTGAAGATTGGCAAACCTACAACAAATGCAGTGTTGATTTCACGGAGCAGATTAACGTTTGTCAACTGCATGTTTTGAAGCATTGGAACAGTCATACGAGCCACAACTTCAGCTTGCAACAAATCGTACTTGCGTTGGTCTAGCATTTGAGACATCATATCAAGCTGTTGTAATTGAGCATTTTTCTGGTCTTCAGAAATATCTGTACGATTTGCGACTTGTTGACGATAATTAGCAATTTCAACTAATCCAAGTTCAGCAGCAACCACATAACGTTCTAATTGTTCAAAGTAATTGTAGTTAGCTTGGCACATTTCTGTTAGGATGACGTTATCTTGCTTGGTTTGATTTTCATAAGTTCGAAGTAATTGAGAAATTTTATCCACTTCTTTACTCATGTCATCATATTTTGAAACCAAAGCTTCGTATTCATCTTTAATCTTTTGTTTCAATTTTTGAAGAAGACCTTGCTTTTCTGGTTCGGTTTGAATCTTCTCAAGTTCACGAATATCAAACTTATCCATAACTTTAGCGAGCTGAGTAATCATCTGAGCAGCATCTTTACTTGTAGGTACTTTGGCAATGCTTAAAATCTTATCAGAGATTTTAGTAATCTCTTCAGCCGATTTTTGACCAAAATTAACAATCGTGTTTACATCCTGAACGCTAATTTCATTTGTCAGAGCTTGAACTTCAGGGAGTTGTTTTAACCGTTCTTTGTAAGCCTCGGTATTTGCGACAATTTCATTTACTTTTTGCACTTCTTGAGCATCAATTTCTTGAATGTTAATTTCTTGAGGTGCAAAATCTGTTTGGACCATATCGAGTCCTCCTTTTCTTTATTGTTTACCCAAATAGTTTTGAGAAAAAGCCTTCTTTATGTGAAGTTTTGCGAGAAGCAACACTTCCTAAAGAGTTGAAACTTCTATCGTATTTTATCGTTTCAAGTCTCTGGCAATTAAATCTCCCCCTTTCAATGTAACTAGACAAGTCAGACATCCCTGCTGGAGAGAAAACTGCAATATCAAACCCAATCTTATGAAGAAAACCGAGCAAGTAAGGAACTTGAGGTTCAATCGAGTCTTCATTATCTAAAAAGACAACAATTTTCGGTATAGCAAATGGGAAATCGAAAGAGTCAATGAGGCGAATGACTTTCTTATTCAATTCTAAACAAGCACCAACAAACTCAAGCATGTCTGTTTTTGTAGTCAGTGGTTGAGAGAACAAATGCTTGTCTTGTAAAGTCTCATTGATTTTTTCCAAGATGAAGTTTTCTGTATCATCATTAAAAGGAGTGTAGTTGTAGAAAGGCAATTCTTTTAATTTTTCAATATCAAAAGTTCCGTCATTTAATTGACAAAAAGTGATTTGAAGGACTTGTCCTTCTGAAATTGAAATATCTAAGAAGTCCGATACCTTCCCTGTTGAAAACAACACATTCTTTGCTTGAACGAGTTTATTAACTAATTCTTTGTATTTCGAGGTATCTTCATACTCCCCTTCGAGTTCATAAAAGAAATTAGGGATTTTTACAATTTTGCCATCAACATCAAAACCTTGTCGAACACGCGCTTCTTCATTCCAGTTATTCTCTAAGTCAATAATGGTTGAATTAAAGAAAAGATTCTTAGTAGTACCTTTTTTGAACTGCCACGGTCTAAACAACCCTGAATCTGTGAACAAACTTTGTTCCATCTCTTCTTCAAATCCAAGAGTGATAGAGTCGAATCGTTCATAAACTGTTCCTTGACTACTTCTTTCTCTGAGTGATTCAATCGGCAATATTTGTTTATTGAGGTGTTTCTCAATTCCTGAAAAAGTTAAATCAAAAGGTTCTTTTAAAGGGTTGATATAAATGACATCCCAATTCATTTTTGCTAACAGAATCAAGAGATACATGTCATGTTTTTCAATTTCTCCATAGTAGATACACTTATTGGTCTTGCTTAACGATAAGTCAACAATCTCTAATGGTCTGATATGGTTATAGACATGAAGAAGTAACTTTGTAATAAAGTTATTACGGACAGAATCATTTGAAAAATGTTCATTCTGCACCGCTAAAAGAATAACTTCTTGTAATTTCTCTACAAAAAGAGGATTAACATCTTCAGGAAACATAAGCAAATCTTCGTTTTTAAGATGAAAGACATCCATAAATTGAAGTTCTGATTTAATGTTATTCATAAAATCAAAATCTACTTCAAAAGGCACATGATTATCAAACAACTGTGTGACGCTCATCTTGTTTTGCTTTATCTAGTAGAGTAGCAAGTACATTATTGTATTCCCTTTGCTCTTCTACACCAATGTAAGCAACAAAAAAAGGTCTAAAAGTTGCGCTAATCCCTTGCCTTTCAAAGTTAGGCTTCCAAAGTTGATGAATAAGAGTTTTCAATGGAGGGCTATTAGACATTTTTAACACCTTCTTTATTTTATTATTTGTAATATGATATTATTTAATCACAAAAAAAATAGAAAGTCAACTGAAAAGATAAAAGTTTTTGATATAATCAAAAAAAAGAACTAGAAAACCTAGTTCTTATGCGTTATTGTGTCTTTTTATGTTTTTCAGCAAAAGCACGCGCTTCTTCTCGTATCGCTGCCATGATAGATAAGAAATGTTCGGTTAGTTCTTTTGAAAAGTGGGAATAGTTGAACTTGATTTCTCCTTTTTCTTCAAGGATACGAAGAGTTTCTTTTTGTGCTTCAGTCAGCTCCTCAAAGCCATTTTGAGATTCTAACCAACAAGCTACTGCACCTGTATAATAGAAGCGTTCTTCGATATACCAAGTGGGAGAAAAATCAAACTTCCCTCCATTTAGGTAGTTGACTAAACTTTCAAGGACATAGGCGTGGCTAGGTTGAGCTTCAATGATACGTCCGTCTGGGAGAAGGATAAATTCTGAATAGAAAGGCTCTTTCTTTACTAGATACTCCTCAACGGTGAGGACAGGGACAACATAATCCATTTCCTCGTAGCCGCCTGAAGTGATTTTCAAAGAGGTTAATTCTTTTATTTTTCTTTTATTCATAACTTTATTCACCTACAATTCGCGTAGCACAATTTAGCTTTGTAACAACTCCTTCTTCATCAAAGAAGACCGTCAAAGTGCAAGCATACATTTTTTCATCAGAGTAATCCAAGAACCTTACTTCCCAGTCGAGTTTCCCATCTGCATTAGCCAAGTCTCCATCTAATTTAGTGATGAATAATGGAAGAGTCTTAATATTTACGCCAATATCAAGAGAAGACCATCCGTCGTTTAGAAACTCATGGGCAGAATACACCATGTGAGGATTAGTGATGTGATTGCACATATTCAAGAACATAAATTCAATAGTTTTATCTTTGAAATGAAGCTCTTCTAAGCGTCTTTTAAGTCCATCCATTTCTTCCAAGTAAGAACTAGCTGTTTCTAAAGTGTCTTCAAAAAGATTAGATAAGTCATTCTTTTTCTTTTTGTAACTTTCTTTCAAAAACTGTTGAATAAAAGGATACTGTGATAAACCATTTTTTTCAAACAGTTCAGCAGCATTATAATCAACCCCAACATTCAACCAAAAAGCATCAAATACATCCTCGTAAAACTCAGGAGTGGCAGTATGAATTAAACTTTCAGGAGAAACGTTGCGTGATTCTAAATAACGGTGAATCAATCCTTCCAAAAAATCACTAGTTTCAGGAGAACTTCCATCAACAATAGCAGAGTTTATAACCATTGCTTCGAACAAGGAACAATCATAATTATCAAATCGAAATTCTTCTTGTTCGTCCGAGCTTAAAAAGTGAAAACCTTTTACTAATTTACGCGCTTCTTCTTCTGTATAAACCTTTTCAGGCTTCCAATGATAAATGAAGACATATCCTCCCTTTTCATTTAGTGAGAGGACACCTTCTTTTTGCAAAAAATCCAAAAAATCTTGAATATCCATGATGATACCTTTCTATTCCTTTACTTCTTCATTTACTTCAGCAAAGTGTAACACTTTCTGAGCAAATTTTTCAGGGAATCCTTTCTGTTCTAAAAAGTCAATAACTTCTTCTTCTGTTTCGAAAACTGCACGCTCTGTACCGTATTTACATCTCTGCTTTCCCCAAGCTAAAGCAGTTTCTTTGTAAAGAAACTTAGTAACAGTTGCTTTCCCAAGTCCAAAATGATTAGGCATTTTTTCGAGAAATACTCCGAAATGTAGTTTCATATTTATTTTCCTTCCTTACAAATTTACACCCATTAGGACCATGAACAGACAAGGATTTTGTCTGTTCATCATAGATGGTCACTAACTGTCCAATCTTTTTAAATGGTTCTGTCAGCATTATTTTTACCCCTGATAAAACTCAGGATAAGTGAGAACTCGGAAATGTTCTTTAATATCAAACCCTTCAGGCAAGAACTCACCTAACTGTTTTTTAGTTTCTTCAATGAGAATTTCGTAATATTGCTGCTTGCTAAGATGAATATTATCAGCAGGCATATTTACCATAAACAAGAAACCTGAATCAAGGAGGTCTTCATAAAATTCTCCAGTTTTAGGGTCATACACAATGGTTTGAATATGTCCATTATCTGTGTCCGAACAAAGAGCTTTGATTTCACTGTAAGCATCTGTTTCAAAAATCAAATCCAGAATGTCCAACTCCTTAAATTTAGCAACTTCTTCGTCAGTTTCTTCAATATCCTTGAAATAACTATCTTTCAAAAGGCGTTGGGCAATACCGAGAGTTTCGTCATTATTCATCAATAACAAGCCTCCAGTTTGAATAACTTTCCAGTAGCATTTACGTCTAATCATTTTTTATTTTCCTTCCTGATTTATAATATAAGTATATCACAAATAAGAGAGTTTGTCAAGCGAGATATATAAAAAGACGAGAAATTCTCGCCTTATTTTTATATTTTGCTCTAATCTGCAAATTGCTGTTGCTGCTGAATCAGTTCTAAGATTTTTTGCTTCACAGAAGCGCCATGTTGCCCACCTTCAAACAATAAATCAAAACACTCAGGAACTTCGATTCCTTCAAAATTGACGGTTTTACCTGAATAGTCTTCAATCAAAATTTGTGGGTTTTGTTCGCTATCTAAAAGGCTAGATGCAAAAAATAACAATTCTTGACCCAATCTATCTAACTCACGCGCCTTTCGATAAGAATCCCAGATTAGAATCCCAACAAATAACGCAACCCCTCCACTAAAGACAGTAAAAATCGTAAGATAATCCCATGTAAGTCTATGGGTAGATAGATAATCCCTAATAAAGAAATAAACAAAAATACCAAAAGGGATACAAAGAATTTGAAATAGCTTCGTATGTTTTACAAAAGGATGCTGATTCAATTTCGTGTAAAGTTGGTCATATCTATTAACTAAATACAGATACCTATCTGTTTTTCTTCCATGTTTTTTTCCTGTCATTTTTATTTTTTTCTCCTGACAAATTTTTATTCTATTATACCATTAAAAAAAATGATAATTATAAAAAAATAAAAAGGGATGCCCCTTTTTATTCTTGCAGCAATGCTAAATCGTATATTGTGTAGTCACAACGATAAATAAGCAATCTCTTTCCATCAATCAATAATTCAGTTGTATTTGGTACGCTTGAGCTGTTGATAGAAACTTTATCACCAGAATAAGTTGCAAGGGGTGTTCCTTTTTGTGAGCGAATAAGAACAACTTTTGATTTGCCAGTGAAGTCATTTTTGTAAGCTGAAACAATTCGGTTGATAATTGGAATATCACTATTATCATTTTTCAAATCAACCGTCTTGCGATACTCTGCAAAGATGTCATGCAGACCTTTTTCTTCAGCCACCAACGAAGACCCTACATGGTCAATCTCCTGTTTGCCAATCGTAATTTTTAGAACATGTCCAAGACTAGTTGTTTTGCCTTCGTCATCATGTTTATCAAAATCTGAATTTCGAGAAATAGACATGGATTTTCCTTCAATGCGGTCAATTACCTGAGAATCTTCATCAAAGGTTCTGACCACCATTGTAAGACCTTCAAAATCTTCTTCAAGATTCTTTAGGTAGTTGTCAACTGCTTGGCATCCTGCCAGAAAGACGCATGTGAACCCACAAGTCAACAATAACAATAATTTTTTCTTCATTTTTTCCTCCTCACAATAATTTTTCAGCAACTTCTTCGAATTGTTTCAGCTCTTTCTTGAAGCGTTTGAGGTCAGTTTGGCGGCTGTGCAATTTAGGAGAGTTGAGAGTAAAAACTGTCTTTTTTATAACATGGCTGAAATTAACTGAGTTATCTATGTAACTAACTTCTACACAGACTTCAGTAAAAAAATTGGAGTACATAGCTCCTGTCATTTCGCCAACAACAGTTCCACCATAAGAGCATCGTTCTCGATACCCTAATTCAGCAAGGACTTGTCGTAGCTCCTGCATTTCTTTGTAGTTTTGTTCTAACTCTTTAGAATAAGTCATATTTTATTTTTCCTTTCGATAATATTATCAACAAGTTTTGGTTGGTAACTCGTTTTCAGCTACGCTTTGGATTTTGATTTGATTCAAAGCGCTTGTAAATAAGAGATGGCAATCATCTTCCGCAAATTTAATGTCAAAGAAGTACCCATCATCGCCATTTCCAAGGTCAGATTGGTCGTTATAAAACTCATGGTCAGGGTCTAATTTAATTAACTCTGCTACTGCACGCGCCAAGAAAAGAATGTCTTCTTTTCTTTTTTTATCAATTCCATCTAATAAAGATTCTTTGTAAGTAGGATACTTATCTTCCAATTCTTTTATAAATTCATGGTGGTAAATGTAGTAGCCTTCGTTGTCATATTGATTTTTCAAGGTCTTCAAGAACTTGTTCATCCATTTTTAATTCACAAACTTTTGAAAAAAGATAAATCAATGCGTTTATAACAGTAAAATCTTTTACCTTGCAATTCAACTGTTTCTACAAGCTTATCTTTGAATGTTTTGTTAGTTTCAAACATTTGCAAAACAATTTTAGATTGTTCCATACTACTCCCCTGCTCCTTCATTAAATTTACTTTTGTCCACTTTACCTAGAATTGCAAATCCGTCTTCGTTTTCACTCCACTGATAAACTCGCATCTCCCATCTTTAACCTCAAAACCAACAAAGCGCACATCAATCTCTTCTAAAACCAAAGACTGAATAACAACAAAAGTTGCCTAGAAACCACTTCACCAAGATAAGAATCAACATAATCATCTAGCTGTTTGATAACCGCATCCTTATCTTCATTCCACTTACTTGTCCAGTCAGTTTCGTAATCCTTAATTCGATAAATGGTTGTCATTTTTATTTTTCTCCTTTTTTCGTTTTTATTTATAATAATATTCTATCATAAATAAATGTAGTTGTCAAGTCAGAAATAAAAAAACTAGCCATTTTTTTAGCTAGTTTTATTCATTCATACATTTGTATTATTCAACTTCAAAAAAACTTCTTTTTGTTTCAATCTTGAGCTTTTGAATTTGCGCTAAAGAATTTTAAATCTCTTTCAAAAATTTACATAAGAAAAAGTCCATTGCGAATCCATTATCAACTTCATTGTTTCTCATCAAACAATTCTTTATTGATAGAAAAATCGCCCTGTTTTCGATTAGAATATTTTGTAAGCAATACTGGATGCGTAAAGGAGTTCATCACGATATTCTGAATCGCAAGGAGTAATTTCCCACTCTCCTCTGATTGCTCTTCCTCTGATGGTTCACCGAGAACTATGTCGATGCAAAGCGTATGGGAGACGTATTTCATCAATAATTTCTCTAAAGTTCAATCCATGTTCTGGTCTGTCTAGTTCATAAGCATTTTTCTAGCAAACTATCTGCATCTAGTTCTAATTCTTCACCAAAAAAACTTTTTTTATATTTTGTTCTTTGATAGCTTTCAAGAATGGATGGGAAAAATGTCTTCCTCAAACTTTTACAACTGAAGCTAAACTACATCCAACGCTCTTGAAAAAAAAATCGGCATTTGACATAACGTTTAACCAATAACTCTAGCTGTTCCTCGCTTAGTTCTTCTTTCTCAACATGAGAAAAGGAAATCTTTCATCAAATAGAGATATCAAGCATCTCAAGTCGGACATCACCATCAACAGTGATATATGTCGAAAGTTCTTTTTTTCTTCAACAACAGTCAACAGGCATAAAAAGCACCTTCTTTCTTTTTTTGTTTGTAGAATCTATTATATCAAAAAAACAGACTAAAAGTCTGCTTTTTTTACATTATTTATTTAACGACATGTTTTTTGGGAATTGAAACCTTTTGGTCTTTGGCAACAAAAAAATGTATTCTGAATCAGTTTCTTCCTCAATAGTAGAAGAAAAAAATGATTTTTTCAAAAACATTATTATCTTTCTTCAACTCGAATACCAAAGGTTTTTTTCCCAACTTTTTTCAATATTATAGTATTCTTCAACTTTTCCTTTAGAAATTTCATTATAGTCTTTTTATGTTTTTCAAAAAGCTTTATAAGACCAAAATCCAAAAACAAATCATTCCTAGAAGGAAATAGTCCCAAGAAAAAAATTTTTTTATCGTAAAAAAATTTGTAGCAAAAATCTTCTTTTCCGATTAAAAAAACCAAGGCAACACATGCAATAAACATGATTGCAAAAGAAAATTAAGTTAGTATAATAACTTCCCAATATTTGATTGTAATAAAAAAATCCATATTTTTTTCCTCATTTCTTATTTTGTAATTACATTATAACACAAAAAGTGTTTTATGTCAATAAATAAGAGCAAACGAAAGTTTTTGCCCTTATCTACATTTTCATCTACCAAAAATATTCTTTAGTTCTTTTTGATAGTCACTTAGACTTCTACGTTTAGAAGTAAAATTTTTTAACGAAACTTGTTCAGTGTCTTTTATCATATTAGCTACAAATTCCGCAGATTTTTCTTTTGGTACAGAAAAATTCTTTGTAAAACTAGTCATAGCCATATCAAACCAACCTAACCTTTCCACTCATCAATGTCGATTGAAGCAACACTCCAAAGTGTGGATAAATAGGGGAATTGGTATCTTTGTAGTCGAGTTCGTAGAATTTCTCCAAAGCCTCTAGCACAAGTTCTCCAATCAACACTTGAGGCAGAATAATAACAGGCTCTTGCAAACTATGATACAAATCCATGAAATCACGCGCATAACGTTGTTGGTCAAGGTTGTTGAGAGGGAATGAAGCTCGGTGAATTTCAACTCCCTCCAATTTAGCAGCATCATCCTGAGATTTCGAATAGAGGGAGATGCCACAGTGATTGTTAATGCAGTAAGAAATCAAAGCAAGTACATCTTTGGTATCCAAAGAGAACCCCACTTGTAAGTTAGCGCACTCTAAGTCTGAATAAGAAGTAACTGTAACTTCTCCAATACTCAGTTGTTCTGTTTGTTGATAGGTTGGATAAGACATATATATTCTCCTTATAAAATCTTAGCGCCTTTGACGATAGAGTTCAATTTGACAAAAGAATCTGCCATTTTTTGATACTCTGGAAGAATTTCATTTTCTAGAGCCTCTAGTAAAGCATCAGCAGATGGGTAATCTTTTGTTGTGATTGTGCTACATTTTGAAGAATCACTTCCTACTACGATTCCGTAAAAAAGACCTTCTTGCTCAGGAACAGGTGAAATTCTAATATCAACCTTGTACTTTTCTTCCAATTCTGCAATGACACTTAAAGAAGAAGTCTCTTTGAACAGGCTAACATCAATAATTTGTTCATTAGTGAAATCATCATTGTGTGGGTCGTGGTAATTGTATTGGCGGAGTGTCTTGTCTTCATGGTTGTATTCCAAGTGTAGATATTTCAGTCCATTCAAATTGATTTCTAGGATATGGTCCACATTTTCACCCTCCCAAACATCTACAACAACTGAAAGTTCATTATTTTTATCTAGTGGAATCGGCAATTCAATTTTGTCACCTGTGACCGACATACACCACATCAAAACTTCCCCTGTCTTGTTTTTCATTATTCGTTTGATTTTGTGTCTGCTTGGAGCAGAACCGCCAAAATGAATAAAAGAGGTAAAAAGCGAAAGCCCAGTTACCTTTTTATCATTCCCTTTCATTGCCATTTTCTTATCAATTTCTTCTTTAGCAATTTCTAGTAATGCAATTTCTGTTTTGTCTAACATGATTATTCTCCTTTATTTATCTTCTGTAATAATATATTTCTCATAATTTTCTGAGCTGAAATCAGAGTTTTCAGTATGGTAGTTAATACATTCTAGCAACTGCTCAATAACCGCACGTCGCTTGCTACCTTCTGGAGCGCCTTTGTAGATAAGAGCTAGTTTGCTAAGATTTTCTTCTGATAATCCATAATCCATTGCAGAAGCAATATAGCTTACATTGTAAATGCCTTCGTGTTCATCATACTCTTTTACATCATCAAGAGCTTTTTTCCAATCCGATTGAATTTCCAAGCGTTGCTTGATTTTTTCAAGAGAAAATTCACTCATGCAGACCATTGAATACATATTTGTTGTCCCCATTTGTTCTTTTATCCAAGAATTGATTTCTTCCAAAAGAGCATCTTGTTTTTCCCTTTCAGAATGAGCTAGAGAAACGAGGTAGATAACATCATTTTTCAACCATTGAGTAAGAACATAAAAGTTATCCTTGTATTCTTTCAATCGTTGAATATCATCTTCTTTATAAGCCTTCTCAGGCATAAATTTCCTCCACATTTCAATAATAACAAGATAAACAAATCTTTTATCATTATCAGTTATTTCGATTGGTTCAATAGCTTTCATTTTTTTATTTTTTTCCTTTCCGATTTATAATACAAGTATATCATAAATAATAGAATTTGTCAAGCCAAATATACAAAAAGACCGTTGTAAAATAAAAATTTGCTTTTATTGAGTGAGGTTTTGCTATAATATTTGTTAAGGCACGACAGAGCCTTATCCTTTCTGAATTAGTGGGAAACCGCAAGACAATAGACGTAGTGAAAGCTACGCCTATTGTTTTTATTTAAAAAATATGTTATACTCTTATATAAGGAATGGGGAGTCCTTTTGTTGGCTTTTATAAAGCAAACATACTAACAGCCCTGAACAAACCTTAAAATCAAAAAAGCACTTGCATTGAGCAGGTGCTTTTTGTTTGTTGTTAGTCTCTGTAAATATTAGCTCCAATCACACGGTCTTCATAGCTGCTCTTTTCTTGGCAGTAAGTCACATAGTCTTCGTAGGAAGAGAAATGGAGTTTTTCAAAGGTTCGAGCATCAATAATTTCCGTTTGCTCTTCATCCCAATTTTGGAAGAGTTCATAAGTATTTGAAACTAACAAAACTCTTAGATTACTAGAAGAATCATGCTCTACAAATTGCCGAATCATTTTTTGAATTTCAAGTGAGAAGTCAGGGCTTAGACCAGAATCAACACTATCAATCAACAGTACAAAAGGAGTATCTTTCTTTTCGACAACTTGTTGCGCGTGGTTGACCAAATCAAAAATACGTTTCAAATCCAAAATTCGCAGTTGACCTTCTGAATATTCAACTCTTTCCAATTTCACTGAATAAGTGCAACCTGCCAAACCAAGCATGGTTATAAAGTCATTTCCATTGTAACCATCATAGGTGAAAAGAAGGGCGTTAGGGCGCTCGTAAGTTGGTTTAGAAAGAATGGAATCAATAGTTGATTTTTTAGTGGACACTTCCACTTCAAAGGTTGAGTAATACTTATATTCTTCTCCATAAGTTTCTCTAACACTCCTTTTTACCGCCATCAACAAGCTGCTTTTCCCATAGCCATTCGGACCTGCAATAACCGTAAGAGGTTTGTTTAGTTCTAGTTCGTCAGGATAAGTAATGTGTTTATCCGAGTGATTGTTTAGTCGAGTTATTTTCATATTTTTCTACTTTTTTAAATTTCTTGGATGATTGCATCCCACATAAAATTATGGTTGATGTTTGAATAAGCCAAGACAGATAATTTATCTTCTTCAGACTTGATGGAGATAGCCCAGATTGGGTCATTGTAATTGTTGTTAATGTCGCATTCGACTACTTCACCAGAAGCAAATTTAGTCCGCAATTCAAACAATTCCTTAACCAAAACAGCAAACTCTTCGCTGTGTTCTCTTTCTAAAGCCCACACCAAAGTTCCGTCTGATGCAAAATCTTCCATAGAGCAATTTTCACCAATGATGTTGCAATCTTTCAAAAGAAGGTCAATAATAGTAATAACTCCTTCTTCGAAAGAAGGTAAAACATCAACAGTAATATCACGTTCACATTGTTTGGCTAAAACATATTTTTTCATATAAGAACCTCATTTTCTTTTTTATTTGTAATACAAGTATATCACAAAAGTAAGGAGTTGTCAAGTCAGATATGTAAAAAAATGCCATGAAATAACTAACCAAGACAATGGATGAATTTTACATTCCATCTATTGTTTTTTATAAAAAGATGTGGTATAATTCTTATAAAGGAATGGGAATCCTTTTTGCTGGTTTATCATAAAGCAAGCAAAACAACAATCCCGAATCCCAGAACAAGAGAAAAAAACGTCAAGTGGGGTTATAATTGACGTTTTTTGTTGTAAAAAAAGGAGTTTTTACACTCCTCTTTTTTTTATCAATCAACATTCTTCAATAGCGCATCCCACGGATAGTCGCTGTCAATATTAGAGTAAACTTCTAAAACCAATTTAGATTGTTCCAAATAAATTGTTAGTTCCCACAAATGGTCATCATCATTTGAAATAGAAATCTCACTTTTCTCTTTAGCAAACAAATTATCTAATTCTTCAGAGACGTTATTCCTCAATAAAAAAACAACTCGACTAAAGAATCAATTTCTTCTTCTGCCCCATCCACAGTCTCAACCAGCTTTTTGCGAAGCTGGGTGCTGTCTGTTGGGAAATCTTTTGGATTTATGTCGTAATCTTTCAGAATAAGGTCAATAACTTCAACAACTGAAGTTTCTAAATCTTTAGCAGAAGATAAAGTAAGATTTCTATCTTTAGAAATAGCTAAAATGTAGGTCATAACATACCCTCCTTTTTATTTATAATAAAAGAATATCACAAAAACGAGAAGATGTCGAACCAATATATACACCAAAATTATTTTTTTCGCAAAAAAACAACCTGATTAAAATCAAAGTTGTTTTTTAAAATTTCTAAAGTAATTTATTCATCATGATTCCAGCAGGATTTTCTAGCTCTAGCTTAATAGCAAAAATCTCGCCTCACTCCATATATCCATCAACAATCCATAATTGAAAAGGTTTCTTTTCATTATAGGGTGTTGATATTTTTATGTCTCTTCCCAACTCATTTATCAACGAAGGTAGAGCGTCTAAGTCGTCTAATTCAAGCTCAATTACAGGGTTTCCTGTATCACATTCGCAAAAGTAAGAAACCTTTCCCACTTTCTCTAATGCTTCTCGATATTTATCATAGGTTGCCTCTTCGTCAAATAGTCGCGCAGAAAAAACTTCAAATTTCATTCTATTCACCAACTTCCAATTTTTTTCTAAATATGTTTATAGAAGGATTTTACAAAACATCCCCAAGGACTTCATCTTCTAATTTTTGAGCTTTATATTCTTTAGAGTAATTAGCGTTTTTAACGAGATTGATAAATGTATCGACATCCACCATATCACGTCCGTTAAACTTAGCCCCTGTCTTACTCTCTAAAAGCTTGATGAAGTTCTTTTGTTTTTCCGACATATTCTCAGCGTCTTCATAAAATGCACGCTTACGGATTGGATTAAGATTTTCGTCTAAGCTGCTTACAAGCACAATTTCAAAACTTGTTACATTCATCAATGTATAGACAGTGAACAAGTAGTTGTAGTTAGCAGATACGACAATGTATCGCTCGTTCTTGTAGGTAACAAAATTTCCTTTTGCGTAGTAAACTCGTTTTTTAGGTGCAGTCATTAGAAATTCCTTTCATAATAATGTTTCAAATCAAACTACGAACTTCCTTCGTATATTCATAAAGAAGTTTGAAATCTTCAAGCAAATTCTTTTTGTTTTTAGGAGTGAAGGTTTGTGTACCGCGAGCAAAATCCCACAAAATACCACGTCGTTCCAAATCCATAATTTCTGCTGTGTCTGTTGAAGGGTCGTGAGTAACAAAGATGATTTTTACTTCATTTTCAGTCACCTCAATTTTGGCAGAACCTTCATAAGTTTTGACCTTGAGAGAAATTGAATTGCCATCAACATCAAACTTCAAATCAGGATAGTGCGTGAGAATATCCTCAACAGCCAATGCTAGTTCTTTGTTCGCAAATAAATGTCCATTCACTTCGTAATGTGTTACAGCTTTCATTTTTAATATACCTCTTTTTTATTTTTATAATAATATTCTATCACAAATAAACGCGCGTGTCAAGTGGAAAAACAAAGAAATATAAAATAAATTTGACAAAGTTATACAAAGTATGATAAAATATATAAAAATGAAAGGAGATAAAATCATGTCAGATAAAATCGTTGTAGGCAAACGAGTTTCTAAGTGGGGGAATGGTTTAGGGATTCTGCTACCTAAACAAGTTGTAGAAAAGATGGAATTGAAAGCTGGAGATAAGTTAGTTTTAGAGATGGAGGATGGGGTTGTTACTCTCAAAAAAGAAAGTGATGTCTTAAACATTCCTCGGTTTAAGCTTGAGGACTTGCTGAAAGACTATGAAGGCTATCAAAATGAAGAATATTGGAAAGATGTAGAACCAGTTGGAGAAGAAGTTTGGTAGATATAAATAAAAAAGCCTTGCTAAAAGCAAGGTTTTTCTTTATTTCTGTAATGTTTATTTATAAAACTCCATTGTTGCTTCAAGTCCAATTTCTTCAACTTGATTCATAAGTTTTTGAATTTTTGCCACTTTTTTCAAAGTCATGGTGTAGATACTCTTCTTCCCTCGTCTAAACAGAGAACGCTCCATAGGAGAAAAACCTGCTCCTTTATCAAGAAGATTTGTTTTAACAAAAGGATTTTTAATAAAAGCCGAAACTTTGTTTAGGTCAATCTGTTTGTAGAGGTCAATATCTCCTTCTCTCACTTCTTCCAAAGCTTGTAAATTATAAATGTTAGCATTAGTTGAAAAATAAAGCTTTCCACTTTCTGACAACATCCATTTCTGCAACTTCAGGAGAGTGTCAATCATCAACGTGCCAAATTGTTCTTTATCAGAGCGAACTTTAAAACGGTACTTCTCGAAACTCCAGTCTCTTGCTCTAACATAAAGCCACTAACACTTTTGTCACGAAGCAAGATGAAGATATTGAAAGTATCAAGAATATGAATATCCATATTTGAGTTCATCTAATCCTCCTTTCGATTTACTTGTTGCTGCTTATAAGCTAAAATAGTGTTTTTCATCAGATTCACTACTGTCATTAAGCCTACGCCTCCAGGAACAGGAGTTGCAATCCCTGAGAATTGATGGTTGAGTAAAGATTCAAAATTGACATCCCCTACCAGTTTTCCACTCTCAAGACGGTTAATGCCGACATCAATGATAACTTCTGCATTTCTAATATCATGAAAACTAACAGTATTGGGATGTCCAGTTGCTACCACAACTACATCAGCGAACAAACAAAGGGAACGTAACAAGGTCTTACTGGTCTTGCTGTTACAAATAGTAACGGTAGCTCCACCGTTAATCAACTCTAACGCAAGGGACTTTCCAACAATATTGCTACGCCCAAGGATAACAACACTCTTGCCTTCAACATTATAGTTATAAAAGTCTAAAATGTCTAAATACCTGATGGCGTACAAGGAATGAAATGTGGTTGATTTAAGGAGAGTTTCCCCATGTTTGCAGATGAAAATCCATCAACATCCTTATCAGGGCGAACCAACGAAGAAAGTTTAGAGGCGTTTAGATGCTCAGGGAGAGGTAATTGTAAGATAATTCCATTCACGCGCTCATCATCGTTGAATTGGTTAATCGCTTCAACAAGAACCTCTTCTGCAACGTCTTCTGAGAACTGCACATGTTCCAGTTCAATACCAATAACAATTGCCATCTTTGTCTTGCTCTTGATGTAAGACATACTTGCTGGGTCATTCCCAACGCTCATAACAACAAGTTTAGGAATCCCTTCAAAAGAAGATACTTCCTTTTTCAAGCTCTCAGCAATTTCTTGTGAGACTGTTTTACCGTCAAAAATTTTCATGACCACTCCTTAATCCTTATCGAACCGAATCCATTTCAATGTACGCCAAACCGTAAATACATAGAACAAAGCGTACAAAACCACAATGAATTTGAAATTAGCAGGGATAAATACTAAGCTTATACCTATAAGGTTAATATCAATCAACAATGCTAATGCCATAGCAATCACAACTTCTTTTTGTTTCGTAATTTTCATTTCATTTTTCCTTTCAATTCTTCACGAATATCCATCAGCATTTTCCCCAATCTATTTCCATGAGGCAACCAATTCTTTTTATCAAACATTTCTGCCATGCCATATTCACACATGATAGACAAGTCGTTAGGTTCGTAAGGTTCAGATTTCACATAAATCAATTCCAAGCCTTCTGTTTCGAGCAACCCTTTTGCAAGTTGCAAGCTAATCGCTTTATAAACTTTATCCTCAATTTCTTCATCATTCCATGCGAAATAAAGGCGACGAAGGAGAATGACTAAACTTGTATAAAAACCTTCTTCCTCCCACTCCTTCAACTTCTCAGGGTCAGCAATTTCACTCATCTTGTTTTTAGCACGAAGGAGAGCTTCTTTTTTGTCTTTTTTCAGTCCTAAAATCGCTGGTGCAAAATTTTCAGTAAAGAGAACTCCTTGGACAGCTAGTAATTGTTGCATGATAGTTTGTCCTTGAATATCCCAGTTAAGAGTTAATGGTCCTCCGTGAAACAAAAATTGATTACCAATTTGCATCCCATAACTTTGCCAAATTTTTGAACTCAAATTTCTCACCTCCTCTTATTTTTAGATGTCTATTTATCTTCGGTTTCTTCAGCACCTTCTATCCATTGACATAACAAATCGCTTTGAGTATTTGCTACAATCTCACAAGAAACACTTTCGGTAGGCGAGAAATATTCTGAAACGAGTAAATTCAAAACACTACGCCACAATTCTTCATAATTTTTAAAGACATATCTCCAAAAATAGTCACCTTCTAGACGTGTTCCTATCCAGCCCCAAAATCGTATTTTCTTTTCCACAAGTTGAATCTCGATTGCGATTGTGCCACTTTTTGAAAACGCAAAAACGATTCTATTCTCATTACCTTTCTCTAGGTTATTATCAGAATAACAAATCCCTAATAATTTCAAAGATTCTTTAAGTTCACCCTTTTTGATAATGTTATCAACTTGGTTTTGAAAACAATAAAGCTCAAGAACATCCATCTCAGGAACATCAAAAAAATATCCATTACTTTCACTCTCTTTTTCCTCTTATTTTTATAAACCTAGTATATCATAAAAACACAGAATATGTCAAGTATAATATATAAAACGTATAGTAAAAATATATGTAAAGAGATAAAAAGAAACCTCCCAAGAAGGAAGGAGGTTTTTTTATTTGAAGTAGCAAGGAGGTTTTTTTACAAATTACAGAACGCAGTAGATAATTGAATAAAATAGAGAAATTTACTTAATGGAAATTATAAATATTGTAACGAATAAAATAAAAATAAGAGAAAAGCTTACCACTTCAAATAATATTGATATTGTACCACAAACCAAAACTCAATTCAAGATTTTACCAATCACCTGAAGAGCCTCCACCGTCAAAACCTCCGCCTGACCATGAATCTCCTCCACTCCAAGAGCTTGAGCTGTCGTAAGAGGAAGAACTAGAGGAAGAACCAAAGTCGCTGCTGGTGTAAGATGAACCACTGTCGTAAATAGCAGAATCATGTTGTTTTTTCTTACTGTATGATGATTTGTCTTTGATATATTCGTCGTCATAATCATCACCATAATCATTATCACCATAAGCTTTAATGGATTGGCTGACGTAATAGCCACGGTTGTGGTTTTCTGTATATCCTGTATATCCTGAATACCTATTATCATACCGTCTAATCAAATATTGAATGAGAAGAATAGGAAGCATAAGAGGAAGTAAAATGGTTAAAGCAATTAAAAAAAGTTTAAAAAGTTTTTTAAGTTCTTTATCAAGATTATTAAGTCTGTCTTTTTCTTCTTCCGATTTCTGCTCTTTTATTTCAGAAGCAGAATTAGACAAATAAGGAGTTATAAAGCTACTTAGTTCAGATAAATAAGCAGAAACACCAGTAGAATAATCGCCACGCCTAAAGTCAGATTTTACTGTGCTATTCAATGAACTAGCTTTGAATCTGTGATGAGAGTTGATAAATTATTGGAAGTCTCAGTACGGATTTTTTTATCCTTGATAGCAATAACCAACAAGATTCCATTATCTGTACCAGAATAACCTACCTTCCATGCGCGTGCAGTCTCATTTGCGACACTTTCAATGTCTTTATCCAAAGAATCAACAATAGCAACAGCGATTTGAGGTTTTAGAGTGGTTTCAGACCATTCTTTGTTCAGCTCTCCTACTTTATCAACAACATCTTGACCGAGATAACCATGTGGGTCATAGACACCATTGATTGGAGGAGAGGAAGGAATTTCTTCTGCATAAACAGAAATACTAACAAATGCAAAGAAAACGCTAAGAAGTAACAATAAACGTTTCATGTTATTTTTCCTCCAACTAGTCTTTCAAATTTACAGAAGGAACTGTTTCTTTTGCAGCCTTAGTCGCCTCTACCAAATCCACTTTTTCAAAACCAAACATATTTGCAACGATATTTGTAGGGAATTTTTGGATAGTGGCGTTGTAGGTAGTTGCTACCTTGTTGTAGTCTGTGCGAGCTACATAAATACGATTTTCTGTTCCCTCAAGTTCTGTAATCAATGTTTGAACTTGCTCATTCGACTTCAACTCAGGATAGTTTTCTTTCACAACCAACAAACGAGAAATAGCAGAATCCAACTCCCCTTCTGCTTTCTCTTTGTCAGCAGATGTTGCAGAGCTTGAACCGATTTTAGCACGCGCTTCAGCAATCTTTGTAAAGATTTTATCTTCGTGAGCCATATAACCTTTGACGCTATTAACTACGTTAGGAATCAAATCATATCGCCTTTGCAGTGTTGCTTCGATTTTAGCTTCCGCCTGCTCAACATTCGCCTTCTTAGAGACAAGTCCGTTGTAGCTTCCCATAAAGAATAGCCCAAATAACAAAAGCACACCAATAACTACACCGAAAATTTTTACTGTTTTATTCATAATTTTACTTTACCTCGTTTTTATTTATTTACCAACTGCCAGAAGAACCGCCACCGTCAAATCCACCGCCTGACCACGAACTGGAGCTTGATGAAGAACTTGAAGAATCATAGGAGCTTGAAGAACTAGAAGAACTAAATGAATCATAAGAGCGTGAAGCCGAACGATAGGAAATTGAACCAGAACCGCTAGATGAAGAAGAATTTCCTTTTTTCCACTTATAATATTCCTCCTCTTCTTTTCGGAGCTTGTCGCATTTAATTCCTATAAAAATCAAAATCAAAATAAAAATCCCAAATATAATTGCCCCAATAAGCCCCTGTTTTCTATTGTATTCTTTTTCGTTTTTTTGAATTTGTTCTACAAGCTCATTAGATAAGTATTCTCCTTTTTCAACATTCTGTTTATTTTCTAAAAGAGAAGAATTTATAACAGTTTCAACTTTAGAAAGATACTTCAACATACCAGAAGAATAATCTTCATTTGTGAACTACCCCTCCCTACATTTCATTAAGAGGGAGGAGCTTCTTGGGTAATGTGCTGACTTAGAGATTAGGTGTCTAGCCTCCAGAGGTTACACAAGTGGACCAAGCTATCCCCATAGTTCCTACGGTTCTAAAATTAGTTAGGCTAGACTCAATCCTTCTTTGAGGATATTAAGACTAGCGTTGATGTCACGGTCATGATGAGTACCGCAGCTCTCACAAGTCCACTCACGGATAGAAAGAGCTTTCTTCCCTGAACTTTCTCCACAAGTAGAACAGAGTTGGGAAGAGGGAAACCAACGACTGATGGTCACAATCTTCTTTCCATACCAGTCTGCCTTGTAGTGAAGTTGGCGGACAAATTCATTCCAAGAGGCATCACCAATAGCTCTTGCTAAGTGGTGGTTCTTCATGAGATTGCGACTCGCTAAATCCTCGATACAAATCATATCGTGGTTCTTGATGAGGTTTGTACTGAGTTTATGTAGGAAGTCTTTTCTTTGGTTGGCAATCTTCTCATGAAGCCGAGCGACTTTTGACTTCTGTTTCTGATAGTTAGAGGACTCAGAGAGTTTGATACCTTTTTTCTTAGCAAGAAGCCCTCGCCTAGACAAAATCTTCTGTTCCTTAGCCAACTTCTTGGATAGAGAGGTAAGAAACTTAGGATTCTCAATTTTCTCTCCAGTTGAGAGAATAGCAAAGTTCTCCAGTCCTAAATCAACCCCTAAACTAGAATCAGTCTTAGGCAGAGGTAAAATTTCTTCTTCACAGAGGATAGAGATGAAATACTTTCCTGTTACTGTCTTTGAAATAGTGGCGCTCTTAATCAAACCCTTTGGTTGACGGTGGAGCTTGAGTTTAACCCAGCCAACTTTTGGAAGTTTGACCTTCCCATCTAAGACAGCAATCGTTCCCTTTTGATTATTGGTCTTATAAGATTGAGCTGTTTTCTTAGATTTGAATCGTGGAAAACCAAACTTAGACTGAAAGAAAGATTTGTAAGCAGCGTTTAGATTCAACTTAACATTTGATAAAGCTAAACTATCAACTTCTTTCAACCAAGGATACTTTTTATTATACTGAGCTGGACTATTTTTTAAGCTTGTTCCAGTCTTCTCATAATGAGCAATCCTATCCGCCAACATCTGATTCCAAATAAAGCGTGAACACCCAAAGGTTTTCTCAAAAAACACCTTTTGTTCAAGATTAGGATAGAGACGGAATTTATACGTCTTGTGTTTTACCATCTTTTAATCTTACTTCTCCTTTCTTTCTTATTTTCTTTCACCGCTTAGTTCCCAACCACCCAAGAGGTGGGACTTACGCAGATTTTTGTTAAAACGGAAATTCTTCATTTTCATCAACCAAATCACTTACTGTCACATTTTCTTGTGGAGCGTTTAATGGGTTTTTGTAAACTTTAGAGTGAATTGCATGAGATTGGCGTTTTTCTCCAACTTCCATTTGGCTCAACTCGTCTGAGAAAGCATAAACTTTAGCATCTAGGTTATCAACGTGATGGACGATAACAGCTTCAATGGTTGCAGGTTCAACAGGACTTCCCCACTCCAACTTACCGTGATGTGAAAGAATGATGTGTTGTAACATTTCAATCTCTTCACTATCAGCCTCTTCATTTGAGACATATTTTTTAGGCAATTCAGCACCCAAGAAGATATGTCCAAATAAGAATCCTTTCTTAGAGAAATCTTCTGCCAAACCATTAGAATATTGGTATTCTTCAACTTTCATAATGTCGTGATAAATAATTCCTGCAATCAACAAATCTTTATTTGCTCTTGGATACATTTTTTGGACAAACAAGGCTAAATCAAGCATTTCCTTGACGTGGCGTAAAAGACCTGAACGTTTATAGTGGTGCATGCGTTTTGCAGCAGAAACAATTTTTAAACTATCCCCAAATTCTTCCAACAAACCAAGAGATGCTTTCTTTAGAATAGGGTTAGTCATAGAATAAACCAACTCCAAAATATCCTTGTAAGTACCTTCAACGTCAATCGGTTCAGTTGGGATTAAATCAGAGATGTCAAAATCATCTTCTGGGAATGTAAAATCTTGGATATTGATTTTATATTTGCCACCGTAGTAATCCGCATTACCATTTACAAAAAGAACAGAAGCTTTTTGCAATTCTTCCCACACACTTTCAGTCACATTCCAAATTTTACAATTAGGAACGCTTGCTGTTTTGTCAGATAAGGTAAGTTCGACATATTTATTGCCATTCTTGGCATCTTTCAACATAACTCCACTAACTAGGCAATGTTGTGAAATTTTCTCTGGTTGTTCTACTAAATTCATATTTTTCCTCATTTCTATTTTTTCTTCCAGTCGCGCCCAATCCACAAAAGAGCGAATGTTTCTTGATTGTCTGCATTATATAACCATTCTTGACACTCTTCAGAAAGATGATTGGCTTCCCAAACATACGGATTCAAAGCGTAAGACAAACTAACTCTGAAAGCCGTAAGACTTTTGCATAAACGTATCCAATCTTTGACAGAAGACGGAACTTCAGAAGTTTCATCAGGGATGCAATTAAGTTCCTTCAAAGAGGGGATTAACTCTTCATCATTAACATTGTAATACCCAACCTCTGCCAACATTCTATTTAGGTCTAAAAAGCTCATTTTACTTTCCTTCCTTTCAACGCTTCTACCAACAACAAGTTGCTGATAGGGGTTAAATCAGAATTAGAATATAGAGGTCCACTTCTAACCCAACCTTTAGAAAAAAGATATTCATTCTTTTCTTCTTCTAATATAATTTCGTCAAATGGATTCCACAAAGTTACACCCATTGGTGTAGATTTATGAATCGGCTTTTTATAACCAAGCAAACTCTCAGCCAGGTAAGTAAGTTCTTCATCTGTTGTCACATCCAACAAGGCTTCTAAGCAAACTTTGAAATATTCCAGATTCCAATCATGTAAACGTTCATGGAGATTAGAATAATCTTGACTTAGATAAACCTCTAAAAACGCTCCGACAGCCTGCGAACGAGAAACCCCAGCTTCGCAATGAACCAAAACATTGATGTTTGGATATTTTTCTTTGTAGCTATCAATAAATTCAATCAAAGAACAAGCTAATTCTTTAGAAAAAGCGTTATTATCAAGTTCATATTGCTCATAAACAGTCTTCGTAGGTTCAATCATACTAGGAGGAATATCTATAAAAGGCAGGTGCAGGACACCCACTAGGTTTTTCGCTGGATGGAATCGAATAGGAATCTTTTCCAAATCTTTTTCGTCTGTGATGGATACTATAACATAATCAGAACCTTGAGAGGTATTTTTTCTAAACAATCCTCCGTTCCAAACACTTGCTAAAGCATCCGTGGCAGAGGTTACTTTTACTACATTCATTTACTTTTCCTTTTTACTTTTTATAATAATATTCTACCACAAAACTTATAAAAAGTCAATTATATAACAAAAAAAACTAGCCTTAGACTAGCTTTTTACTAATTATTTTTTTCAAAAAAATTTCACTATTTATATTTTTCACGCTCTTGATATTCAAGAACAACGTTGTAAATAAGAAGGTTGACCCCTGCAAAATAAAGCTTGCCCAAATAAATAACTCACAAAAGGGATGTGATAAGAAATATTCAATCCTAACAAAAAAAGCTAATCCAAAAGCAAAATCACAAAAAGCAATAATAAAAAAATTCCAATATTTTTTTACTTTATTCCCAAAACTTTTTTTGGAACATACTTATTGTATTTGCTGATAGTTTCTAACATTTCTTTATAAGCAGACCTCATCGTAATAGGCATCAAAATAGTCAATAGAGTGAACATAATATTTGTGAGTAAGTTTTCGTTCATCATTTATTTTTTCTTTCTTTTAATCGGTGTTGTCAAAGCTTCTTCGACAGACATTCCTCTTCTTCTTCTAGCTTTATAAGTGTTAGGTTCAATTTCATAATGATCACACATTGCTTTCAATGTTTCAAAGTTTTTTCCTAAATGGTCCTGACACTCTCTTGACTTTCTATAAATTCTTTTAGCAATAGGTGTCATCAAAGCTTTTTCAACAGACATACCAATTTTTCTTCTTGAGCGATAAGTCTCAGAGGTTTTGCACGGATATTTAGAAGCCATTTCGTGAATTGATTCATACTTATTCCCTAAATGGTCTTCAATTTTATCTTGTTCTTTTAAAGGAGTCGTTAAAATCTCTTCCAACGTCCATTTTAATTTTTTTCTATAACCATATACAGTCCTGGTGATACCATAATGCTTAATCATATCCCCAATAGAAGAAAATTCATTTCCTAAATGGTCTTTACAAGAAACACCTTTCTTTGTATGATCGCCAATCGGAGTTGTCAACGTCTCTTCTAAAGTCCAACCAGCTCTTAATCTTTGATAGTAGGCGCTAGTTGTAATCTTGTAATGGTCACACATGGATTTTAATCCAATAAGGTATTCCCTAAATGGTCTTTCTGCACTCGCCCAGTGTTATAAACACCTTCTTTTTTCGTTAAGACATCTTCTAAACTGAATCCAGCAGCTAATAACTTTTCTGCAATTCTAGGAACTACATCATAATGTTTGTATAGTTCTTTTTTACCAATAAAAGTATTTCCTAAATGGTCTTTAACTTCTGGTAGCTGAGGATTGATAGGTGTTGTTAAAGATTTTTCTAGAGACCAACCACGAGAACGTCTTTTAGCTAAAACAACAGGAGTAATTCCGTAATAAAGAGCCATAGCTTTTTTTGTGGGGAATTTATTTCCCAAATGGTCTTCAACCACGGTTTTATTTAAACTAGAAACGCTTGGTTTGATAGAATGTGGTTGAAACAAAGATGTTTGAGTACCAGAAAACAAATTCGTCAAACTGACAACTCTGCCAGCAGGAGGACTAAACACTTTCCCTGACGCTGTTTCGAATACATTCCATGAAGTTTCTTTAATTTTTTCTGATGTCCTAAGTTCTTGGAAATTTTTCAATAAAATATCGTGTCTTTGATAAATCTCCTTTAATTCTTCCCATGTGTAAAACTTGATTCTTTGTCCGTTTTTACTAAAGTAAAAGAATTTTTTATCCCCAGAAGGACTAAGAACATAAGGCATAGCAGCAATACGCTCAAAATTTAAAGGTAAATAACTAGAGTTTAAATAAATAATCTGTTTCTTTTGGTCAAATACAGGCATGTATCTTCCTTTCTTCTATCTTCTCTCTTTTTGTTCTTCTTCGTGCGGCAATTTCATTTAAAACCGCCAAGTCGATAATTCCAAATTCATCTCTCGCAGTCGTTACGTTGTAATAACGAACACCATGCTTTTCAGCAACTTCAGAGATGTTTTTGTACCAGTTTCCGTCACTATCTTTCAAAGGTCTTAATTCACCTTTAACATATAGAAAATTCAGTGGAAATTTATGCTTCAACCAAGACTCTAAGCGATAACGAAGCATTGGTCTAGTATGATTTAACTTTTGAGCCAATTCCTTCAAATTAGTAACTCCGAAATAATCATAAACTTCTTGAAATTCTTCTGTATCATAGTAACGCATGTTAATCCCTCTGTATTATAGTAACGCATATTTACCGTCAGTCAAAAAGTGCGAAAATCAGAAAATGAATAACACGATTGACATTCCCATATTGAGCCAAATTTTGCCAAAGCTACTCTTTGTTTGATATACTCATAATTTTCAGGGCGTATGTATTAGAGTGGTTCGGCTTCACGGCTGACCTACCACTAAAACTAATTACCTCTAGTTTTCAAAGGTAATAAAACAAGTTGATTAAGCTAGTGCATAGTTGTCAGTTTTCGCAATATTCAAGGAGGCGTTGAAATCTCTATCTATTTTCTCTCGGCAGTTACTACAATGATAAACTCGTTGACTGAGCTTCAAATCTTTGTTGTAACTGCCACAGTTTGAACAAGTTCTACTAGAGGGATAAAATCTATCCACCAATCTAACCGCTATGCAGCGTTCAGTCGCCTTTCTAATAAGATGTCTTCTAATAGTGTAAAAAGAACAATTAACAATATCTTTTGCAAGATATTTATTCTTCATCATCCCTTTTACATTCAAATCCTCGATGGCAATATATTGCGGTTGTTTTTTAACCAACTCTGAGACAAATTTACGAATATGATTGATACGGATATTTCTTAACGAACGATGTATCAGCTTGATTTGTCTTTCTAGCTTGAGTATATTCTTTGTTTTATTGTGTTTGTTGCATTTATTGATATGGTATTTGCGAGATACCTTGCGTTGGAGTCGTTTCAAGCGTTTATTCAAGATACGAACTCGCCTGAAGGTCTTGATATTTGGGACAGTCGTTCCATCAGAAACCGTCGCAAGTGTCTTGATTCCCAGGTCAATTCCGACTCCATCCGTATAATCTGGTAATTCAGTTACCTGATTTTCAACATCTTCAGTGTAAGATAAGTACCAATATTTCCCATCAAAAGAAATGTTGGCAACTTGTTTCTTACACGATAGATTAAAATCTGCTCGAATAGAGCCAAAACGCACATCTCCGATAGTTGGGATTTGGAGTTTTCCGCTATCTTTCAGATAGATACGACTAGGGCGCTTCTTGTCTGAGGAAATATCACAGCGTACATTGAAGCTTGGTTGAACTTTACTAATACCCCTAAAGTTTAGCCGTCCTTTGTTCTGTTTCCTAATTCTCACTAATTCCCTAGAAAGAAAATTATAAATAAAGAATTGATTCGGTTGGTAATACCAAGACCACAACTCTTTATTTTTCTCATAGTTCTTAGCGACAACAAGTTTGGCAAGTTTGAGATAGTCTGATTGATTGAGCTTATATACCTCTCTATCGTAGAACTTCGAATAATAGGTCTTATTCCCATTTTTGTTCAAAATCTCATCAAACTCACCTTTATTATTACACTTATCAATATCCACTAAAAGATTCCAAAAGTTGCGTGAAACTTTACTATACCACCACGCAAGACGTTCTTGTTCTTTGGTTAGTTTCAGTCTAATTTTCTGACTTATCATCACGCTCTACCTTTTCCATTTTATCAATTTTTCATGTTTGCGTAAATTGTTAGTTTACCCCTGTTTATATATATTCGTATTTTTCCTTAATAATATTATACATGATAAAAAAAACAAAAAAAGTCAATTATTCAAAAAAATAAAAAAACACTCTTAAAAAAAGAGTGTTTCTATTAAGAAAGTTTTGTTTTTTTAGCTCTTTGATCAAGTCTTGTCTAAAATCATTCCATCTTTCCATTCCAGTAGAAAGAGGAGGAAAAAAACAACTGGCATTGCCATTTTATCAGAACTTCCTTTTTAGATAAGAAATATAATCATCCATATTGTCGCCATCTTGGATATTAACTTCTACAAACGGAATACCCTCCCTATCTAAAAAGCATCTTAGTTCGA